>ERZ1066120.1558-NODE-1558-length-13299-cov-14.308291_pt1 | contig 13299 bp, 11 predicted proteins | sample MGYA00382767_ERZ1066120 | MGnify/ENA primary metagenome ERZ1066120 (study PRJEB33369, sample SAMEA5778350) | biofilm metagenome | biome: Industrial cooling water; feature: Water cooling tower basin; material: Biofilm | place: United Arab Emirates | collected... | reverse complement strand
CAGCTTTGCGCCCCTATATCGGTCATTCCGAACCCTTCGGATTTAAACCGAAAGCCGCCGTTCGTTCGCGCATCAAAACGAGGCGGCGCGGTTCATAGCTTGCTCGCCGACTGTCTGCGCGTTCCATCGATTAGCTCAATCAGCCACACTTTCTGGCGGGCCAACATGGCATCGTTGCGCGCCGCAATCAGCCGTTCGTGTTTCTGGCCCACAGACGGCCTTATTCACGCGAAAAAACCTGCAGGAATGCCGCACTAGAATAAGCATAGGGCAGCATGTGCAGACCTGTCACGAATTTTCGTGCAATTAAATGGCCCTTATCCTTTTCAGGCCTAAGCCATTACTGCAAGATTTATTGAATTTTTCGTTGATAGGTAAGCCGTTTAGTTTTTCAATCGATGGAGCCAGCTTTCTACATAGCATACCAAGGCACTAACTGCGCGGCGCTTCGAGGACAGCTTGGCCTTGGCTTGCGAACAGGTAAACCACATGCCCGCCAAGCGATGCCAGGGCCCCTTCGATATCAATCGGCAGGCCCCGCTCGCTGTTTGCGGCGAGCGCGCTCAGGATGGCATGCGCAGCCGCGGTTCCAAGCTCCTCTGCAGCGGTCAGCCCCTGTACGAAGGGGTTGCGCCCCAGCAGAAATGGCAACGACAGGCAATGCACGCGTTCCAGCGGGTTGCCGGGTTGCCCGAGCTTGAAGCCCTTCCCGGTGACGATTTCATCGAGGCTTGCCGACCGCGCGATGGCCAGGGCGCGGATCTGCATGCGCAGCGTTGGAAAGGGAAATTCCTCCTGCCCCAGAACGGCCTGCCCGCGTGCGTCGACGATGGAATCGAAGTAGTGCGTCACTCCGCGCGCAGCGATGTGCCAGACGGCGCCTTTGTCGTCCCGCTCCATCGTATAGTCGGAACCGAGCGCATGGATTGCAAGGATACCGGCATCGTGCAACGCGATCAGCCGTTCGATCGAGAGCGGCGGAACAGCCGCATAATTGTCCACGAACACGCGCTTCAGCGAGCGGTTGAAGCGGGCGCGGTCGCCGTCCGACAAGTCCTTCACAATGGCGCCGAACGGCTCGTGCATGCGCAGCAGCGCATAACGCCAGGGCACGGTGCGGTGATGCCGCGCGTTGTAGTGCACTTCCAGCAGATTGCCGCGCGCCCATTCCAACGGATCGAAATCGCTGCGGCGCTGCGCATAGCACTTGGAAAAACCCTCCGGCGTCGTGCATCCCGGGCCGAGCGATCGTAGGAACGCCGGGTCGAGCCGCTCGAGCTGGACGAGGAAGAGGCCGAATGCCCGGTCCAGATCGCCATCCTTGCCCGTGACGATTGCAGCCAGCCGGTCGTCGGTAAACAGATCCAGCGGCTGATAGGGGATGGGGCAGAAGAAATCGGCTTCGGGCAGCAGCCCGCCGCGCGACAACATGGTGATAAGCGGACCCTGCGCCCGGTCGACATCTCCGGCGGGCACAAAGGTCAGGCGCCCGTCATTGGACTCGAAGCGTCCGATCCGCATTGCATGATCGATCGCCACGTCGATTCCGCTCAGCGAGGTGCCTAGAATACCGATCCGGATCGAGCCCGCCGCAAGATTAGGTTCGACGCTGCGCCCGAAGGCCGATGGGTCGGCCTCGTGTGCCTTTGGCACCGAATGCCCGGTGGCCAGAATCGCATGATCGAACGCGAGCGCGGCCTGCTTAGTGACAGCATCGCTCGTCACCCAGACCCCGCCCTCATGCGCGACAATATCGCTGACACGGGTGCAGGTTTGCACCGTAATGCGGTGGCCGCGCGCCGCGCCTTCATTCACCAGCGCGCCAAACTGGTCGGCGTAATAATCGCCCAGAACCACGCGCGGAAAAAAGTGTCGTTCGTGCAGGTCGGCATCCCCGATGCCCCAGCCATGGCGGGTTTCGGGCGGGATCCGCTGCAACCAGCCGAGCAGGGTCTCGCACACCGGCGGCAGTTCGATGCTGGCGATGTTGGACAGCATGGCCGGTGAGTTCTGCTGGCGATCGTAGGGCGTACCCACACCGGGCCGCGCCCCGGATTCAAAGATCAAAATCGCCAGCGGTGCCTCTGACGTGATCAACCGCTTCAGGGCATAGACCGCGCTCGGCCCGGCCCCGATGATCGCCACGCGCGGCCGCGTTGGATTGTTCGTATTCATCAATCGAACACGCTGAAGGCGAGCAGCTTTTCGCGCACATCGCGATCCGCCCCGGCCGGGATCAGCGCCTCGATCGCGGCGCGGCGGTCCAGCGGGCTGGCGTCGAGATCGAGCCCGAGCATGGCGGTGCCGGGGAATGTCCGCTCCGTCGCAGGTTGATCAAGCACGACATCGAGCGCGCGGTGACGCGGATCGCGGCTGACCGTGGCAAACATCTGGCCAACCGCCTCCGGGCTGCCTTCGAGCACCTGCATGTAGCTACTGCCGTTGCCCAGCAGCAGGCCGGTGAGGCCCTTGCGCCGATTGCCCGCCTGCACTTCGTGAGCGAGCGCAAGCGCGGTGTCGGCCTGCGCGTTTTCCTGCGCGCCGGTGGTGCTGAGATAGATCAGCACCCGCAGCGGTGCCTCGGACAGCGTGCAGACATCGGCGGTGCCGGCCATGACGGGATCGTTGTCCTCCATGATCCGGCACCGCGCGTGGGTCAGGCCAGGTCGCGGACTTTGGGTTCGCGATCCCAGTGGCGCCTGGTGCCGACCTTGAGGAAGTCCTCCGGCTTGGGCACGCCCGCGTCAGGCTCGATATTCGCCTTGGGCAGGATATGCTCGCGCGTCCCGCCACAGGCGCCGATGGTCTTGCAGTGATACCAGGCGTCGGCAAACCAGGCGACCGCGCCCACGTCCTTGGCCAGTTCCTGCGCCTGGTCGGGCATCAGGATGGCGACCACCGCATCGAACACCACCGAAGGCGTGCCCGCGAGCTGGCCATCGGCCTTGAGCGTGCCGCCCTTGACCTTGATCTCGCCCACCTTGGGCGCGACCAGCTTAACCGTACCGCCGTCCTTTTCGACGCCCGCCTTGATCTCGTCGATCATCGCCTTGTCCGAACCCTCGGCGTAGAGAATGCCCACGCAGCGGCCCTCGAACATGGGCTTTTCCTGCTTCTGGATCGACAGTGCATCGGACAGCGCCATATCGATCGGTTCCTTCGCGGCCTTGGCCTTTTCCGGGAGGTCCATCGCCAGACCGGCGGCCACGCGCTTGGCCAGATCCTCGTCGATATTGCGAAGACGGCTCATCACCCGGTTGCGGACATGCTCCAGCGTCACCTTCGACAGCTCGAACACGATAGCCGAGCAGATGTGCGCCTGTTCGTTATCGGTCTGCGAACGATAGAACAGCCGTGCCTGGCTGTAGTGGTCGGCGAAGGTTTCCGCACGGATGCGCAGCTTCTCGCCGCCATCGTTGCGCTCGTCATTGGCGACAAAGCTGGTGAAGCCGGTTTCCGGGCATTCGCGCGGGCCGCCGTCCTCGCCCGCTTCGGCAAGGCTGTTGGGCTCGTAATTGGCGCGGCCCGTGGGCACCAGCGTCTGCATCATCCCGTCGCGCTGGAAATTGTGGAACGGGCACTTGGGCGCGTTGATCGGGATCTGGTGGAAATTGGTCGTGCCCAGCCGCGATTTCTGCGTGTCGAGATAGCTGAACAGCCGCCCTTGCAGCAGCGGATCGTTCGAGAAATCGATCCCCGGCACCACATTGGTGGGCAGGAAGGCGACCTGCTCGGTCTCGGCAAAGAAATTGTCGACATTACGGTTCAGCGTCATGCGCCCGATGATGTCGACCGGGATTTCCTCTTCGGGAATCAGCTTGGTCGCATCGAGCACGTCATAGGGCTGCTTGGCGGCCCACGCCTCGTCGAACACCTGGATGCCCAGGTCCCATGCCGGATAATGCCCGCCATCGATCGCTTCGTGGAGATCGCGGCGGTGGAAATCTGGGTCGGCCCCGGCCAGCTTCACTGCCTCGTCCCAAGTGGTGGAGGCAAGGCCCAGCACCGGCTTCCAGTGGAACTTGACGAAGCTGCCCTTGCCCTCGGCATTGACGAGCCGGAAGGTGTGGACGCCGAACCCTTCCATGTTGCGCAGCGTGCGCGGGATCGCGCGGTCGGACATCGCCCACATGACCATGTGCATGGACTCGGGCATCAGGCTGATGAAATCCCAGAACGTGTCGTGCGCGCTGGCCGCTTGCGGATAGCCGCGGTCCGCTTCGGGCTTCACCGAATGGACCAGGTCGGGGAATTTAATCGCGTCCTGGATGAAGAACACCGGGATGTTGTTGCCGACCAGATCCCAGTTGCCGTCTTCAGTATAAAGCTTGACCGCGAACCCGCGAACATCGCGCGGGGTATCCTTCGACCCCTTGGAACCCGCAACGGTCGAGAAACGCACGAACACCGGACAGGTATTGCCCTTCTTCGCGAACAGGCCGGCCTTGGTGAGTTCGGGGATAGCCTTCGTCACCTCGAATATGCCATGCGCGCCCGACCCGCGGGCGTGGACGATGCGCTCGGGAATCCGTTCGTGGTCGAAATGGAAGATCTTCTCGCGCAGAACGAAGTCTTCCAGCAGTGTCGGCCCGCGCGCGCCCGCCTTCAGGGAGTTCTGGTTGTCCGCAATGCGATGACCGTGGTTGTCGGTCAGGTGGGCCGTGGCATCGCCATGGTCACCTTTCTCCGGAACCTGCTGATGCGTTTCGCCGGCGTTGCCCTCGGCGCTGTCGAATTCGGTCGCGCCCACGCCCGGATTGTGATGGTGCAGCGCATTGTCGCCCGCGGGACCGCGCGGACGCTCACCCTTGTCGATGGCGCGGCCGCCGAAGGGCCCATCCTCATCGACGGAGGGAACCGGTTTCACCACGATCGGATCGGGATTACGATTACCGTTGGTGGTCGTGCGTTGGTTTGCCATATTCGTTCCTCTCGGTGGGGTTCATGGTAATCAGGTCAAGCGACGCTATCGGGAGTTCGATTAATCTCCCTCGGCGGGCGCATGCTGCGAACGCGCGACCACCACGGCCTCGCTGATCGAGCGGCACATGTCCTCAGCGACATCGGGGGTGAATGTCAGGGCGATACCGTTGGGACCGTCGATGAGGACCCTTCCACTCCATGCGGTGACCCGTAGATTTCCGTCGCGCGGAAAGCGAAAGGTGGGATTGCTCATGAGGGAGCTCCTATTGCGATGCGCTCGGAATGAACCGCGCTGAACGGGTGTCGAAGATAGAGGTATCGTTCCGAAAAATTGCCGACCTTAGCGAGCCCTTCGAAATCGGGGAGACTTACGTCCTTTTCGCTTACACTGTAGAGGTTTTGGTCCCGAAGCTGTCGGATGACGCGGTTCACGTGGATGCTGGATAGACCGCACACGTCGCCGATATCTGCCTGTGTCATGGGTAGGTGGAACGTGGTCCCATCCGTTCGACCAATAGCGTTCAGCCTCACGAACATCTCGCAGAGAAAGTGAGACACCCGGGCCAAGGCGGATAGGCGACCTATCCGGAATATCCATTGACGGTGTTGGGCTGCATCGAGAAGGGTCGAGAACCACAGCTTACGTCCTAGATCGGGGTGCTCGACAATCAGGCGATCGAGATCGGCATGCGGAACGATGGCGATGCGCGATGCAGTAATCGTTCCCACATCGTGGTCCAGCACGGTCAGCGGAAAAGCGTGTAGGTCGATGAATTCGCCGGGAACTTCGACAGCGACGAGCTGTCGCAGACCTGTTCGATCAGCGATGAATCGCGCCATAAAGCCTTCGACGACGAAAGCGCTGACGTCTATCTGGTCCCCTGCGCGGAACAGTGTCGAGCGAGCAGGCACGTCCACGACCTCGGTGATCGCCTCATCGAGCAGTCGATGTTCCTCCACGGTGAGGCGAGCAGAGCCGCGGTCGGCGAGTAAAATTCCTGAGAGCAACCGAGCCTCCGGTCGACGGCTATGAAAAAAGACGGTCTGGGTGTCCAACCATAAAGCACTAATCGGTATTAAGATGCACCGGCTAGCTGGAGGCGGCATTACCTGTGGAACCCGAATGATGGATTGCTCTAAGTTCCCTTCGGCTCGCAAGCTGGGGATTGGCCACGAGCTCATCGATTGGCGCTAGGGTCCGGACTCATTTGAGCCACCAGATGACGGTAGCGGCGATGGCGATTGTGGCCATGAAGGTTTTGATGTTGCGGTCGAAGCGGGTGGCGACCCGGCGCCAGTCCTTGAAGCGGCAGAACATGCGTTCGACGACGTTGCGCTGCTTGTAGATCACGTGATCGCAGTCGAGTTGGACCTTGCGGTTTTTCTTTGACGGGATGACAGCAGTGGTGCCGCGTTCGGCCAGCCAGGCGCGCAGGTCGTTGCTGTCATAGCCCTTGTCACCGACCAGTTCCGCAGACGGCGGCATGGCCGCAATGCAGGCCTTGGCGACCTTCATGTCGTGGACATTCCCGGGAGTTATCATCAGCACGCAGGGACGACTTTTCAGATCGCAGACAGCGTGGACCTTGGAGTTTCGCCCTCCGCGTGTCTGGCCGATACCATTGGCCAAGGCCCCCCTTTTGCGCCGCCTGCCGTGCGGTGAACCTTGATGCAGGTACTGTCGATGAACAGCCGGTCGGGAATGCCTTCGGCCCCGGCCAGCGCGCTGAAGATGTCTTGCCAGACACCGCGCTCGGCCCAGCGCACGAAGCGGTTGTAGAGCGTCTTCTTGGGGCCATAGACCGGCGGACAATCGCCCCAGCGGCCACCGCTTTGCAGGGCATGGACGATCCCGGAAAGCACACGGCGATCATCAACCCACCGCGCGCCCTTCCCATTGACTGGCAGGAGCGGTTCGATCCGCGACCACTGCTCATCCGAAAACCAAAAGAAATCCGCCATTGCTAAGCCTCCCTCGCTGGAGACAATGAATCACAGCACCGACGAAATGGGAATCCGCTTATTGGGTCCGGACGCTAGCTTAAGGCCAGCACCCTGCGATCTGGCCACAGCTCCACAACGAAAGGCTTGATAGAATAGCTACGCTCATCAGCAAGGGGCGAGCTGATGCTGTTTGCCATCAGAGACCCATGAATAGGTTGCTTCGAATTGTCGCCCGCCCTTATGGCATCGGCATGACCGAAAGCATGAAACTCTTGCAAGATGCTGCCTCCAAGCGGAGACTCCGCGACACGACTTCCTGGTGGTCTATCGTCGGCCTCACTGCCGGGATCGGCTTTTTCCTAGTCAGCGCGATCGTTTCGTATTCGAACGTCCTCGGTATGCGCGAGAACGAGGAACGGATCCGCGTTACGCACGAGGTGCTGACGTCGCTCGATGAGCTCATGATAGCGGTGCTCGGCGTAGAAACTGGTAGCAGAGGCTATGTCCTGACCGGCAAAGACCAATATCTTGAAGCTTATCGAACCGGAACTGCCAGCGCGCGACAAAACCTGGGGAAGTTGGAAGATTTTGCAGATGACGATGCCGCCGAGGATAAGGACCTCGACCGGCTCCGGACCCTGATCGACGAGAAACTCCGTTTCGCCCGGCTGGCCATCGAGACCCGTCGCGATCAGGGCTTCGATCCGGCGATCGCGATGATCGACAGCGACCAGGGCAAGATCGCGATGGATGCGATCGGTTTGCAGATGGCGCAGATAAACCGCGCGGAGACGACAGAGCGCCAGCAGCGCATCGCCGAGCTGGCTGCGGCGTCCAAGGCAACGCTCGTCAGCGGCATGGTCACCAGCTTTATAGGCATCGCCTTGACCATCGCCATCTTCCTGCTGCTCATGCGCGGAAACCGCCTGCGCGAACGTCAGCGTTGGCTGCAGACCGCACAGGTGGAGCTAAGCGAAGCGATGCGCGGCGAGAAGACGGTCCCGCAGCTGGGTGCTGCGGTGCTCGCCTTCCTGTCCGAAAGGACCGGGGCCAACGCAGGGGCGCTCTTCAAGGGAGAAGGTGGCACCTTCAACCGTGCAGCCATGTTGGGGGTGACCGAAGCGGCAGCGGTGCCCGAAACCTTTGCCGTCAACGAAGGCTTGCTCGGCAAAGTTGCTGCGGACGGACACCCTACCGAGCTTGCGGATATTCCGGACGGTTATCTCAAGATCGGTTCGGCCCTTGGCAACGATACGCCGCGCCATCTCATGGTCGCCCCGGCCTTCAACGAGGGGGCGGTCAATGCCGTTATCGAACTCGGATTTTTCGATGCGGTGGACGACCGGGTGCATGAACTTCTTGATGCCGTCTCAGGATCGATTGGCGTCGCCCTGCGCTCGGCGCGTTTCCGCGAGCGCCTGCAGGACGCGCTGGAGGAAACGCAGCGGCAGGCAGGCGAACTGCAGGCGCAAAGCGAGGAATTGCGGGTCTCCAACGAGAAACTGGAGGAGCAGGGCAATGCGCTGAAGGAAACGCAGGCCCGGCTGGAATTGCAACAGGTCGAACTGGAGCAGACCAACAGCCAGCTGGAAGAACAGGCGCAAACGCTGGAAGGTCAGCGCGACGAGCTTTCGCGCGCTGCTGCCTCGCTGCAGCTGAAGGCCCGCGAGCTTGAACAGGCCAGCCAGTACAAGTCTGATTTTCTCGCCAACATGAGCCACGAGCTGCGCACGCCGCTCAACTCCCTGCTGATTCTATCCAAGCTCCTGGGCGACAATGCCGACGGAAACCTTTCGGCCGAGCAGGTCAAGTTTGCCCGCACGATCGAAACCTCGGGCAACGACCTCCTGAACCTTATCAATGACATCCTCGACCTCTCGAAAATCGAGGCGGGTCATGTCGAGATCCAGGCTGCCCAGGTCTCCACCGAGCGGCTCGCCTCGGACCTGCGAAAGATGTTCGAGCCGCTGGCGCAGCAGCGTGGGCTGGAACTCGACATTGTGCTTGCCGACGATGCGCCGCGCTCCATCGAGACCGATCGACAGCGGCTGGAACAGGTGCTCAAGAACCTGCTTTCGAACGCGATCAAGTTCACCGAACGAGGCAGCGTTACCCTGTCGATGTCCAGCAAGGATGACGACCACATTGAATTCTCGGTTGCCGATACCGGGATCGGCATTGCCGCGGAACAGCGCGACGCGATATTCGACGCCTTCCGCCAGGCCGACGGCACAATCAGCCGCAAGTTCGGCGGCACTGGTCTTGGCCTCTCGATTTCGCGCGAACTGGTCCGCCTGCTGGGCGGAACCATCCGGGTCACAAGCGAAGAGGGCAAGGGCAGCACCTTCATCGTGGACGTCCCCGTGGCCTACGATCCCGCCACGGTCGCGCCGCGCGCAGCCTCGCCGGCTGGTGAGGCGCCGCTGGCAACAGCGCCGGCATCTGTACAAGCCACGCCCGGGCCGAAGGGCCTGACCAAAGGCGCGCGGGATACGACACCCAGAAGACTGGTCATCGACGACGACCGGGGGGCTCTGTCCGGCGACAAGCGCGTGTTGCTCGTGATCGAGGACGACAGCAGATTTGCCGGTATCGTGTGCGACCTGTCACGCGAGATGGGTTTCGAATGCCTCGTGGCCGGCACCGCGCAGGAAGCGATCGACCTTGCCCGCGAGTACCGGCCGAGCGCCATCGTGCTCGACATCGGTCTGCCCGACCAGTCGGGCCTGACCGTTCTCGACCGGCTCAAGCACGAAGACGGAACGCGGCACATACCGATCCACGTCATCTCCGGTTCGGACCAGGCCCAGACCGCGCTGGCATTGGGTGCGATCGGCTTCCTCGAAAAACCCGCTCCGCGCGAACGGCTGGCCGAAGTGCTGGCCATGCTGCAGGAGAAACTGGCATCGCGCGTTCGGCGCGTGCTCATCGTCGAGGATGACGCGGTCCAGCGTGAGGCGGTCAGTCAACTGCTCGGATCGCAGGATGTCGAGACGGTCGGGGTCGGCACGGCTGCCGAGTGCCTCCAGGAATTGCGCGGCGGCCAGTACGATTGCATGGTCCTCGACCTCGCGCTGCCCGATGCCACCGGCTTTTCCCTGCTCGAGACGCTAAGCGAAGAAGGCGAGGGTCCGCTTCCTCCGGTAATCGTCTACACCGGGCGGGACCTTTCCGCCGACGAGGAGCAGCGCCTGCGTCGTTATTCCAGTTCCATAATCATCAAGGGCGCCAAGTCCCCCGAGCGCCTGCTGGACGAGGTTTCGCTGTTCCTGCACCAGGTCGTCTCAGAATTGCCTGACGAACAGCGCCAGATGATCGAGAAAGCGCGTCACCGTGATGCGGCGCTCGAAGGCCGCCGCATCCTTATCGTCGAGGATGACGTGCGCAACGTCTACTCGCTCACCAGCGTGCTGGAGCCCCGCGGCGCACTCACAAGGATCGCACGCAACGGGCAGGAGGCGATCGATGCGCTGGATGAAGCGGCGGGCGATCCTGACAAGACGATCGATCTGGTCCTGATGGACGTCATGATGCCGGTGATGGACGGCCTCACCGCCGCTCGCGCCATCCGCGCCGATGCGCGCTGGAAGAAGCTGCCCATTGTCATGCTGACCGCCAAGGCCATGCCAGACGACCAGCAGAAATGCATCGATGCGGGCGCCAACGATTACATGTCCAAGCCGATCGACGTGGACAAATTGCTTTCACTGGTACGGGTATGGATGCCCAGGTGATGCGCACCAGAATGACGGACGCCGGTGCGGCGAACGAGAGCATCGAGGACATCGAGATCCAGCTTCTGCTGGACGCACTCTATCGGCATTATCACTACGATTTTCGGCACTATGCCCGCGCCTCAATCAAGCGGCGGCTGCTGCAGGCGCGGACACAGTTGGGGTACGACAGCATTTCCGACATCCAGTCGGCCGTCCTGCACGACGAGACGATCCTGCCGCGTTTGCTAAACTTCCTCACCGTTCAGGTGAGCGAGATGTTTCGCGACCCTTCGTATTTTCGCGCCCTGCGCGAGAGCGTCGTGCCTCACCTCAGGACCTACCCCTCGCTCAAGGTATGGGTCGCGGGATGCAGCCATGGCGAGGAGCTTTATTCGCTGGCGATCCTCTTCGCCGAGGAAGGGCTGGCCGACCGTACCATCTTCTACGCAACGGACATCAACCCGGCAGCGCTACGCGCGGCGCAGGCGGGCATTTATCCGCTGGACCGGATACGCCAGTTCACGGAAAACCATCGCCAGTCCGGCGGTCATTCATCTTTGTCTGAATACTATACCGCGGACTACGACAGGGCCGTGTTTGACAAGGCCCTGCGCGAACGAGCCGTTTTCTCCGATCATAGCCTGGTGACCGACGCCGCGTTCGGCGAAATGAACCTGATCTCGTGTCGCAACGTGCTGATCTACTTCGACCGCGAACTGCAGGATCGTGTCGTGGGCCTGTTCGGCGACTCGCTCGCGCGCGGCGGATTCCTGGGCATCGGGTCCAAGGAAAGCCTGCGCTTCTCGGCCCACGCCGACTTGTTCTCGGAATTCGTGCGCGAGGACAAGATCTATCGGAGAAACGCGCGATGAGCCTTCAGGCAGTCGTCATCGGCGCGTCGGCGGGCGGCGTGCAGGCCCTGTCGCAGGTGCTTCCGGCCTTGCCTGTCGACTTTCCCGTTCCCGTTATTGTCGTCGTCCATATCCCGCCGCGTCGGGATAACGCCTTGGTCGATCTGTTCGCCGCAAAATGCCGCATCCCTGTAAAGGAAGCGGAGGACAAGGAGCCGTTGCAACCCGGCACGATCTACTTTGCGCCGTCCGATTATCATCTTCTCGTCGAGGCGGGCGGCTCGCTCGCTCTATCCTCGGACGAGCCGGTCAATCACTCGCGACCCGCAATCGACGTGCTGTTCGAAAGCGCGGCAGACGCGTTCGGAAGCGAGCTGGCCGGGATCGTCCTAACCGGGGCGAACAGCGATGGCGCAGCGGGACTGCGCGCAATATGTGCAGTGGGCGGGAGGGGTATCGTGCAGGATCCGGCCTCGGCGGAAATGGCGACGATGCCCCGCGCTGCGCTTGCCGCGTGCCCGGGTTCGCAAGCGATGAAGCTGGAAGACATTCACCCGGCGCTGGAGGCCATGATCGCGCGATGACCCACCACGTCAAATTCCTGCTGGTCGATGACCTGGAGGAAAACCTCATCGCGCTCGAAGCCCTGCTCGCGCGCGACGGCCTCGACCTGCACCGGGCGCGCAGCGGCGAAGATGCGCTCGAACTGATGCTGGCGAACGATTATGCGCTGGCGCTGCTCGACGTGCAGATGCCCGGCATGGACGGGTTCGAACTGGCCGAGATAATGCGCGCGAACGAGCGATCGCGGCATATCCCGATCATTTTCGTGACGGCGGGAAGCGGCGATGCCGCACGCCGCTTTCGGGGTTACGAGGCGGGAGCGGTCGATTTCATCCAGAAGCCGATCGAAGCCGACATCCTGCGCTCGAAATCGAATGTCTTTCGGGACCTGTACGCCCAGCGGCAGCAGATCACCGCCCAGCGCGACGAGCTCGCAACGCTCAGCGCTGCGCTGCAGGCTGCCGATCAGCAGAAAAACCGGTTTCTCGCGGTGCTGGCGCACGAGTTGCGCAATCCGTTGGCGGTCCTTGCCGCCGGTCTCAGCATTCTGGAGAGGAAAAGGGATCCGGAGGTCATTGGAAACATCCGCACGTCGATGCGGCAGCATCTTGGTTACATGACCCGTCTCGTCGACGACCTGCTCGACATCAACCGCATCGAGCACGGAAAAATCTCGCTGCGCCGGGAGAAAGTGCTGCTGGCTGACATCCTTCCCTCCGCGCTGGAAGTCGCGGTTCCGGCGATCGAGTCGGGGGATCACACGCTCGCAGTGAACGTTCCGGAGCAGCCGATACTACTCGACGTCGACAAGGCGCGCTTCATTCAGATGGTCAGCAATGTCGTTGGCAATGCGGCACGGTACACACCCAAGGGCGGGCGCATCGAGGTTACTGCAAGTTGTACCGGCAACCGCGCCAGCATTGTCGTTTCCGACAACGGCATCGGCATCCCCGCCGATCAGCAGCCGCGAATTTTCGAGTTGTTCGAGCAATCCAACGCAGGAATGGGGATGGTAGGCGACGGGCTGGGAATCGGGCTGGCCCTCGTTAAGCAACTTGCCGAACTGCATGGTGGGACGATCAGGCTAGTAGGCAGCATACCGGGCGAAGGAAGCACTTTCGAGATCCAGCTTCCGACCGGAAACCACTAGCGCGATTAAGCTTACCGCTGAACTTTCGTACTTGAAGCTCGCAACACCAATCCAGGAACCCAAATAGTCAGGAGGGATCCCGTCGGATGGCAGTTGATTGTCGGATTTCAAGGTCGCAGCGCCGATAAGCTGCCAGTCCGCTTGCGGCCCA
>ERZ1066120.1557-NODE-1557-length-13300-cov-6.032390_pt1 | contig 13300 bp, 13 predicted proteins | sample MGYA00382767_ERZ1066120 | MGnify/ENA primary metagenome ERZ1066120 (study PRJEB33369, sample SAMEA5778350) | biofilm metagenome | biome: Industrial cooling water; feature: Water cooling tower basin; material: Biofilm | place: United Arab Emirates | collected... | reverse complement strand
CTCGATGCCTTTTTGGATAACGTCATGGTGATGGTGGATGATGCGAAACTCAAAAACAACCGCCTGGTATTACTGCGTGAAGTTCGGGATGTCCTGCGGACGCTCGGGAAGTTAGAGGAACTCGAGGGGTTGTAAGCTGCGTAGCGTTGCCGTTAAACCCCGGGGGTCTTAGCACCGACTGGTAAAAGAAGGCTTGTCACTACTTTTACTACCCACGACTAAACCCCGAGGTTTTCGTTTTACATACCGCATTCTCGAGCCAAAAATTTCACATTCCACAAAATCTCCGTAATATCACCGACAAGTTCGTAGATAATTCTTAAACTATTTTCATGAACGGCTTTTTTCTTCGGTGGTCTCACTCGAGGAATGCCATCCTAGACATGACTAGCATTTACAGCTCTTCTCACGATAGACTCAGATGTGAAGTTTTTCATACTCTTGTTGAGGTGAAAGAGTGAGAATACTTTTTTACATTCAACGCCTCGAGGATGCCCACATGGCCTTTGCTACGGCGTTGTTGCTGCGTGACAAACTGGGGGTGAGCGAGTTTGCCGCTCTTACTTTTAGGCAAGCTCCAGAAGCTGTTTATTTGCAAGAAGAAACCAAAGGTCTTTTCTCTAAGATTCTCTCTGAAACCGAGATGCACCGCCAAGCAGCCACTGCCAAGCCAAGAGCGGATTTTATTGATCTCATTGAACCCCTTTACGGTCTTCCCTTTTGGCAATACGTGACACAAAACCGTTTTCTGACGATGAAGCGGGCCAACTACCTGCACCAATACGGCACACCTTACAGTCGCGAAGAACTCGTCGCACACGTGCAGACACGCTTTGACATGACCCAAAAATTTGTTGATGCGTTTAAGCCTGATGTCATCGTGTTTCCTGTAGATGTCGGACCGTCCTCGGCACTGATTCTCGAGCGTATCGCCAAGCAGCGCGGCATTCAAATCTTCGTGCCCGTATCGTCAAAAATCGGCAGTTATCACACGCTCATTGATACTGTATTTAGTGAGGCGAAGAATCTCGAGGCGCGTTTTCAGGCTCTACAAAAAGGGCGGCCCAGCAGCAACATTGCGAAAGCCAAAGCGTTGATTACCACGTTCCGCCAAGGCAGCGTCGTTCCCTCTTACGTGCAAGGTGTCACGACGGATAACTTCGAGAAAAATTACCTGTCAAATCCACTTTTGAAAGAACCGCGACCATCCTTCGCAGCCGCTTCAGTAAAGCCGTGTTTCAGAAAAAAGAAGGCGAACTCTTCAACCTTTCTCAGTGGGAATACGACCTTGACCGCGCCGCAGGCTACTACCGCCGTTTTAGACTTCGTTACGGACAGTATTTTGAAAACGTCGTCGCAGGCGAAAAGTTTGTCTTCTTCCCGTTTCACGTCGAGCCTGAGCTTGCCCTACTACTTTATGCACCTTTCCATACCCATCAATCTTCCATCATGCAAAACGTAGCCCAGAGTTTGCCTTGGGATACGTGTCTTTATGTCAAAGAACACCCGCAAGCCGTCGGGGTGAAAGACATGGGCTTTTACAACCGTGTGCGCGGTACGCCGAACGTTCGCATGATTTACCCGCACGTCCCCAGTCGCTCTCTCATCGCTGGGTCAAAGGGTGTCGTCACGATTACGGGCACGGCGGGGATGGAAGCAATGCTAATGAATAGACCTGCGGTGACTTTGGGTGACGTGTTTTATAACTTTGTTCCCAACCTCGTTACCAGGGCAAAAAGTAGCGAAGAAGTTCCTGAATTAGTGAGAAGGTTTGACAACTTCCAACCCGACGAACGTATCCTCGAGACCTTTGTCACCGCCATTTTAGACGAGTCTGTCGAAGTTGACCCCGAAGGCTTGGCAGCCAAACTCATGCCACTAACGCTCGAGCAGAAACTAGCTCACCCAGCCTTACAAACTTACACCACGTTCTCGTGTCAAAAAATCTCCGAACGCTTGCAAGGTAGTCAGTTACAACCAAATCACATACAGGTTGCTTAGAAAGGAAAAAGAAAGTTCCGAGTAACGAGTAAGAGACTCGCTTCTCGGAACTCGGTACGCGGAACTGAATACCCATTCCTTCTCCCACTCATATGTCCACTCCTCCCAAAAAACGCATCTGCATTTTCCCTGACCGCATTGACGACGGCGGCATTGACCGCTACGCTCTTAATCTTGCTGAGTCTCTTTTACAACAAGGGGTGGAGGTTGACCTCTTCGTGACGAGTGGCACGGGAAAACTTTTACCGCAACGCCCCGAGGACTCGAGGCTCTTCGTGGGCGGCGGCAGCACGAGAAAAAGTATCGTGCCGTTTTATCACTACTTAAAAAACGAAAAACCCGACTTACTGATTAGTGCCAATCTTTATATTGATATTGTCAGCATCGTCGTGAAAGCATTTGCAAACGTTCCCACTAAACACGCCGTTACTTTGCACACCGCCTTTAGCCAAGAAGATTATCGCGGTAAAGAAAATCTTAAAAAAATCTACACGCACACTTGCACTTGGCTTTATCCGAGGGCAGATCATATTGTCGCGGTTTCTAATGCAGTAGCAAAAGATTCACAAGAGTATTTCAAACTGAAAAAGCCCATCAAGGTTATTTACAACCCTGTGGTCACACCTGCGCTGTATAACAAAAGCTCTGCTGAAGTGGCACACCCTTTTTACGCGAACAAAAGCGCACCCATTCTATTAGCGATTGGACGACTCAGTGCTCAAAAAGATTTTAGTACGCTGCTAAAAGCCTTTGCCGAGCTACGCAAAACGCAACCGGTGAAACTGCTCCTTTTAGGGGAGGGCGAAGAGAGACCCCTTCTCGAGACCCTAGCCAAAGACTTAAATTTGGGTGACGACCTCTCGATGCCTGGCTTTGTGGACAATCCGTACCCGTATATCAAAAACGCTGACCTGCTCGTTTCATCGTCGGCTTGGGAAGGCTTACCGACGGTAATGATTGAGGCACTCGCCCTCGGTACACCCGTCGTTGCTACAGATTGTCCCGGTGGCTCAGGTGAAATTTTGGGGGGCGGCGAATACGGCAAACTTGTCGAGATGCGAAATCCAACAGCGTTGGCGGAGTCCATTCTCGAGACACTCTACACTTCTGTAGATAAAAACAAATTGCAGGCTCGAGGACAAACGTTTTCAATGGAAGCCTCAGCAAAAAATTATCTCAGGCTACTTGGTTAGTTTTGGGCTACTCTAGGCAACACGAAAATCCCGAGCAGCACCGCAAACCACAACGTACACAGCCGAATCAGCAGCGTCACCGCGACAGCCTGCGCCTCCGCTAAACCATTCGCAGTTAAAAGTAAAATCATGGCAGCCTCGAAACCGCCGACACCGCCAGGCAAAAAACTAAGCGCACCCGCCAAGAGCGAAAACCCGTAGATGGCTAACGCCGTGAAAAGACCTATGTCACTTCCTAAACTCGCTAAAAGAATGTAAAGCCCCAGTCCTTCTAGGGCGACAATCAGTAAGCCAAAAGCAAGCCCGTAGCTCGAGCCTTTAAGTCCAAATAGCTGCCGAAAATTGAGTGCCGTATCCACTAAACCTGTAGCAAATCCGCTTAACTTCTGAGGAAGTTTTAGGGCAGCCCAGGCACGAATCGTTCCTAAAAATTTGGGAAGATTGAGAACGATGACAACGGCGACAATCACCAAGACGACCAGCAAAACTATCGGGCGGGCAGGCGTGAACGCCCACAAACCAATGACCGTGAGAAGAGCCATTGCCAATAAATCAATCACACGCTCGGCGGCAAAAGCTGCAAAACTCGCTGGGAAGGACACGCCGTACTTTCGCAAGAACACGCCGCGCACGAGTTCACCACTTCGTGCGGGAGTCATGGCGAGGGCAAAGGAACCAAGGAAAATACTGAGGCTGGGAATGTTAGAAACCGTGTAACCGACCATCGTGAGATAGCCCTGCCAGCGCACGAAACCCAGCGCGTAACTTAGCAGCGAGGTCGCTAAAACACCGAGCAAGCCAAAAGCACCAACCGCTTGAACGGCCTTAACGACCTCATCAAAACCCGCCCACAACGACACAGCCAAGTAAGCGAGTGCCGCGAGAACGATCACGACCACTAAAAGCGGAATCATGTTTTTAGGAAGGGTGGATGCCTCTGTCTTCGTCGCTTCTTCACCGAGCATCGCTCTAGGCTAGAGGAAATTTTTTAGTTTGACTGTAAGCGGCTTTAGTTTTGACCTACAGAAGCGTGTTTTGTTTTACTATCTCAGACTGAGCAAAACTCGGTAAACTAATTTATGGCACTAGCAGACCTTTCAGGCAACCCTACCACCGCAATAAATCAGAGAGCACTCGAGCACTTCAACCAAGCCCTAGATGATTTTCTCTTTTTTCGGGGTGCGTTGATAGAAAACATTGATGCCTCCATTGAAGCTGACCCAGACTTCGCCCTTGGCTACGCTTATAAAGGTTACGTCGGTGTCCTCGGTACTGAACCCAAAGACGCAGCCATTGCAAAAACAGTCGTTGATAGCTTCCTAAAAAGCGCGAATCTTTCTCGGCTGAGTGAACGTGAACGGCTGCATTTACGAGCTGCAAAGACTCTACTAGAGGGCGACTTTCACGCCGCAAGTAGACAACTCGCAGAAATTTCAAGACAGTATCCAAGAGATATTCTTGCACTTTCCATCGGGCATCAGCTAGATTTTTTTACGGGCAACGCGACACTCTTGCAACAACGTATTGAACACGCTTTGCCCGCTTGGACGAGAGAAGACACCTACTATTCAAACCTTCTCGGCATGTTGAGTTTTGGTTTAGAAGAAGCTGGCAACTATGTAAAAGCAGAAGAGCTTGGACTCGAGGCCGTCGAGCGAAATCCAAAAGATGTTTGGGCGATTCACGCGGTCACGCACACCTACGAAATGCAGGCAAACTTCAACAAGGGCATGAAGTATTTAGACTCGAGAAAAGAAGACTGGGCGAAGGGAAACTTTTTTCTCAACCATAACTGGTGGCATTACGCCCTGTACACGCTCGAGGCTGGAGGGAGTGAACGCGCTTTGCACATTCACGACTCAGTTTTGTTTACAGAAAATCAAGCTGATATTGCACTGCAACTCCTCGACGCGACAGCACTGTGTTGGCGGCTCTATCTCGAGGGTCATGACGTAAAAGAGCGGTTTGTAAAACACGCCGAACTTTGGAGAAGCAAAGTAGAGCCTGCCTTTTACGCCTTTAATGACATGCACGTGGCAATGGCTTTTGTGGGTGCTGGCTTTGAACTCGAGGCAGAAACGTTGATTACCAATCGTGAAAAATGGTTGATGACACAAATGCTCGAGACTGTAAGTAATGTACAAATGACGAGGGATATTGGCTTACCGATTTGTAAAGCCGTGCTCGCCTTCGGGCGTGGGCAGTATCAAAAAACAGTCGAACACCTTTATCCAATTCGCCACCACCTGCACGAGTTTGGCGGCAGCCACGCACAACGTGACGTTGTGCTGATGACGCTTATCGAAGCAGCCTTGCGCGGAAACGATAAACGCGCCAAAGAAATCTTGAGTGAACGTTTTGAGGTAAAAGCTCGCAGTCCTTACAACTGGCTCAAGCAGGCGACACTTTTAGAAGGGCTTGGCGAAAAGTTGGGGAGTGCAGAGGCAAGAGAAAAAGCAATGAGCTACAGACTAACTCGAGGGTAATCTGAACATGATTGCTAGTAGCCAGTAGCTTGTGGCTTGTAGAAAACCTTCCACTACAAGCCACAAGCTACAATCTACAGGCTGCTTCTCTTCTCCACCCCGAACCACCAAGCCCCAGCAACTACTGCACCACTTTGAAATTAAACGTTCCCTCAAAAAAAAATGGCACTGCCTGTGCTTTCATCAAAACCTTTATAGTTTCCTGTAAATCCTTCGGTTGTCACTGTGCCCTCGAGCCTAAGTCTAGGGTTGGTCTCGTCTCCTGATAAGCAAAGGAGTCTGTCTTCTTCGGGAAAAAGTTGGCAGGTAGCAAGGATTTCGCTAACTTCGCTAATGTAACCGTCTTCATCTGTGACTATATTGATAAGTCTGGCTTGCAGGGCGTTCCCTCGCCAGCGCAACTCCAAATCACGATTAAGCGTGGTAGCTTCAGGCAATGTCTGTCGCAGCCTTCCCTCAAAATTTGCGATTAAGTTGATGGGAAAACCTGTACAAACCTCTTCTGAAAGTAGCTTGAGGGCAATCTCGAGTGCTAACGCGCCCGACTTCAACGTGACGGTAGCATCACCAAGCACGTTCATGTCTAAAGCACCAGAGTCCTCGACTTGTTGGTTATCAAAACTAGGACTCAAATTTTCTAAGGGTACTGTCGTAAGGATGACCTCATTTTCCGCATCAGGAATATCCCACTCCAGTTTTACTGCTTCGCCAAAACAAGCGAAGACTATTTCCTCGAAAGCAGAAGAAGCATTGGGCCCATTGTTTACAGTAACGATGGCAAACCGTATTGGCTCTGGTCATGGATAACTTGTTGCTACTATTGTCACGATACCGAACAAGCCAAGAAGCAAAAGTTTAATGGAGGATAAAAATTTTTCATTCGCTCTCCCGTCTCACAAAGTTAAATGTTCCCTCGAAACTCACTTGGGTTGCAGTTCCCGTTACAAAGCCTTCGTAGCTTCCCGCAAAGGTGTCCTCGACGACTTGCCCCTCGAGCCTCAGTTCAGGATTTGCTTCGTTCCCAACTTGGCAAAGCAGCCTGTCCTCGTCGGGGAAAAGCTGACAAGTAGCACCGCTCAGGGAAGCCTCGAGCGTGGCATCTCTCCAGCGCATTTCTATGGCGCGAGGTAAACTCGCAGGCTCGGGTAGGGTTTGCTGTAGGGTTCCTTCAAAATCTGCTATCAGGTTGACAGGAAAGCCCCTGCATACTTCGTTAGGAATCATTTTGATGATCTCTTCGCCGCCGCCTTTAGGGGAAACAAGCGTGAGTGTCACTTCGCCTAAAACTTGAATCTCGAGAACCTGACTTTGACTCGAAGGCGAGATAGCTTTTCCGTCGAGTTCAGGAATCGCCACAACCTGCCGCTCAGCTTCAAAATTTTGGTCAGCCTCGATGGTAAAAGAAATCGTCACGCTGTCTTTGAAGGTGACTTGCACCTCGCCTGATTTTTCTAGGCGCGAAGGCAGTGGCGGCTCTATATTCTGCGCGGGTGAAGCAATGAGTTTTGGATTTTTTCCTTCACCCACGTTCCAACGAATTATCAGCGTTTCTCCTCGGCAGGCTCCTACCTCGAGGCTGTAATTTTCGTCAGACGTGTAAGGTGCTGTTACGAAAAGGTCACCGTAGGCATAACTCGGAACCGTATAACAACCCACTAAACTCACGAGGACCGCTACCAACAACGCTAGCCTATACATCTGCTTCACCGCGCACCTTCCCTTTGAACCTCATAACACAGTAAGCCGCAAGTGCTCCAAAAAAGCAAAAGGTAATATCCATGACATCAAACGTGCCGTATTGAAAATAGTTTTCTAAAAGTTTGGGGAGAACAGTGTTATTAACTAAAAAATGTTGAACCAGTGAGTGCTGACCAACCTCGAACAGAAGATTAACCGTTAGCCAAGTCAAACAACTCGCCAGCATGTATTTTCGTTCGCCCAAAACAGCAACGGTCAACAGTGAAAAACTAAAAACGTGAAAGAAAGACGGCAGATTGTTGATAAAGGGAAACTGTATTGATGCAGCAACAGGAAAGCCAAAAATTTGGCTGAGGTAGCTCGAGCCTTCAGGCCGCACGACAATATAAATGAAGGCTCCCAAAACGAGAGCCAAGAACCCCACACCCGTGAGCTTTAGGGTTTGCCGCACAGGTCTATTATAAAGGATTTTAGAAAGCGTGTATTAGGTTTTAGCCAGACCGCGCCACAAGGCAAGAATAAACATCACTGCCGCAGCAACAATCGCAGTCGTTACGACGCTCGGCGTATTGCCCGCTTGGGCGACGGCGATGCCGATAAAGGCCCAAACTAAAACAAGTCCATACGCCATGTCTTTACGAAGATAAGTAAACGCTGCTCCTATCGTTAAAGCAGCTAGAACCGTAATCACGCCCCACACAGGCGCAATCGAACCACCCGTGATGCCCCACTCGAGCAGCAACACACAAGTATTCGCAACTACTGCCACTGTCAGCCAACCCGTGTAAATACTAAACGTTAAGTGCGTCGTGATGCGCTCGGCTCTCGAGACTTGAATTTCACGTTTATTGACCCGCTCAGTCTGCAAACGGTGATACGACACGAGGAGCGACACGAGCACACCAATAATCAAGAGTTCGCTTAGGAAAACGTAGCGGTAGTGCCAGGCAAAAATCCAAAGGAAATTAAAAAGGCAACTAGCAGCGAAGGCGTAACCGAGACGCTCGAGCCTCGGGTTATCCTTTTGTGACGGCAGTGCTTGAAACACTACAAAGGCAATAAGAAGCAAATAAATTAAACTCCAAATGCTAAACACGTACCCTGCAGGGGTAAAGAGACTCGGATAAAGGTCAGAGATTTCTCCCGAGTTTAGGCCGTTAATCGGTAGAATATTGGCAAGAGCGTTAATCGTAATTGTCGCACCTAGAGCAACAATGTTGACAATTTGACGAAGATTACTCGGTTGGCTTTGGGCGTAGGTTTTTGTTGCCATGATAGTTCCCTTCTATTCCGCCGTTTGGGTTTAGTTTAGAAGAAAAACCTTTATTTTTGTGTAACACTTACCCAAAATAGAGAACCTGTTAATTAATGTTATGCGAAGTTTGAGCGCAACGTTGCGTAGTGTTGGGTGGACTTAAACGAAATACGATTAATTAGTAAGGTAACTTTACTAATGTAAACTCGAGACCCGCATGGTCGCAAACCCGTTAAAAACTTCGGCACTACGAAAGGCAAACAAAATCCAGGTAAAATCCCAATAAGGAGAATTAGCATGAAAGCCATACGCATCCACTCGCACGGCGAGGCTGATGTTTTACAACGCGACAGTCTCAACACGCCTAAGCCAGAACCAGGTCACGTCACTGTAAAAATTGAAGCAGCAGGCATTAACTTTATAGACATTTATCAGCGCAAAGGTTTGTATAAAGTTCCTCTTCCCTACACGCTCGGTTTGGAAGGTGCGGGCACGGTTTCTCAAGTCGGCATCGGAGTCGAAGAGTTTCAAGTGGGTGATAGAGTGGCGTACTCGAGCATCCCTGGCAGCTACGCCGAATACGTCCACGCACCCACCGACAAAATTGTAAAAATCCCCGACGGCGTGAACACGAAAACCGCCGCCGCCGCGATGCTGCAAGGCATGACCGCACATTTTTTAGTGAACGACACCTATCATCTTAAAGCGGGTGACACGTGTCTTATTCACGCGGTTGCAGGCGGGGTCGGACTACTCCTCACGCAGATGGCAAAAGCAAAAGGTGCCACAGTCATCGGGACGACTTCCAGCGAAGAAAAAGCGCAGCTTGCTAAAAATGCAGGAGCAGACCACGTGATTTTATATACTGAAACAGATTTTGAAGAGGGTGTCAAAACGATTATGAACGGCAAAGGTTTGCAAGTCGTTTATGACTCAGTAGGTTTGACAACTTTCGAGAAAAGTCTGAACGTTTTGGCAATGAGAGGAATGATGGTTCTCTACGGACAATCTTCTGGTCCTGTCGAACCGTTTAGTCCACAAACCTTAAATGCTAAAGGCTCTCTTTATCTAACACGCCCGAGTTTGTTTCATTACATCGCCTCGAGAGAAGAATTTGTGAAACGGGCCAGTGATGTTTTTTCTATGATTCAAGGGAAAAAGTTGAACGTCCACGTCGGCGAGACCTTTCCGTTAGACGCGGCGGGTGAAGCGCAGAGTAGGCTCGAGTCCCGAACCACGTCGGGGAAGATTTTGCTGCTACCTTGAAAAGCAGAAGGTAGGAGGTAGAAGATAGAATGTAGAAGGGAAAGCCGTGTTTTTCTACTACCTTCTACCTCCTCTATTCTCCCTCCTGCTTTTTCGTCCTTCGCCACCACAACAAAATCGCCACGCCCGCACCAATTAAAATGAGCGGCAAGAAAAATCCTGAATCACCGCTCGGGTCGTTGGTGAGTACCGTTAGCACGATACAGCCAATCGCAGGATAGAGTGCCCAACGCTGTCCGCCCCTGTGTGAAGGCAAAAGGTAGAGCACGGTGAAGGTCGCGGCAAAACCCAAAAACATGACCGCAGCACCATCCCAGCCAGGGAAAATCGCTTCAAACAAAACGAGCAGTGCCACACTCGCTAAAATTCCACAAGGAATAATCGCCCACCACGTGCGTTTAGGATGGAGAAGATAAACCACACCAAATGCCGAGGCAGGAAAAGCGAGAGCAGCCACACCCGCTAAATCGCCAGAGGTCGCCATCGCTAGCACGTACAGCACGACGACACCCGCTATCCGAATCCAGTGCGGTATAGAACCCACCATCCACAAAGCCACCGCCACCCCGAAGAGTAACGCTAGCCAAATCAGTGCTGGCAACGTCCCGAGGAGGTTCGAGTTGACAATGAGCACGAGAGTGCCAACGCCGATAAGGACGGGGCCTAAGCGTTGGATGTCTTTAGGCTTCACGGGAACCTCGAGGAAGGAGGAAGGAGAAAGGAGGAAGGAGAAAAGGCAAACATTGCATTCCCCATTCCTCATTCCTCATTCCTTGATCTTCACGCATTTGACACCTCGATCTTTAAGGTCGTGCCTTCGTTGGGACTGCTGACGATTTCAAAGTTTCCACCTAAACCCAGGGCGCGTTCGCGCATGGACTTTAGACCTAAATGACCGACGAATTCTTGGGCCGTGTCAAAGCCTATGCCATTATCACTGAGGGTTAAACGAGTGCAGTCGCCGTGTTGTTGCAGACTTACGTTGACATAAGTAGCTTTGGCGTGCTTGACGATGTTGTGCATCGCTTCTTGGGCGATGCGGTAAAGGGTTTGTTTGCTGGCGAAGGGCAAGTTAGGTTCATTGCTGCACGAAAAATCCGCTTTGATTTTGTGGCGCACCTCGAGAGCCTCCACCTGTTTTCTAAGAGCAGCGGCGAGGCCTTCTTTTTCTAAAACTTCAGGGCGAAGTTCAAAGATTAACGCACGCATTTCAGCAAGACCCGCTTCCGCTAAATTCTCGACGTACTCGAGTGCCCCCCTTGCCTGCACGGGATTTTGCTCGAGTTGCTTTCGCGCCGCGTGCGCCCCGAGGACGATGCTGTAAAGAGCTTGAGAAACTGAATCGTGGAGTTCGCGTGCTAAATGCTGGCGTTCGTCTAGGGCAGCTTTTTCTTGAACCTGTTTATAAAGTTTTGTATTTTCAAACGCAACACCCGCTTGGTTGGCAAAGGCTGCAATGAGCGGAAGTTTTTCTTCATGAATAGTTTCACCTGTCTCGAGCACGAGTACACCGACCACGTGGTCACGCACGGAAAGTGGGAAAAATAATATATCATATTCTATTAAAGGCGTTTTGCGCTCGATTGTTTGTAAAAGTTTAGCTTCGTCAACACCTTCAAAGTTTCCGCGCACTAAGACTTGCTCGAGCGTACTCTGCCCGAGCAGTTCGTAAATCGCCGCAGCACGGTACTTCGTGATGTCGTGCAGTTTGTTCAAGATTGTCTCGAGGAGAGGTCTGTCGTCCACCGTTAGAGCAATGCTGTTTGAAAGTTCCAAAAGGGCGACAAGTTCGGCTGTGCGTTCTTGGACGCGCTGCTCGAGCCGCGCTTCACTCTGCCGCAGCGCATAATTACTTTGCTCGAGTTCTCTCGTGCGAGCAGCCAACGTTGTAGACATTTGATTAAAGGTGCGAGCGAGTAAACCCACTTCATCTTTCGCTTTGACATCTAGGGTTACGCCGAGATTTCCTGACGCGATTTGTTCAGTAGCCATCACGAGCGAATTGATGGGATCAGTGAGGAGTGTGCGACTAAACACCGTCGCACCGACAAGGGTGAGTAAAAAAATGGCGACCAGATTGACGATAATTCTACCTAAAATACTCGGCAAATCTGAAGTCGTGGTGATGCCACGTTCCTCGAGTTGCTCCATAATCCCGCGCTCGTTTTGCTCGAGTTGTTCGATGATTCCTTGTTGGTTATTACTGACTCTGTTAAACCCGCGAATAATTAAAATGGCCGTCGCCCCAGCAAGAACTAAGACGATCAGCACGATAAGAATGCTGAGGCGAGTGCTGAGGCGGTTCCAGAAGGGGATGTTCATAAAAAATCCAAAATTAGAAAATCGAAAGTCGAAAAATTTTGGATTTTAGATTTTGGATTTTCACTCGAGACCCACCAAGCCTTCTTTTAGTGCAAAGAGTGCCGCCTGCGTTCTGCTTTGCAAGTTGAGTTTTGAGAGGATGCTCGAGACGTGCGTTTTTACTGTGACTTCGGAGACGGTTAAATTTTCGGCGATTTCTTTGTTGGACATGCCCTTGGCGATGAGGCGCAAGGTTTCGGTCTCGCGCTCGGTTAGGGATTCACGCATTTCGGGCGTACGAACTTCTTTGATAAGTCTCTTCTGGGCTTTAGGGTGAAGCCTCACTTCACCCTTGGCGGCGGCGCGAATGGCTTCGATGAGTTCTTCGGGACCACTTTCTTTAAGGAGGTAGCCTGCGGCTCCTGCTTCTACCGCGTCAATGACGAGGCGGTCCTCGAGCACACTCGTGAGGGCGACAACTTCAATATCGGGATAATCTTTTTTGATGGCGTGGATGGCACTCACCCCGTCCATAACAGGCATGAGAAGGTCCATCAGCACCACTTGGGGATTTAATTTTTTTATAAGACCGAGGGCTTCAGAGCCATTGTTGGCTTCGCCGATAATTTCTAGGTCTGGCTCGAGGGCAAGAACCATCCGCAGACCCTGGCGCACCACTACGTGGTCATCAACGAGTAAAAGGCGTATCTTTTCCATACCAAGACTATAACCTTACGATGCCAGCAAGTCAGCTTACGTCCACCGAAAGATGGAGAGACCACTCAACTTTTTTATGACGCTACGTTTGTTCGGCAGGATTACAGTTTAGAAAAATTGATGGTTAAAAGTAAAAGGTTGAAGGTAGGAAGGTTATAAACCTTTAACCTGTAACCTTCAACCTTTAACCTCTAAAGGAGTATTTATGACCCTGAAACAAAACAACCTCATCGGCTTGATTCTCGTCGTCGTCGGTGGACTCGCCCTGCTCGGCAACTTTGGTTTGCTTGGTGGGGTGCCTGCTATTTTCTTTAGCGTCGCTATGGCGGCGGCGGGCATTTATTTGGTGCGTTACCATATTAAAAAGCGCAGTCAGCTTTGGG
>ERZ1066120.1556-NODE-1556-length-13313-cov-19.766631_pt1 | contig 13313 bp, 12 predicted proteins | sample MGYA00382767_ERZ1066120 | MGnify/ENA primary metagenome ERZ1066120 (study PRJEB33369, sample SAMEA5778350) | biofilm metagenome | biome: Industrial cooling water; feature: Water cooling tower basin; material: Biofilm | place: United Arab Emirates | collected... | reverse complement strand
AACCCATTTCTCCGCTGGCAACAACCGGAATTGCAAGCAGCAGTCAAAAGTCAAGATCCCGTGCAAACATTTGCCCGTCTGCGGGGGATGAAAGATCGGTTTTAACTTGTAATTCTTGTTGCAACACTTTTCGGTATATTCGTGGCAAAGAACTTGTCATCGCGTTATCTTCAATCCCGTAACCGAGACTCGTCCAAGTGCCAGAAAGCAGCCTTAACACTCGGTCTAGCTGTCCTTGACGTAGTAGTTCAGCAATATCCGCTCCCCAAGCTTGCGAGTCTTTGAGCCAAGCGTAAACTACCTTATCTTGATATCTTGCCTCAAAACTGTAAGACTGCCAAAACAGCAAGCCAGAAGGCTGAGGGTGGTAACGGGGGGCGAGATCGTACCAAGTTGTATTTATCATTTGATATCGCCCCGCTGCGGTAGAGCAATTTCCCTTGTTAGGACCGCTGACAATTGTGATACAGCGTTCTGGGTGACGGCTCAAATCGCTAACGCGCTGACCGCCATACAAAAGAGAATACGGTCGAGAACCGTTTGCTTCGCTAGCAGAAATCGTCCGCATCAAAGCACGAATATAAGGATCTCCCCCCTGCATCACCAGAGGGGGAAAATTATCGCTGAAAGTAGGATCGGGAGATGACTTCTCTTGGGGTAAATGCCGCAGGAAGGATAGTAATACAAATGCGGCAATACCAGCAGCAACTAAGTGCCTTCTACCGATCCTTTTAGCAGCCTGTGGCGATCGCACAAATGTCTTTCCCGACTCCCGACTCTCGACTCTCGACTCTCTCATTAGGCAACGCTAGCAAACAGATCGGCAAAATTTTTCTCTGGGGCTTCTGGTTTGGCGATCGCCTCGACAATTTTATTTCGCGCTGCTGGTTGAAATAAAGCTGCAACACAGACTTCGGCTACCTTAGTGCGCGGGATGCTACCGCTTAAAGATAGCGTATCGGGAGAATATAAGACGATCTTATCCGCGTTATCTTCATTCTTTAGCCCTCCAGGACGGACGATTGTATAAGTCAAGCCGCTTTTTTGAATGTACTCTTCCGCTTGCTTCTTCCAAAATAAAATTAACCAAAATAAGTTGAGTGGATGGAAGAACTGGGACGCACCAATAGAAGAAACCAAGACAAAATGCTCGATGCCTTTTGCTTTAGAGGCATCGACTAGATTTTTCGTGCCTTCGTAGTCTACTTTATAAGGTGCTGTGGGGTCGAAGCCGGGTTTTGCTCCTGTCGCACACAAGACGACCGTACTATCTGCGATCGCATTTTCTAAGGTACTTGACTGTAGCACGTCACCCTGCACCAATTCAGCGGTATTAGGTAGAATTGCTCTAGCTGATTCCAAGTTTCGCACCAGCGCCCGCACGGGAATATCCCTTGACACTAGCTGTTGGACGATCCTTCGACCTGTCTCACCTGTTGCGCCTGCTACAAATGCTTTCATCGCGGTTATGTTAAATAAACGACAGTTATTTGCTTTGCTATCTATAAATTTTAAATTTGATAAACATTTGATGAACTCTGCCAGATTGACGTTTTGTTTTAGTAAAGATCGAGTTGGGTACAGCAACCTCTAACTTATCGTGGGCATCCTGAATATAGAGACCAGATTAGACACAAGGGCTTTTATGCTGTCAAGCAATCGCGAATACCAATACATGGAGGCTTCAGAAATTTGGGATGTAGCAGCCGTGCCAGAGTTAGAAAGACCAGCCGAGAAACTAACTCGCTTTCACGGTCAGTTTACCGACTGCATGGAAATGTATGCTGACGCGCACACTGTTGCCGAATATCTTAACGCTCACCAGGGTTGGTTTTGCCGCTGCGCCCAGCCGATGACAGTAGAGCCGCTAGGCACTAATGGTTATGCCTTGACAGTCGGTCGCTTTGGTGCTTTCAACTACGAAGTAGAACCCAAAGTCGGTCTGGAACTTCTACCTCCAGAGTCAGGCGCTTATCGAATTAAAACGATCGCCATCCCAAATTACGTTGCTCCTGGTTACGATGTAGACTTCAAAGCAGTCATGAATTTAGTGGAAAAACCTGCTAGCGCTGACAGTAATGCTGGCAGTAATTACAGTGGTGCAATTACTGGAGTCGAGTGGAAACTGGATCTTTCGGTTTATTTGCATTTTCCCAAGTTTATCCAGCGGTTGCCGCAATCTGTAATTCAAGCTACAGGCGATCGCCTTTTGCATCAAATCGTGCGTCAAGTCTCCCGCCGTCTGACTCAAAAAGTACAGGAAGATTTTCACACGTCCTTTAATTTAACTTTTCCCAGGAAATTGAAGCCTCGTCAGATTTAACGAAAGAGCGCGAGCGCGCTCTTTCGTTAAATTCAATTACCGATCGCTAATAATCCTCTGTACAATTTGTACTCCACTCACGGCTTGCCAACTAAATAGGGCTAATATTATAGCATTAAGGACAATATGGGTGTATCTCGCCCAATCTTGTCCTTTTTGCATGAAAGGAGACAAGCTGGCAGAGATAGCGATCGTTCCTGTCATACCCAGTCCGGCTAAAAGGTGGGGTCCAACGAATAGCTTGCCATTATTGATATAAGTCACAGCCATTGCACCAATCGCACCCAGTACCATCAACGCCAGAATTAACGAACCAACTTGATAGTGTTTGACATTATACCTACCTTTGAGAAGCTCTTTCTTTTGCTCGCCCTCAGCGGTTCTTGCCCGCCGCCATTGCATACCCAAGTAGAGGGCATAAATCGAAACTCCTAGCAATACCCACATCAATACTGGATGAAAGAAATTGAGCCAAAACTTGACTTCTGGGGAGAGTAGAGTATTCATCGCGCGTTCACCTGGCTTTAAGAATCTTTATAAAAATTATAGTAGGGAGCAAGAAAAAGAGAGCTGAGGCAGCTGGGGGAGCAGAAGAGTGGAGGAGCTGAGGCAGCTGGGGAAGATGGGGGAGAACGGGGAGAAAATGCTCCCTTGTGTCCTCCCACACTTCCCACACTTCCCACACCCCACACCCCACACCCCACACCCCACACCACTCAATTGTCTTGTGCCTGACCGATCGCGCTCTATGAGATGATTATGAGCATGGATAGTCATGGCATCTCCTTAATTCGAGCAGTAAAAAGTGGCGACACTGGGCAGGTGACAGCGCTGCTCGATCGCGGTGCCGATCCTGACGAGCGCGACCGTGACGGTACGACAGCCTTGATGTTTGCAGCTCAACTCGGATATACAGAAATCGTTCGCGTATTGCTCGATCGCAATGCCAATCCCAACCTTCACCGTCAACTTTTTGGCATTACAGCTTTGATGTTAGCGGCTGCGTCTCATCGTCTCGACGCGATCGAACTCTTGATTGCGAAGGGAGCAGATGTTAATGCTGGTAATGACGACAGCAGCACAGCTTTGATGGTAGCAGCTGCCAAAGGAGATCTCGAAGTCGTACAAACCTTGTTGCAAGCGGGAGCAGAAGTCAATGCCAAAGATAAAGATGAGGATACAGCACTGCTGCTAGCGATCCAGCACGGACACGAGCGCGTCGTCCAAGCTTTACTCGTTGCAGGTGCAGATCCAAACCAAACCACAGCAGGCGAAACAGCTTTAACTCTAGCAGCAACAACAGCTAACTTTCAGATAGTCAAAGTTTTGCTGGCACATGGCGCAGCAGTCAATGGCAAAAACTGGGAAGGTAGAACGGCACTCATGCAAGCCGCTCAAAAAGGCGATGTCGCCGTGACTCAATTGTTGCTAGCCAAAGGTGCGGAGCTGAATCCAAAAGACGATGCTGGCGAAACAGCTCTCACATTGGCAGTAGATGGAGGAAACCTAGAGATCGTCAAAGCCTTATTGGAAGCTGGAGCTGACGTGAAGGCGAGGACGGAAGATGGTAGTACGGTGATGGCGATCGCGGCGGCTAGCGGACAAGGGGCGATCGCTTCTGCTTTGCTGCTTTACGGTGCTGATATTAACGCCAAGGACAAAGATGGAGAGACGCCCTTACATTTGGCTACCGTTGAGGGCTACCTTGACGTGGTAGAAACCTTACTCGATCGCGGTGCTGATGTCAATGTGAAAAATCAACTGGGCGATACTCCGCTATTAGTCGCAGCATTGCAAGGTCACAGCCAGATCGCCGAAGCATTGTTGCGACGGGGTGCAGACCCCAATGCGAGAAACATGAACGAAACTCCCCTCAACCTTGCTGCTAGCCTCGGTCGCACTGAGACAGTCAAAGTGTTGCTGAACTACGGTGCAGACCCCAATATCCAAACGGCAGACGGCAAAACTCCGTTGATGAAAGCAGCAGACCGCAACCAGATCGGTGCGATGCAACAGCTATTAGCAAAAGGCGCAGATGTGAATCGCCAAGATGCAGCCGGAGCGACAGCCCTAATGTGGGCAGCCCATCGCGGTTATAGCGAAGCTGTAGAACTATTACTACATGCAGGGGCAAACGTTAATTTAAAAAATCGTGGCGGGCATACAGCACTAACAATCGCCGAGTTTAACGGTTATCAAAACGTGGTGCGATCGCTCCAAGCCGCCGAGGGAAAGTCGTAAGTCGTAAGTCGTGGGGGCAGAGGAGCAGAGCTGCTTCAGGTGCAGAGGAGATAAAGCAGATAACTGGTCAGGAGTTACTGATAACTGACAACTGATAACCGATCGCTGCTCACTGTTTTGCCCCGGCTAAGTATGCTCCCCAAAGACTAGTACCGTTCATGTTGGCATCGGTTAAGTCAGCTTGGGTGAGGTTTGCCATCTTCAATTCTGCTCCACTCAGGTTAGCGCCTTTGAGATTTGCTCCAGATAAATTAGCGCCATTCAATTTAGCATTGCTTAAGTCAGCTTGAGCGAGATTTGCCATACTCAAAGAGGCTTCTTGCAAATTTGTTGCGCTTAAATCAGCTCCGCTCAAATCGGCTTCGCTCAAAGATGCTTCTTTCAAATTAGCGCCACTCAAATTTACGCCACTCAAAGCAGCATTGATGAAACTGATTCCTTTGAAGTTTCTCTCTCCAGCTTGATAGCGATCGATTAATTCTGAAACGTTCATCTTTACCATCTATCCTCACAGTAGGATTGGTAGTAAGTCGTGAATGACGGGTCGTGAATGGCTGACTGCCGCAGTACACTACTTTACTCATATAAGTTTTACAAATAGAGAAAGCGAGAAAAGTAAGATTAGATACTGATGTTGGGGAAGGTCGAGCAATCTATGCAAATCGAGCAATGTCTTCATACAGCCATACTAGTCTCCGATCTAGAGAAAGCCGATCGCTTCTATGGTGAAATTTTGGGCTTAGCTAAAGTCGAGCGATCGCTCAAATTTGCTGGCATTTGGTATCAAGTGGGGACGTATCAAATTCATCTCATTGTTGCACCCACCGCACCTTTGACAGTTCAAAATCCCGAAAAATTGGGTCGTAACCCTCATATTGCATTTGCGGTAGCCGATCTAGATGCTGCCAAACAAAGACTTTTGACTCACAACTGTCCCGTCCAGATGAGTGCTTCCGGTCGTGCTGCCCTTTTTACCCAAGACCTCGATGGCAATATCATCGAACTGAGTCAATTATCAGTTAACAGTTAACAGTTATCAGTGGTGCGTGATGCAATGACAACCGTCGCCTATTGCTACACCGATCCTCTTATCGATCCGAAACCCGATCTCAGTTTGTGGCAGGGTGTGGATCGAGTTTATCAAGACTTGGGACAGCGATCGCAATTACAGCAGTTGTTAAGTGACTGTCAGACAGCACCACCGGACTATTTGTATATCCGTTGCTTGGAAGAGCTGGGCGATTCTGCGACAGAAATTGGCGATCGCTTGGCTCTGTTACAGGCTTTGGGCGTAAAAGTGGCGATTGGTGGATCGTCTGCCGATCTGGGCACTGAATTAACGCTACGGACAGATTTACTCCAACTTCTACACGCCATAGAACAAAAGCAGCGCAGCCGTCGCCTGCGTCAGGGACACGCTCGCAATCGGCTTAATGCTTTACCCCCTCCTGGCAAAGCTCCTTACGGTTATCGGCGTGGCAAAGAAAAATACGCGATCGATCGTACTACTGCCCCGGTTGTCAAAGACTTTTTTGAAAATTTTCTCCTGTTTGGCTCTTTGCGCGGAGCAGTACGACATTTAGCCCAAAAATATGGCAAAAAGATTTCCGTGACTACTGGACGCCGCTGGCTGACGAATCCCGTCTATCGAGGCGATACGGCTTATCAAAACGGCGAGACGATCGCTAATACCCACGTACCGATTATTTCGCGGGAAGAGGCGGCTCAGATCGATCGCCTGTTGCGACGTAACCGTCAACTCCCGCCCAGAACCGCTAGCGCTCCTCGTTCCCTCGCCGGATTGGTTGTTTGTAGCGAGTGCCAAGCCCCAATGACGGTGGTGAGCGTTACGGCTCGTCGTCAAAAGAGAGAATATCTCTACTTACGCGCCTTGCAATGTCCTCAGCGCCCTAAGTGTAGTGCTATTGCCTACGAACAGGTATTGGAACAAACGATCGCTTCCATTTGCCGCGATTTACCTGATGCTGTGGCTCAAATGAATTTTCCTCAACTGGACTCAGCCAAAAAATCTTTACTCGATGCGATCGCCAATCGGGAAGAAATTCTGGCTCAACTCTCGCAGCTTGCTAGTACGGGTATTTTGGATGAAGAGACTGCTAGTCTACGTGCCTACAAGCTGCGCACGGAAATCTCCCAGTTACAAGCTCAATTTGCAACTTTGCCACCAGTCAATTTACGTTCTGTAGCTCAAGCTGTATCCATTTCCCAATTTTGGCTCGATTTATCCGAATCGGAACGTCGCTTCTACTTTCGCGAATTTATCAATCAAATTCAGATTCTTCGGCAAGGTATGACTTGGCAAATACGCTTAGTTTTTGTTTTTTAATCAAGCGATCGCCGTACCTTAGTTAGATTAATCATCAATTCCCACTAGTCCTTGTATCAGGCTTCGCTTCTCAGCCGCATTGCTAGTTCTGCAAATAAAGCTGATAGGGTAATACGGTTAGCTTTGTCATTCCGAATTTCTTGAGTTTCTCGTTCGACTGTTGCTAAAATTTCAGCATATTTTTTGCCTATATCCTCGTTCATATTTTTGGATTGATCCAAAATTTGTTGTCGTAAATCTCGGGCAATTTTATTTGCTTGTTCGTCTAGATCGAAAAGTTTTTTCTCTAAATTTTCGACTTGATTTTTATGTTCTTGAGTCAGTTCTTTTAGGACTTCATCTCTGCTAACTTGCTGTTTTTTAACGACTTCGGTGAGAGATTCAATTTCTTGTCTAATATAGGCTTCTAGTGCATCCATCCGCCTTCTTGTATCTTCTCGTAGTTCAGTACATTCTTTCAGCAGCCGTTCTTCTATGCGGCTAAATCTTTTGTTATGTTCCCGAACTTGCGTACCGAAGAGAATCTCCCGAATTTTATCTAAACTCCCACTACTCAGGCTTTCTACATGAGAATATTGAGATCTATTTGTTGAATTTGAAGTTATGTCATTTTTTGGAGATTCTCCCTCAAGATATTTGATATCATCTTCAGTTGATGCACTCATCATTCGCTCCTTGTTGTTTACTGAGAATAATTTATTTAAATTCTCATTTTCTGATGAGAATTTTCGTTCGCCATAACATATTGGCTCAATTTTTTGCTTGAGAAGCGTTTGTCGCTGAAGTTTTTACCGCAAGATTTTACGATTCCGTACTGGAATATATCCTTTGTTTACCAAAGTTAATCGTAACGCGAGTGCTTGAGCTTAATTACAGTTGTTTGTAAAATTTAAACTTCGCTTTATAATAAAGCCAATAAAAACTAAGAAAAGATTAACTTTTCCTACCGATCGCTTGTCACAAAAAACTGTAGCAAGGCAAATCTTACTGACTTTCATCGTTTCTAGTTTTTAGCGGCATAATCAGCATAACTATGATGAGAAAAATATTAATTGCTGGCGATCGCGAGCAACATGACCAATACAATATTAAAATTCATAGATAGATGTCTCACCGATAAAGAGCGTGGGTATATTTACAGGAAATAGACCAAATAACTTGGGCGTGCGCGATGGTAAGCTAGCGCCATGTCCGAATACGCCAAACTGCGTCTCTAGTCAAAGTGCAGATGCCAGCCATAAGGTTGAGCCGCTGAACTATACATCTGCTCCTGAAGTGGCGTTGACCCAACTCAAACAAGTTATCTCTAGTTTACCGAAAACAAATATTATTACAGAAACTGACAGCTACATCTATGCTGAATTCACGAGTGCAATAATGGGTTTTGTCGATGATGTCGAGTTTTATTTAGATCGCGACGCACGAGTATTCCACGTTCGTTCGGCTTCTAGATTGGGTAAATCCGATTTGGGAGTGAATCGTAAAAGAATAGAGACGATTCGAGCGCAGTTTCAAGAACTACAAGCACAGAATTCCGCATAGAGGGATTGAGTTACAGCTAAAAAAATACCCTCCTACTGTGGCTGGAGGAGGGTTTGAATCTTTGCATGAGGAAGCAGACTGTTTTTGTCTACTGAAAGATAGAATAGAGAACTAATGTGACATAAATGTGACATATTCTCTAGGGATCGCTATGTGTTTGTAGAACACGCGCCTGGTTTGTGAAAACGCGCTTCTAGTTTGTATGGGCGCACAGCCGTGCGCCGCTGCTACAGCAAACTAATCGGTTCGCTTAATCTAAAGGCATTTCAGGTTGTGCCTTGTCATTTGAAGAAATCGGACGCTGACCGTCTACATTTAACGTTCTACTGACTTTAAATTCATTCGCAGCAATGGGGCGTTGACCGTCAAGGGTTACCGTTTCTTTGACTTCTAGATCGCTAGGATCGACAGGACGGCTACCGTCTACATTCAATGTCTCTCGAGACTGCAAATTACTGCTTGTAATTGGGCGCTGACCGTCCACATCGAGGATATGGCGAACTTTATCTCGGTCGGCAGCAATGGGGCGTTGACCGTCGATATTTACTGTTTCTTTGACTGTGATTTCACTCGGATCGACTGGACGATTACCATCGATGTTAATTGATTTTGGGGTTTGTTTTTTGCGATTCATGTTTTTCTCCTAGATCGCGATCCACATGGGTGAATCGTTAAGTGAGTACGGGTTGAGCGAGGGCTTATGAGGACTACTGGCGAACCTGCTCCTACAAATAGGCGATCGCAACGTCCCGCCTCATTAGTTAAACTGTTAAACCCAAAATTTATCTTTCTATTTCGTCGAAAACATCTGCTATAAGGCTAAACATCAAAAATCCCCCACCCGTAGGTGAGGGACTTTCTCATTTATCTACACAACTGGGCAGCAGTATTAACCAAATTTACCAGCCGTGGAGGCAATGAGGAAGGCGGCATACGTAAGGATGTATCCGGCAGCGAAGTGACCCAAGCCAACAACACGAGCTTGAACGATGGATAGAGCAACGGGCTTGTCTTTCCAGCGAATCAGGTTCGCCAGTGGAGTCCGCTCGTGCGCCCAGACCAAAGTTTCAATCAACTCTTGCCAGTAACCGCGCCAAGAGATCAGGAACATGAAACCAGTTGCCCAGATCAAGTGTCCGAGGAGGAACATCCATGCCCAGACGGACAGGTTGTTCATGCCATAGGGATTGTAGCCGTTGATTAGCTGAGCCGAATACAGCCACAGGTAATCGCGCAGCCAGCCCATCAAGTATGTAGAAGACTCGTTGAACTGAGCTACGTTGCCTTGCCAAATACCTAAGTGCTTCCAGTGCCAGTAGAAGGTGACCCAACCAGCAGTGTTTAGTACCCAGAAAGCAGCCAGGTAGAAGGAGTCCCAAGCGGAGATGTCGCAAGTACCGCCACGACCAGGACCATCGCAAGGGAAGGCATAACCGAAGTCTTTCTTATCGGGCATCAGCTTGGAACCACGGGCATCCAACGCGCCTTTAACGAGTACCAACACGGTTGTGTGGATCGCTAAAGCAAAGGCGTGGTGTACCAAGAAGTCGCCAGGACCGATGGTCAAGAATAGAGAGTTCGTGCCATTGTTGATCGCGTCCAACCAACCAGGGAGCCATGCAGCGCCAGCGGTGGAAGCAACGCTATCGGGATTGGAAAGCAGGGTGTCGAAGCCGTACAGCACTTTACCGTGAGCGCCCTGAATGAACTGCGCGAAGACTGGTTCGATCAGGATTTGCTTTTCAGGAGTACCGAAGGCTACTACGACGTCGTTATGGACGTATAAACCCAGGGTATGGAAGCCCAAGAAGAGGGACACCCAAGACAAGTGAGAGATAATCGCTTCTTTGTGCTTCAGCACGCGATCGAGAACGTTGCCTTTGTTTTGCTCTGGGTCGTAGTCGCGTACCCAGAAGATTGCAGCGTGGGCAAACGCACCCAACATCAACGCACAAGCAATGTACTGGTGATGGGTATACAGCGCTGCTTGTGTCGTGAAGTCCTGCCCGATGAAAGCATAGGGAGGCATCGCGTACATGTGCTGCGCGACCAAGGATGTGATCGTTCCCAGTGCAGCCAATGCCAAAGACAGTTGGAAGTGCAGGGAGTTGTTGATCGTGTCGTACAAGCCTTGGTGAGGCAGGTTGAACTGACCTTCAGTGCTAGCGCCGAAGAATTTCTTGGCGTTGAGCATTTCTTTGATGCTATGACCGATCCCGAAGTTGGTGCGGTACATATGTCCGGCGACGATGAATAATACAGCGATCGCCAGGTGGTGGTGTGCCATATCCGTCAGCCACAAGGACTGGGTTTGGGGATGGAAACCACCTAAGAAAGTCAGGATTGCAGTTCCTGCGCCCTGAGCAGTACCAAATACGTGATTGGCAGTGTCGGGGTTAGCAGCATACGCGCCCCAGTTACCAGAGAAGAAGGGCTGTAGCCCATCTGGATGAGGCGGAGTCGTGAGGAAGTTACTCCAGCCGACGTGCTGTCCGCGAGATTCGGGGATCGCAACGTGAACTAGGTGTCCAGTCCAAGCCAAGGAGCTAACACCAAACAGACCAGCTAAGTGGTGGTTGAGGCGTGGCTCGGCGCTCTTGAACCAAGAAAGACTGGGACGGAACTTGGGTTGCAGGTGCAGCCAGCCAGCGAATAAGAATAGAGACGCTAGTAGCAGCAGGAAGACAGAACCCATGTAGAGATCGTTATTCGTCCGCATCCCAATGGTGTACCACCAGTGGTAAACACCAGAGTAAGCAATATTGACGGGATAGCTTGCACCACCTTGGGTGAAAGCATCAACTGCGGCTTTACCGAATTGCGGGTCCCAAATCGCATGAGCGATCGGACGGACGTGTAGTGGGTCTTTAATCCACTGCTCGAAGTTGCCTTGCCAAGCGACGTGGAACAGCAGGCTAGATGCCCACAGGAAGATGATTGCCAAGTGACCGAAGTGAGTGGCGAAGAGTTTCTGATACAGATTCTCTTCGGTCATGCCATCATGGCTTTCAAAGTCGTGGGCGGTAGCGATGCCGTACCAAATCCGACGTGTCGTCGGGTCCTGGGCTAGGTCTTGGCTAAATTTAGGGAATTTTGTTGCCATAGGTTACGTGAATCCTCTGACCTATTGCCATCAGCAATCCATAAGAACTGCTGATGACTGAATGCTAACCTACTGAAATTATTCGCGCCTCGAAGAACGCCCAGATCGTAACGATCGCGCCCAAGAGGTAGTGGGCTACTCCCACAGCTCGACCTTGAATGATGCTCAAAGCGCGAGGCTGTACGGTGGGGGCGACCTTTAACTTATTGTGCGCCCAAACGATCGATTCGATCAGTTCTTGCCAGTAGCCGCGACCGCTGAACAGGAACATTAAGCTAAATGCCCAGACAAAGTGAGCGCCTAAGAACAGCAATCCGTAAGCGGACAGTGCCGAACCGTAGGACTGAATTACCTGAGCGGCTTGCGCCCACTGGAAGTCTCGCAGCCAACCGTTGATCGTAGTGGCGCTCAACGCCCAGTTGCCAGCCGTAATGTGATTGATCGTGCCGTCTGGGTCTACCGTTCCCCACACATCCGATTGCATCTTCCAGCTAAAGTGGTAGACAGCGATCGAAATTGTGTTGAACATCCAGAACAGACCTAAGAATACGTGGTCCCAACCAGAAACTTGGCAAGTACCGCCGCGTCCTGGACCGTCGCAAGGGAAGCGGAAGCCCAAGTTAGCCTTATCTGGGATCAAACGAGAGTTGCGGGCAAACAAGAAGCCCTTGAGCAGGATTAATACAGTAACGTGGATTTGGAAAGCGTGGATGTGGTGGATCATAAAGTCCGCCGTACCCAACGCGATCGGCATCATGGCGACTTTACCGCCTACAGCCAGCACGCCGCCGCCGAAAGCATAGCTAACGGGTTCAAGGGCGTTAGGCGCAGTAGAACCAGGAGCCAAGGTGTGTAGGTTTTGCACCCACTGCGCGAATACGGGCTGAAGTTGAATCGCCGTATCCGAGAACATATCCTGGGGACGACCGAGCGCTTGCATCGTGTCGTTATGGATGTATAAGCCGAAGCTGTGGAAGCCCAGGAACATACACACCCAGTTGAGGTGAGAAATGATAGCGTCGCGGTGACGGAGTACCCGATCCAGGACGTTGTTCATGTTCGTGGCTGGATCGTAGTCCCGCACCATGAAGATGGTGGCGTGAGCCGCACCACCGACGATACAAAAAGCGCCAATCCACATGTGGTGAGTGAATATGGACAGCTGTGTGGCGTAGTCGGTTGCTAAGTACGGATACGGAGGCATCGCGTACATGTGATGCGCCACGATAATCGTCAGCGACCCCAGCATTGCTAAGTTGGTACCCAACTGAGCGTGCCAGGAGGTGGTCATGTTTTCGTAAAGACCCTTGTGACCGTCTCCGGTGAAGGGTCCTTTGTGGTTTTCCAGAATTTCCTTCAGGCTATGACCGATGCCCCAGTTCGTCCGGTACATGTGTCCGGCAATGATGAACAGTACGGCGATCGCCAAGTGGTGGTGCGCTTGATCTGTCAACCACAATCCGCCAGTGACGGGGTTGAGTCCGCCCTTGAAGGTGAGGAAGTCGGCATATGCGCCCCAGTTCAACGTCCAGAAGGGCGTTAATCCTTGGGCAAAACTGGGATACAACTCCGTCATCAAGTTGCTGTTGAGGATGAACTCTTGAGGTAGAGGAATATCCTGTGGTGCTACCCCTGCATCCAATAGCTTGTTAATTGGCAAAGATACGTGGATCTGGTGTCCTGCCCATGCCAAGCTACCTAAACCTAACAATCCTGCTAGGTGGTGGTTCAGCATCGACTCGACATTCTGGAACCAT
>ERZ1066120.1555-NODE-1555-length-13324-cov-43.132640_pt1 | contig 13324 bp, 18 predicted proteins | sample MGYA00382767_ERZ1066120 | MGnify/ENA primary metagenome ERZ1066120 (study PRJEB33369, sample SAMEA5778350) | biofilm metagenome | biome: Industrial cooling water; feature: Water cooling tower basin; material: Biofilm | place: United Arab Emirates | collected... | reverse complement strand
TTCTTTCTAAATAATTATGGTACAAACAATCCAAGCGCGCGATATAAGTCTTTACCACCATTACCTATTTGCATATCAATCGTCCTTCGATATGACTGTTAAGAAGTTGATTAGAAGTAAAATATTCTTCAAGCACATCTTGGGAAGATGTTGTAATTACCTTTGCGGCCCCTAAACATTTAAATTCTAGTTTGCGCCATCACTACTGCCAAAAATTCAGCATAGTTGTAAGGTTGCCAATGATGACCCTACTACCAACAAGATCAGACAATATCAATACACTTGTATTATCTGCAATATTTTTGTATATGTTTATACTTTTGTTTTCGGATACTTTAAACTTTGGGTAGTTTAAGCTTTGAAGATATTTTAAAATTTGATTCCCCTAATCGTCGTTATCAAGCTACAGATGATCACGCTATAATATATCTTGTACTAGCAAGCAGCTATTAAGAATTTGAAATTTACTATGACTATTAAAGAATTGTTAATTAAAGAAATTGAATCAAGCTCTGATACTCTCATTCGTGAAACGCTAGATTTTTTGCTGTTCATAAAGTCAAAACCAACAGAAGATGAAGTTGTTGTTACTTATCCAATACATCAATATGAAACTTCTGGTAATGAAGAAAAACCAAAAGTACAGGAAGCTAAACCTCTACTTAGAGGTTCTAAGGCAGAAGACTTGGTAAAGTTTGCAGGAACTTGGCAAGGGGATGACTTTGAAGAATGTTTACAGCTTGTTTATGATACTCGTTCACAAGCAGAATTTTAATTATGTATTTGCTAGATACTAATCATTGTAGCCGTATTATCTTTGGGGATGTTAGTTTAATTCGCCAATTACAACAACATAGCAGTTTGGGAGTAGCAACAAGCGTCGTTGTTCAAGGTGAGCTTCTTTTCATGGTTCAAAAGTCTTCTCAAAAAGAAGCTAACCTTCGCTGTGTCAGAACTTTTTTAAAAGCTATAGACATTTATCCAGTTAGTGCAGAAGTTGCTGATGTTTATGGTAATCTCAAGGGAGAAATAATTGAACTATTGGGTCCCAAGGATAAAGCTAAACGTAGAAAGATTACAGTTCAAAACTTAGGTTTCAGTGATAACGATTTATGGATAGCATCAACTGCTTTACACTATAGTCTTACCGTAGTTTCAGGGGATAGTGATTTTGAAAGAATAAAACAGGTACAAAATTTTTCCTTAGAATCATGGCTTGAAAAAAAGTAATCCAGATTATTTGCCGTCAAATTTTTAGCTGTTGTAGCATAGCCGTCTCGCCTGTGCAGTACATATAGTTTTTTTACCACAAAGAGAACGAATGCGGTGTCGGTTTCCGGAGCGCCAAAGTTCGGTGGACGCAGAGTACACAGAGAGAGGGGAGTAAGAGAATATCAGCTTCCTAAAACTTTTGACACAGACCACTAGTTTAAGCAAATAGCATATAATACAAACATATATATATAATTTTTTACTAATTATGGTACAAACAATTCAAGCGCACGATATAAGTCTTTACGAATTAGAAGAAAAATTTGGCTTAGAATTAATTACTGACCCTAACTTTTTTCCAGAATGGGTAGATAACTTACCAACACTAGCAGACGAAGAAAAACTAGCATTAGAACGAATTAAAAGCAATTATTTGAATTTAACAAAACGGCGCCCAATGTCAGAAGAAGCCGTTAAAATGGTAGTACTATCAAGGTTACTAGACCTAGCCGGATTATATCAAGCTCCTTATGAGATAGAAACAGAAACTTCTACTCAGATTTCGGCTCTTGACGAAGGTGTTACAGTCAAAGGTAATATAGATGTTTTAGTTATACAAAGGCGCCTTTGGGTTTTAGTCATAGAATCAAAAAGTACTAAATTTGACGTGATAACCGCATTACCCCAAGCATTAGCTTATATGCTTGATACTCCCAATGTCGAACAGCCGACTTTTGGCTTACTTGTTAACGGTAGAGAATTTGTATTTATCAAACTTATTAATCAAAAACAACCAAAATATGCTCGTTCTTACGCTTTATCAATAGAAAAAGATTCGGAACTACAACAGGTATTAAGCATATTAAAACGTTTGAGTCAATTAATAGTTTAGTAAGCTGTAGGGTGGGCATTGCCAGCCCTTTCAACGTGAACAATTGTACTAAAAAGATTACCTAAAATACATGTTCAATTAACTTCCCAATAATAAGCTTTGCGGGATATCGTTCAAAAAATGAACAATATATACGGCGCCATCTTGACCATTTTTGATATGCTCTCGTGAGTAAATTAGGTGGATGACTAAAAAGCTTAATTTTTAGGTAACGTAAGAATGGGGGTTTCAGGCACCGATTTAGTAGTACTGTAGTTCGCGTTGAAAGGGCTGGGTGGGCATTGCCCACCATACTACTAGATGGTTTATTTCTCTATCCGTTACATCCGTTCTATCCGTTGCAAATATCTGCCACAATCTTAGATGAACTCAATACCCCAGGAATTCCGGCGCCTGGATGTGTACCAGCGCCAACAAAATACAAATTAGATATATCCTCACTTTGGTTATGCGGACGAAAGTAAGCAGATTGAAACAAAGTCGGTTCGATAGAAAACGCACTACCCAAGTAGCTATTCAAGTCTGAACGGAAATGTAACGGGTCTATATAATGCTCTGTAACAATATGCTGTGATAAATCAGGTAAATATTTTTCTTCCAGATATTTAATAATCCTATCGCGGAAGGGTTTTGCCGTTGTCTTCCAATCTACATCAGCACCCAAGTGAGGTACAGGCGCCAACACATAAAAACAATCACAACCAGATGGCGCCAGCGAAGGGTCAGTAGCAGTAGGTCGATGCAAGTATAGCGAAAAATCATCAGGTAAGTATTTGCGCGTAAATATATCTTCAATCCAATCTCGATAGCGCTTACCCATCAGAATCTCATGATGTGCCATATGTTCATATTGACGATTCGTACCAAAGTACAATACAAACAGCGACATTGAGTAGCGCAGGCTTTTAATTCTCTTATCGCTCCATTTCTTACGGTACTTTGCTGGTATCAAATTTAAATATGTAAAAGCGACATCAGCATTACTAACAACAGCTTCGGCGCCGATATACCCATGATTATTTGTATTTACACCAGTCGCGCGCTTTGTTTTAGCATCAATAACTATTTCTGTAACTTCTGTATTCAGTAAAACCTTACCACCAATATCAACAAACAACCTTCCTAAACCGTCAACCAATGCTCCCGTACCACCCATCGCAAACCAAATACCAAAAGCCTGCTCCAGCTTATGAATCATCGCATAAATCGAAGTACTTTGAAAAGGGTTGCCACCAATTAATAACGGATGAAAGCTAAATACCTGTCGTAGTCGCTCATCTTGAATATATTGATTAACAAACCCTGCTACCGATTTAAAAGACTGTAACTCCACCATATCAGGCGCCACCTTCACCATATCAGTAATACTACCGAAAGGCTTAGTCATTAAAGGCAAACCCTTATTAAAAACAGCTTGACTAGCTTGATAAAAACGTTCGTAACCAGCGACATCATTCGGGTTAAACGAGCGAATTTGTTCAATTAGATAATCAGCGTCGTTGTTATAGTGAAAAACAGAACCATCTTCAAAGCGAATATTATAGAACGGGTTGAGTTGCACAAGCTTGACGTAATTTTCCATCGGTTTACCCGACACATCAAACAGTTCTTCAATTAACCACGGCGCCGTAATAATAGTAGGGCCACCATCAAATTTAAATCCGGAAAGCTCATATACATAAGCACGTCCCCCTAACTTATCACGTTTATCAATCAACGTAACTTGATGCCCACTTGCTTGTAAACGTATCGCTGTGGCTATTCCACCAAACCCGGCACCTATCACTACAATATTCATTGATTACTTGTACCTACACCCAACCTATAATTTCATTATTACTCAATGAATGACCTATGATGCTCTCGTTGAAGTGAAAATAGCTATCATATAATATATTTTGTAAATACCTTAAGCAGCTGTATGCAAACAATCGCAACAAAAGTCAATGTTAGTGAAGACCACAAATTAACAATTCAGCTACCTACTAACATTCCGGCAGGTGAGTACGAGGTCGTTTTGGTTTTAAACAATTCTTCACCTCAGCCTTCTGTAGAAGCATTGATTGCCGAAGCACAAGCTCTTGTACGTCAGTTTGTTCCCGCCGAACGTTCGCTCGCAACAGAACTTATTAACGAACGTAGAGAGGAAGGTCTCTGTGAGTGAGGTAGTTTTGGATGCTTCTGCTGTTTTAGCTCTTCTTAAGCAGGAGACAGGTAGCGAGCAAGTAGCTACTTACATACCACAAGCAGCAATTAGTTCTGTAAATTATTCAGAAGTTGTTGCTAAACTCGCAGACGCTGGTGTGCCAGAATTAACAGTTCAAAAAATTCTTGGTAACTTAAATCTTGAAGTTATTGCTTTTGATTTAGAACAAGCAATAAAAGCAGGAATGCTTAGACCTTTGACAAAGATTATTGGGTTATCGTTTGGAGATAGGGCTTGTCTTGGGTTAGGGCTTTTCCTTAGTCAACCAGTTATAACGGCAGACCGTCAATGGCAAAACCTTAATCTAGGTATTAATATACAAGTTATACGTTAGTCATCGATTTTGTAATTAAATATTCTATAATCTCCTAAAAATCCTGATTTATTTCCCAATCATCTGGGGAAATAGCAGGTTCCGACGGGTCTGCCAAATAAGAATATGGTCGCATTTCTCCAAGAGGATTAATTGGATATTCAGCTTGGGTTTCCGAATTGCTAATTTCACCAAACCTTTCTTGGATACTTTCTCTCAACAGTGAGGAAGCTAACTCTTCTATAGACATTTCATTTAAAGCAGCGGCTTGAATTAGAGATTTTTGAGTTGCTTGATTAATATAAATATTAATACCAATCATAGTTAGACTACTCTAATTTTCTATATTATACCAGATATTATTAGCAAAAGTTAGAGATGCGTATTTTGGGAAAATACGCCATAATTTTCTGAGTCCACCTATTAATTCATCAAATTGACCATTTCACGCACGTTACCATGTACACCACCTACACCTTGATTAAATTGACGGTCTTGTTTATGAACTTTCATAAACATTCCATTTTCAGGCGCCATCACAATTAAACCTTTGCCATTTATTGGTTTTTCTGTAATTAATTGCAAGCGATAACGCATTAGTAGCATTGCTAAAACAATTTTGATTTCCATTATCGCAAACCCGGCGCCGATACAAATGCGTGACCCTGCACTAAAAGAGTTATACTCATACATTGTTGGTTGAATTGTTTCCCAACGTTGAGGATTAAAGCGTTCTGGTTCAGGATAAATTTCTGGCATGTGGTGTGTCTGATAAATACTCACAAATACCTCTGTTCCTACAGGTAATTCGTATCCACCCAAAGTGGTTGGTTGTGAGGTGACGCGACCGTTCCAAGGTATTGCTACACCGGAGCAACACGTGGGCCAGGTACCGTTAATTTGGACTTGGTAATTGTAATCATTATCTTAAATTATTTCACTAAATCGACCATTTCACAAACACCAAGGTGTCCAAGCAACTCATCATCAGTTAGCGTCACACCAGTTTCTGCATCCCTAGCTTGAATAAGCATTGAGAGAATATCAACTTTATCAATACCATTACGCTTTTGCTGAATAATACCCCGCATAGTGCTATCGAGTTCAACCATACCGTTAAGCAGTCTATGGTAAGGAAAACCAGGGATATCAAACGGAAGAGCAAGAACTTCTCGACTTGCAAATTTACCAAAAACTTCTTTCAACAGCGTTGCAAACCTGCCACCATTTTGACTAAAATCCATTCCAAATAAGGTTTTAGTGGCAATACGCATTGTTAGGTGTCGCATCAAATCAAGAATATCTACAACCTCACCAACCTGTAGTTTTTCAAGCTCAGATTGAGTAATTACTACCATATCGTCGCGGTAAGCTTCGATACGTGACTTGTGAAAAGCAGGCATTAAAAGTTGTCGGTGTTGACGATGGTCGGCGCCGTTAACACCAAATAACCCAACCAGAAAATGTCTAAAAGGTTGAGTATGCGCTGAGTCATTCCGCTTGCCGTAAATATGTCCAGTCAGAGGACACTTATGATAGATATCATGCTGGCTAGTTACTTCCCGAACAGCCTCGGCGCCTTTAGCTAACACCGTACCAGGACAATTAGGATATGGCTAATATACATTAGTACCACCACCTTCAGCCAAAGCAACAACCGAACCGTACTTTTCAAACAACCGACTCGACAACTTAATAGAGTCGCCAACAAAATTTAAAACCTGACTAATATGTCCGAACAGTGGAGACACACGCGCGCCAGGTACTGTTATTTTTCGCTCAATGGTATTTGCAATCATGATATATATTTTACAATTTTGTTCGCTACAGATTTAAAGCCATACAAATAAATCTGTTTTAGGAGGCGCCAAAGCTCCATTCAATATGATATTTATAAGTATGGAACGTAACATTAATGTATTTATAGTTGCATTTGCAGAGAAAATATATTTAGAATAAAAAGAGTATGGAATGCTCTAATTCGACGTTGTAGTTAAACTTATACTTATACCCTATGTATAAAAAATGCAGTACTTAACCTTGGATAGCAAGCATTTACTCACGCAGCTAAGTTCATTATCTAGCTTGCGCTGCTTGGCTACAATTGCTTGTGTATTAGCAGCTACCTTATTAGCATCTTGCGACAATGCGGTTGACTCACAAGATAATGTAATTTCCTCAAGAGAAGTACCTCAAGTAGTTCAAAGTGCTTTCGCAAAGAAATATCCAGGTAAAACACCTAACTGGGAATTACAACCTTATGGTTATGAAGCTGTTTTCATTGAAAATGGCATAGAATACGAAGCAGAGTACTCATCTAATGGTCAATGGTTAGAAACAGAGTACGAGCTAACATCAGACAATGGCTTTTCCGAAGTAGTGCTTGATAAAGTTAGAGCGCAATACCCAAGCGGTACAATTAAAAAGCGAGAGATTGAAATTACACCGCAAGGTATTTTTTACGAAGTGGAAGTTGTAAATAATGGTAACGAAGTTGAATTATATTTTGATGGTCGCGGAAACAGGGCGCCAAATTCTCATGAAGATGCTTAGATCCCCCCTAACCCCCCTTGATAAGGGGGGGACAAGAAAAAATATTTTTACCTCCTTAATCTTAATAAACGCATAAAAAGAGCATTTATAGCCCCCCTTCCACGCGGGGGGTTGGGGGGATTAAAATTATTCAACGAGCTTATTGATAACCTGCTCCAAGCCATAAACAACTCGGCTTAACCTTCCATAATCAATTTTATCAGGAGTATCTTCTTGAGTATGATAATAAGGATAGCGGAAAGGAGCAGTATCAGTAACCATTAAACCGTTGTATCCTTGTTGCCAAAATGACCACTGGTCAGACCATCCCACACCAGGAATTTGTGCTGGTAAAGCGGCGCCTTGAGAAGGAAACTTCGCATTGCTACGGAACATTTTTATAACATCTTTCACAAACCCGCTTGATTTAACATTACCAATAAAAGCAATAAAATTTCCTGTAGAAGGATATATATAGTTAAGCGGAAAAGGGTACTTTTGAGTATTATCCTTATCTGAAAAATATCCCATTGTTTCCAAACTCAACATAGCAACAATATTTTCCTTGCGTTCTTTACAACGCTTTGCATAAACCAAACTACCCATATTATCCGTCCAGAAAAAAGGTGGTTCTTCATTGACAAACTCAACAAACCGTAATGTTCGACTAGGTTTTTTATCTACAAAGCGGCGCCCAAGTTCCAGAACAGCAGCAGCACCCGAACCATTATCATTGGCGCCATCACTTGAAAAGGCTGAGTCGTAGTGGGCGCCGATAATTACTATTTCGTTTGGAAGTTTTAAACCGCGTATTTCGACTTCTAAATTAGAATAAGTTTGATTATCGATATTATATTTTTGTTCGCTAACTGTATATCCAGCATTTTGAAACTCTGATTTTAAGAAGCTTGCTGTTGCTTGGAGATTCTCATAATAACTATAATTACGCTTTCCAATATTGGCGCCTATAATTTGAATATCTTTTTGTACAGATTCTTGAAGGGCTGTTTCGCTTGCAGATAGTGGTGATAGCTCACCTTGATAGCTTTTTCCGGGCATTTGGAAAAGAGTAAACCAAAGCCAGGTAATAGATATGATGAGAAATGCGGCTAGATAGCTAAGTCTAATTAATACCGCGCGGTTGATGAGTTTAATTTGTTTTTCTTTCATGTTTTTAGCTCAAGATTTAAATGCCTTGCTAAGATTGGTATTTATGGTAGTCCAATCATTTGCTTATTGCTTATGTTTTTAGAGGCGGGCAAGGATGCCCGCTCCACAAGAGAGTATCAGAAGATTTCAGCCAGCAAACGCGCGCTATACTAATGTACATAGCACACTCTCTTTCAATCATTCATAATTAAGCACAAAATGATATTAAATTTCTTGAAAAAGGCAATATCTTTAATTGTGACTGTCTTCATACTTCTCAATATTTCGGCGCCAGCATTTGCTTTAACTATTCAAGAAGTTCCTAACCCTCGCGCTGTTTACGGTGGTTGGGTGACAGATATGGCAAATATTCTTACTTCAGAAGATAAAAGTACAATAAATCAAATCATCTCTGAATACGAAAGGAAAACTGGTACTGAAATTGCTGTAGTGACAGTTGAAGATACTTCACCAAGCTTGACTCCTAGATATTTTGCAACGCAATTATTTAAATATTGGAGAGTTGGTAAAAAGAACATTAATAACGGCATATTGTTTTTAGTATCTCAAGCAGAACGAAGGGTAGAAATCATTACTGGCTACGGTATTGAAGCTATACTGCCGAACTATAAAGTCAAGCGGATTATTAACTCTAAAATCATTCCTTTATTCAAACTGCACAATTTTTCTGAAGGAACTTTGATTGGTACACAAGCGTTGATTCAAGCTTTATCAGAAGAGAACACTTTTACTGCTGTGTACATTAAGCCTAAAATAGCTGGTAGCAAAGTAACTCATCCTGAATATATATTTTTCGCACTGCTGGCAGGATTAGTTATTGCTGTTTCTTCTATTATTACACTTGCTTTGCGTCCACTTCGTCTGGCGCCGTCTGGCAAATCTCGTGTATATGATGGTACAAAAAACGGTGCCGCAAAATGTAGTGAATGTGGTCAACAAATGCAAAAGCTTGACGAAAAATCTTTAGTTTCATATTTAAATCAACCAGAACAAGTAGCTCAAAATTTAGGTAGTGTAAGCTTTGAGGGTTGGAGATGTCCACAATGCTACCCAGAAGTTCCTGCAACAGGAATCCATCTCCGTGCATATGTACTAAATAACAGGAAATTTATTAATTGTCCGAATTGTGAAGAATTAACTGTTCAGCGTAAATACAAAATTATAAAGCCTGCCACTATAGCGAAAAAAGGTGAAGAGTCAGTAACAGAAAAGTGTAATTGTTGTACTTACTCTCATACAACAATTCACCCAATACCTAAAATAGGGCAATACAGTTCAAATGGTTCTACTGATGGGGGAATAGGTGGAGGCAGTTGGGGAGATAGCGGTGGTTTCGGTGGTGGAGACTGTGGAGGTGGTGGTGATGGTGGAGGATGGTAATGTAATAAAATAAAGGTATGCCATAAAGTAAAATCACAAAACTAACCTGGCGCCGCAAATACTAGCTGCTCGTTTATCTGGTAAAAAGTTATTTGATGCAATAACTCCCGCTTTGGCTAAAGACCTTTACATACCAATTTCTCGCGAACAAGGAGAATATCTTTATTTAACCGCACGCGCAATAGGCGCCAAGCGAGTAGTAGAATTTGGAACATCCTTTGGAATTTCTACAATATATTTAGCTGCCGCCGTACATGATAATCAAGGAGAAATCGTAATTGGAAGCGAACTAGAACCAGCAAAACATCAGCGTGCAACAGCAAACCTCGCTTCATCAGGTTTAAGTGATATTGTAGATATCCGTTTAGGCAATGCTCTAGATACACTTCAAAATATACCCGAACCCATAGATTTAGTACTATTGGATGGATGGAAATATTTATATATTCCTGTTTTAGAATTACTTAAACCAAAACTACGAAAAGGCACCGTCGTTTTCGCCGTTAAAAATGGGAGGAGGTATGGAGTATTCGTGCTACCTTTTGTAGAGTAACGTAGTAATGTAGCGGATACCACTAAAAATTTAGTCGCTATATCCGCCGCATTACTAATTACAAACTGCTTGTTCTGTATACACAGCTATCTATGCTTGGGTAAATCTATCTATCAACTCTTCGCGTGATAATTGTGTCTTTTTTCATGTATAAATTAGAGTCAGTTCGTTTGTTTGTTTGTAAATAATTAATTAAATTTTTGATAACTCTCTGAAATTAGATGTTTAAGCTTTTTGTAATAATTAATCATACTCAAAATTCCTAGAGGATAAATTAGGCACGTATATATCCTCTAGGAAAATCAGATTAAGGCGCCGAAAGTCTTATGTCAACCACATTCTGGAAAGAAAGAGTCATCTTGATTTTCTCGTAAGTTAAACTTTTTTTTAACTTCGTGCAAAGTAAGTTCGCTTGCTTGGACGACTTGCAACATAATCAATATTTTCGATGTAATGTATCGATTATAAAGCATTTATGAATCAAAATATTCTCAACTTTTTAACAAAATCGAGAATCTTAAAGTTTCGTAATAATTAGCTGCAACGTTCTACAAATTCTACTTCTGGTAATTTACCTGCACGATACTGGGTAACTCGCTTACCATCGGTTTCAAAAACTACACGATAATTTTTATATAGTGGCTCTTTTGATATAAAAGTAAGGTAATGTCCACCTTTAACATATTTATGTGGTGTAACTTGGATTTTTCCTGGGTAAAGTGATTTAATGCGGCTTTCAGTATCACCTATTTTGGCACCGCTGACTGTGGTAATTTTAGTATTTTTAGTTACATCAATTCTCGAAATACGTCCATCGGTAAGCATGAACTCTACACCAGTAGGCGTATGAATGGGTTTAACATAAAAACAGCCTTTATTTTGAATCGGCGCCCCAAATAATGATACTAAACCATTACAATTGAGTCAATTAACATAGCGCCATAAATTGATGTTTTTATCTTTAGGCAAATGCTACAGAATAATCTAATAAATTATCCGTTACATCCGTTGTATCCGTTGCAAACTAAGCCTAATACTAAGAAGCATTAGCAAAATATGGTAGGTTTTCTTCTCTAGTTCGTTTCCAGTTTTTATAATTATTTTTGACACAGGCAGGGATGCCTGTGCTACAATTACCAACTATTAAAAGTCGGCGTTTTCTGGTGTTCTTGGGAAGGGTATTACATCGCGAATATTAGCCATTCCCGTCATGAATTGCACGATTCTTTCAAACCCTAAGCCAAAACCAGCATGGGGAACTGTGCCAAATCTTCTTAAATCAAGATACCACCATAAGTCTTCTTCTTTCATTCCTTGCGCTGCTATTCTTCTTTGCAGCACATCTAATCTTTCTTCGCGCTGTGAACCTCCGATAATTTCCCCTATTTTCGGTGCCACTATATCCATTGCTGATACAGTTTTTTCATCTTCGTCTAAGCGCATATAAAACGCTTTGATTTGGGCGGGATAATTAGTAATGATTGTGGGCTTTTTAAATAGCTGTTCGCATAAGTAACGTTCGTGTTCCGATTGTAGGTCTGTACCCCAACTAACTGGATATTCAAATTGAACGTCAGCTTTTTCGACGGCTTTTTCTAAAAGCTTGACTGCTTCAGTATATGTAATACGTTCAAACTGATTATTAATTATATTTTCAGCAGTTTCCAATACTGTATTATCTATACGCTCGTTAAAAAATTGCATGTCTTCTGGGCATGTTTCCATCACATATTTAAAGATGTGTTTCAAAAATGCCTCGGCTAAGTCCATGTCCTCTTTGAGGTCACAAAATGCCATTTCTGGCTCTACCATCCAAAATTCTGCTAGGTGACGCGATGTGTTTGAGTTTTCCGCGCGGAATGTTGGCCCAAATGTATAGACATTACTAAATGCCATTGCCATTACTTCGGCTTCGAGTTGTCCGCTTACAGTTAGATATGTTGGTCTCGCAAAAAAATCTTTACTGTAATCGATGGCGCCTTCTTTATTACGAGGTATTTTATTTAAATCAAAACTCGTAACACTAAACATTTCCCCGGCGCCTTCGCAGTCACTCGCTGTAATAATTGGAGTATGTACCCACAAAAAACCACGTTCTTGAAAAAATTGGTGAATAGCTGTTGCACAAGCGTTACGCACACGGAACATGGCGCCAAACGAGTTGGTACGAGCGCGTAAATGTCCAATGGTTCGCAAAAACTCGAACGAGTGACGCTTTTTTTGCAATGGGTATGTTTCTGGGTCAGCATCACCGTACACTTGTACAGATTCGGCTTTAACTTCGATACGTTGCCCTTTACCTTGTGATGCTACTACTACACCATCAACTTCTACAGAGGCGCCTGTGTTTACTTTTTTGATAATCTCGCTGTAATTAGGTACAGTTTCATTAATGACGACTTGTAAAGAAGCCATCGATGAACCATCATTTACTTCGATAAAAGCAAAACCCTTAAGTTCGCGCTTCGTGCGTACCCAACCTTGTACTTTTACGGTTTCGTCAGGTTGCCCACTACGCAATATTTCCGCAATTCGTCTAATAATCATCTTTTTATCACAGTGTGTAAGACTTTAATAACCAGCCTATAATAACGCCCAATCCACTGAAGCGGACAATTTGCCAAAACGGGTCTTTGAAAGAGCGCCAGTTCAATAACCGACTTTCTAGGTTAATTTCCAATACTTCTAACTGTTGCTCTATATACTTTAACTCCGCTTTCATTTCTGGTAGCTTACTTTTACGAAGTTCTGAGCGGCGCCGTTTTAGTTCATTTTGTAAGCTATAATCATTCTCAACCTGCTCGTAACGTTCTTTAAGCGCAATTAACGCACTCTCAACATCAGAGAGTCCTTGTTGGAATTCTTGCGACTGCGATGAATCTTCACCCGATGGCTCATTCTGTTTTTTCGGCGGCTTCATGGATAGGCTATAAACTAAAATTAAATATAAATCCGGTTATATTACAACAACCCCTAATTAGTCACCTATCACCCAGCACTCAGCAACGCCATTCGCCTCAACGGGGGGAACCCCCGCACGGCGATGGCTCCTCAGCACTCAGCACT
>ERZ1066120.1552-NODE-1552-length-13349-cov-6.514819_pt1 | contig 13349 bp, 13 predicted proteins | sample MGYA00382767_ERZ1066120 | MGnify/ENA primary metagenome ERZ1066120 (study PRJEB33369, sample SAMEA5778350) | biofilm metagenome | biome: Industrial cooling water; feature: Water cooling tower basin; material: Biofilm | place: United Arab Emirates | collected... | reverse complement strand
GTGCCACAGGACGTTATCTGTTTTTCTTCTGCCTAGAGTGATGAAAGAGGGATAAGATTTAGAATGAGAGCATTCCCTTTTTGGTAAGCAGCAGAATTTGACAACAATTTGTTGTCAGATTATTGATGTCATCCACTGCGCTAGCTATCCACCTCTAACCAATACTTCCTCAGCAACGCTGCTTTCCCAAACCAATTAGGAATTCGCCGTTTCCCCTCTTCTATTCCTGAAACTTCAACTTTACTACATTTCTCTTTTCCTCCTCTCATCTGGAGCACCATTCCTTGGTTTTGCTTCAAGTGCCATTATTCCTCTTATCTTCATCTCAAATCTACTCCTGGCAACCCTTTTACTCCATTCCCTCAACTCTCATTGCACATCAGGTGGGGGATTGAGGTCACTTATCGAAAAATTCGATCAATCTGTTAACCGACAGGCACAAAAGTTAATAGAACACAGCTTTCAAAACATAATTGCTATATAATTTATTGTAATTGATATTGAAGAAATACATAAAGTCACTAGCTTCACTTTCTCTATAAACTAAAACTTAACCTTAATATTTAATAACTATGAATTTTAACTTAGAAGAAGCAATTAAAATAGTTAATCAATTGGTGTATTTTAAGTTCAATAGGAATTTGTCAGACGTTGAAGTTATTGTGTTGAAGGGAGCATGGCAGAGACAAGAATATGACGAAATAGCAAATAAATCTCAATATTCTACTACTTATATAAGTCAAGATGTTGCTCCAAAACTTTGGAAATTGCTAACAAATTCTTTAGGTGAAAAGGTCAAAAAGAGTAATTTTAAAGAAGCTCTAAAACGACATTGGGAAAAGCAGAGTCTTTTTGAAAAAGATTTATATCTTTCAAAAAAAAGTGTCAACAATAGTCAAAATAATGTAATCCAAAACAAATTTCATTCAACTTTGAATTTGGTAAAAACTGAGGGGATAATTCGCTGCCAAACCGAGCAGGAAAAGCAAGAAACTTTGACTAACGGCATTTATGTAAAACGCCCTCCTATCGAATCTATTTGTTATGAAACACTTTTGCAGCCTGGTTCTCTCATCCGCATTAAAGCCCCCAGCTTGATGGGCAAAACCTATCTGATGACTGAAGTTCTGGCTCAAGTAGCTCAAGAGGGCTACCGCACTATCAGTTTAAGCTTTGAGTTAGCAGATAGAGGCACGCACTTTACCAACTTGAATAAATTCTTGCGGTGGTTTTGTACTAATTTGAGCCGAGAGCTAGGATTACCCAGTAAGTTGGATGAATACTGGGATGAGGAAGGTATAGGGGCTAAGGTGAGCTGTACGACCTACTTTGAGGAATATTTATTGGCTCAAGCCGATAGTGCTCTCGTCTTATGCTTGGATAACGTGGATGTACTCTTCCCCTATCCCGAAATTTACGAAGACTTTTTTGGGCTGTTGCGTTCCTGGCATGAAAAGGCAAGGAGCCGCCAGCTCTGGAAAAAGCTGCGGTTGGTACTCGTCCATGCAACGGATGTTTACATCCGACTGAATATTAATCAATCCCCTTTTAATGTCGGATTGCCGATAGAATTGTCGGAGTTTACTTGCAAGCAGGTACAAGAATTTGCCCAGCAGCATAAGCTCAATGCAAGCACTGCCCTAATCGAGCCACTCATGAATATGGTGGGAGGACATCCTTATTTGTTAGAGCAGGCTTTCTCTCACCTCAAAAGTCATCCAGATATTACCCTTGACCAACTTTTGACAGCGGCGAGTACGGAAGCGGGAATTTACGCTCACCACTTGCGAGAACACTGGTTAAATTTGCAACAGCGCCCAGAATTAATAGTAGCCTTCAAAAAAGTCGTCGCTGCCACCAGCCCAGTTCGACTAGAACCAATGCTGGCTTATCAGTTACAGAGTATGGGATTAGTGAAGCTCTCTGGCAATGAGGTAGAGCCTTGCTGTCATTTGTATCGTCAATATTTTCGGATGCGCTTAGGAAATACCGAACGAGCTGAGAATTTATAGATCTGCGTTCGGTCTTGCCTTGCTGAGAAAGAATCGGAGTACAGTCTCTTCCAGTTTAATCGAGTAAAATAAGCAGCACAAAAGCATCACAAGCCGATGTAAAAACGCTGGCTCCAAGCACAAGCCGTAAATCGGAAACGGTGGGGTGGTACGGGCAGTTTGTTAGCCCAGTCATACCGACTTTTGCGACACAACCCTCTCAGCTAAACAACCATCTTCCATATGTACAATCCGGTCAGCAATGTTCAAGATGCAGTTATCATGAGTCACCAAGAAAATAGTACAACTCTGCTCTTTTGCTAGCTGCTGCATGATTTTTACCACATCGCGACCGGATTTACTATCTAAAGCAGAGGTAGGTTCATCCGCCAGCACCAGTTTTGGTTGATTCACCAAAGCGCGAGCAATAGCAGCGCGCTGTTTTTCACCGCCAGAGAGATTGTCAGGATAGTAATTCATCTAATGTTTATAATTAGGTTGCATGAACCGTAGCAAGATATAGGAATCCGGTTTGATTTTTGAAAAAAACTAAGGGAGAATATTTAAAAGAATACAGGTATAACAGCCAACAATGATAAATCAGCATCCACAAACTTTAGCGGTTGTCCAACAAGCATTGGCGGAGTTACAAGACTTTATAGCTGTTTGCCGTGATGCACGTGCTGTATTATCACCAACTTCGGGATCTTTTCTGATTTTGGTGATCTTGTGTCAGGATCGAGATGTGCTCCGTTAAATGTCAATAAATATCAAGGGGTAGTGGACTTCCTTCAACATTTGTTACCCGCTCGGACACAGCTTCAACTCAAAAATTGGTCGCTTGACAGTGCCAATCAACGACTGATCCTTACGGTTTCTAGCGTTCAAACTATTGCACGCTGTCCAGTTTGTGAGCAATCGACTCATCGTGTTCATAGCCGCTACGAGCGAACGCTCCAAGACCTCCCCTGTACTAATTACGCTGTGACACTTTTTCTTCTGCCTAGAGTGACAAATCAGGGCTATGCCCATCAGTACCAGGCGAGTGGCAAAGGTATGGCGCAACTGATGTGGATGAACTACCCGCAACCGTTGGGCTTTTGTTTTCAATTAGGGTGGCAGGTGCGTCAACGCGAATTGGGGAAAATTAGATGAATTGCTGTAAGCCAAAAATGCTTGCATTTGTAGGGATTGAGATTCATCTTGAAAGCTAGATAGTTCGTATCGCCTAAACTCTTCTTGAATTAACATTCCACAAGCAATCGTCCGATCTCCCGCGCCATTTCGTAAATGCCATCGTATACTAAAAGTCGTGCCTTCAATTTCAGAAGAGGGGAATGGGAGGGAAATAGCAGCTCATTTTAACTTCAATCCTCAACTTCTTCCCCATCTGCACGATAGTAGGCAGCGTTAGCGGAGCTTAACGAAGTTATCGCCGCTTCTTGTTCGTCGCGCAAGGTATAGCGTCGAAAAGCTTTTTCGCTCTGATGTCCGGTCAATTTTCTCGCGTGGGTGGGATCGACACCCATTAACAACAACTCGGTGCTGTAGGTGTGACGGAATGGTAACATTCCCCTCGACTCTATCTCTCTGCGGCTATCCTAAAAAGCTCTCTCAATAGAACCTGCGAATAGACAGCGCACAATACGGAGAGCGCTATCCGTCAAAATACTTCTATGTTTTAGCTCTGCCAGGAACAACGACTCCTGTTTCAATTAACTCAGCCAATTTAGACAAGCAGGAATGCATCAAGATAATGCCTTGACCGCGAGTCAGGGGTTGATTAGCTTTAAAGCGACCATCAGCTGGGAGATCTATACAACCATATCTTTCCACCAGAGATTGTAGAGCGTCGAAGTATGGGTCTGATGGCTCTACGTCGGTTAACTGACTTATTGAGGTCACTCGCTTATTAACAACATTCTGTTGCTGAGCAATTATAGGAGGATTAAAGATTGCAGGAGTAATAATAACGATCGCAGTCATCAGAATAGCAATAATCCCAATACCTAATGCCTTCCAGTGACGGTTTAACATTTGTTCTTCCTTTTTGCTTTAAGTTGACCAATATCTGACTTTTCCTGCTAAGTTTTGAAAGCTTCGATTTCAAAGGGTTTCACCCAACACAATTATTATCATTAAGCAAAGTTTAATGATAATTAACAACGAGAGAATGAGCCTTCTAGAGGACAGAGCCTAGCTAGATTTTTCTCTCATAGAGATAATAGGATAAGTCAGACTAGACTGTACAGCAATCGCTAACTATTTAGAAGTTGGAAAGAATTAAGAAAGGCAGCTACTTGCTTGGAAAGGGAACTTGCATTCGCATACTTAGTACCCAAAGCATACAAGCGTTTTTGTACTAAGTAAACTCGAAAGGTAATCGTCTCGTCTACGCTTTGTAGAGTCAGTTCTCGACCAGGATAGGTACTTAGAGCGATCGCCCGCTCGCTTTTCAACTGAAACTTTCCGGAAGGAGCAACTTTGTCACGGACAGCCCGCAGCAGGACTTCTGGGTTTGCTAGTTGAGCAGGTGTCAGTTGCTCGGCATATGCTGCCACATAGCGAGAGTTGTCAGCATTGGAAGCAAGCGTCCGAAAACTCAACTTGCCCACATCTGTATTTAACACAACATTTTCTGTACTCATGACTCCTGGTGGCATCCACAACGAACAATTTCCTGCCCTGAAAATCACGTATTGCCAGTACTTGGATTCTTTATCAACAGCGATCTGCGGATTGGATGGGCTTCGCGCCCTCAGCCTGTTCTCTGACGGCAAGCGTCCCTCCTGAAAAAAGTTGTTGAAGTCGCTACCAGCTAAGCCGCTCTGTTGCGCGATCGCTCGCTCTAAACCAACTCCCTTAGGCAGGACTACTTCACCCTTAAGATTCGATCTCGATCTAGCAGAAGCAGGTTCAGCATGAAGTTTCTCAGGAATATGGGTTGCTGCTTCAAGTGGCAAATCTCCCAGTGTTAAAGTAACTACGCCCATAAGAGCAGCTAATATTTGTTGTCTAAAGTGAGAGCTATTCACAGTGAATTCCAAAAGGTATTGTTTACTTTAAATTGATTTGCAATAATTATCAAGGCATAAGTTTTCAAGCTCCAAGCTTTACTTATACACACCCAAGTTAAGGAGAGCAAAATCAAAATTTATTCTTAAAATTTAAGAATAAATTTGATTTCCATGGCAATGATGTTTTAAGATTTTTCCATTCACCTACAAGATTAGCCTCAAGATGGCAGTTATCCCGTGCTTTAGGGAGAACATCTGACGTGTGAGGTAACAAATATTATCTCAAAATGGTGTCATTGCCAGTCAGAAGCAGGTAAGCAAGTTTTCTCTTTCATCCAGATCGAAGCTCACCAAGCGACTATTCTTCAAAAACAACTATGAAATTTGAGAAAATTGGAATTACTACACTCGTCACTTTGCTAACTACTGTTACAACGTCCTTTATCCTAGATTCTTCTCTGCTGTTTTCTAGCCGCTCGGCTTTTTCACAACCAACTCCATCTACAAAAAATAATTCTGAGATTTGTCAAGTGAGATCGCAGTCGATGCTACCAAGTCTTAACCTATACGATAACGTACTTGTTGACAAACTCTCTTACCGCTCTCAACCACCCAAACGGGGCGATACGATCGTTTTTAAACCTACTGAATCTATGATGAAACCTTTGATAAGATATCAGTTTACTAATTTTGATGATGTATTTATTGTCAAGCGCGTAATTGGACTACCAGGCGAAAAACTTTGGATTGTAGATGGGCAGGTATACATTAACAGTCAACCCTTGAAAGAAAAATACATCAGGCAAAAGCCAACTTACTCTTTTAAACCAGTTACAATACCTCCCAAATCCTACTTTGTCTTGGGTGATAACCGTAATAATAGCTATGACAGTCATAAGTGGGGTTTTGTCTCTCAGAATTCTATAATTGGTCAGGTTGTAAAAATTTATGGAAAAACCTCTGTAGAATCAGAGCTAGAGAAACAATCATCGAATAGAAATTGCAAACTTTTTTAAAAGGTAAAAATTTAGAAATATTTGCTTAATTTTAGATCGCGCTTCTTACTTCGCCTAGCTGCACTTCCGAACTCAATATTACTTATTAGTTGGGGACACTGTTACTGGTATGGGAAAAAATGCATCGGGTGGCGCACTACCATAAGCTTGTTGCAGTTGGATAGACGTTAGCGATCGCACTAAGTCAAGCCCAATTGGTTCCTGACTCATTGAATTAACGTAGGAGGCACTCAAATATTTCCGATACTCAGTCCGATTGCCAACATATGTCTGCATAAATGCCAAACTGAGCGATCGGATATACTCCCGTACCAACTCTGCATCAGGACCACCAAATAAAATGTCCGTTGAAGTCAGAGAAAGATTTTGTTCGCCTCCATTGCCGCGATCCGCAGCCGTATGTCCTGCTTTAACCATCAACGCCAAATATTTGGCACGAGTCTTTAACCAGAGAAAAGGATGAATTTGTTCGGGTACGGGACTGGTTAAAATATCGTTGCTGGCGCTTATTAACATAGTGGGAATTTCGATCTCGCCTAATCCTTCTGGTCCGAAAACAATGCTCGTCAAAGGATTGATCGAGATGACTGCTTTAATGCGAGCATCGCCTAATCGACCATCTGTTGCAGGTAATCTTTGACTGAGACACTGTAAATAAATTGAAAGATTTGTGCGTAGTTTATCGGAACCGCAATCACGATGTATGCGTGCTGTGTTGAGTCTTGCTCCTGCCGCTGCTAAAGCCGTGTAACCGCCAAAGGAATGACCTATAATCCCCACATTTTGTACGTTCAAGCGCCCTTTGAGAGCTGGGTCTGACTGAGACAACCGCTCTAGCTCGTCGAGCGTTTGTTTGATATCTTTGGGGCGTTCGATAAAATCAGTAGGGTCAACATTCGTGTTAGTTAAGCCTGCAAGTAAAGCTTTCTTCATCGCTTCGCCACTGCCAATATGCTCTGGAATCGCCACAGCAAATCCATGCGATGCTAAGTGTTCGCCCAAGTAACCAAATCCAATAGGCGTGGAACCCATACCGTGGGAGATCGTCACAACTGGGACAGGTTGAGATGTGCCTGTTGGAATGTATAGCTTGACCTGGAATCGACGTAGAATTTGTCCTCTGGCGATCGCTGGCGTAAAACGTTTCAATTCCAACGTGCGTTGGGTAACTCGAAACGCTCCTAGTTTCAAAGGATTGGAAAGTTGCGAAAAGTCCATTTTGGATTGGGAGACGGCTTCTGCTCGCTCTTGTTGCGCGATCGCCGCGATCGCGGCATTTCGATAATTCACCAGCGTTAGCAAGAGCTTTTGCAATTTCCCGATATTCGCAGAATCGATCCGAATCCCATGCGTCGGGTAGTTCCGTAGAATGTCGATGAGCGTGTAGCTCTGCGATCTGCTAGCTGACAAAATCCAGGCAGCTCGAATCGCATGAAATCCATTTAACCCCGACTCAGTTTGTACGATGCGTCCCAAGCGTTGCAGAAATTCTTCTGACATCGGTGCATAGGTTAACTGAGAAATAAGTTTAGGAGGAAGATTGCTGCGGATTTGTAATACTTTACGCAATTGAGCCATTGCTTTATCGCCAGCAAATCCAGCGTAAAATTTCAGCTCGCTATTAACTTTGCCAGTTTCAGCAAAAATTTGTAGAGAGTCTATTGATAAGGAAAGATTGAGCGGTCCATGAATGATATAGACTTTCTCGGCGCTCAAAGCTGGTTTTAGTTTTAGTGCGATCGACAATATTCCCAGGCTAATACAGCAAAGGATTGACAATTTCATAGTTTTTAGCACTGTTTCAAGTGTAAATAAAAACAGCTTGTAAAAACACAAATTTCAATATTTTCTCAGTCGAAATTTTAGATCTTTGGCAAGGTCGTAAAGAAAGAAGAAAAGATAGATTTTTATCAGGAATACCATTTCTACTTTTTATTTACATCAGTAAGGTACGCTTAAGTATTGTATTTGTTTTTACAACAGAATCTTAAGAAGAAATATTTTTTAATGAGACATTAAGATCCACTTCGACGATCGCGCCCCAACCTCAACAATTAAAATAGGCTGGAACTCTCTACCTTCGCTTTTGTTTGAGATTGCCGTGCAAAAAAATGCTGCATAAAGTAAGGATATGCTGAAAAATTCAGTTTATAAATCTCACTACAGGGTAATGGCTTAAAAACTTCTTTTCAGCATCTGTAAAAGAGTAAGTAGATTGAAAGTTGTCGGTCTATTCTTATACACGAGAGAAATTTTAGGTTGCAAAAAAAGAGGTGCTAAATAGGAAGAATTACTGAACTTTGTAGTCCGAGCGCCCAAACTCTGGTATTGTACGAGCAAATACACAGTCTAAACAGCTAAATATCGGTTCTAGTCTGCAAATACGCTGAACTTAGGAATATTTCAGTTTTTTCCGGTCGAGGCTTTGCTATTAATAAGTTTCAGTCAGCGAACGACTTATTTTCCAAAAACATAGGCGTACTTAGGAGAAATTCTACTTATGAGCCGAGCAATTACGATTTATCGATCTGTAGTCGGCACGATGTTTGCATCGATCGTTGGGCTGATGCCTATATCCAGTGCGATCGCCTGCACTCGCGTTGTTTATCTCGGACCAGACGATACAATTCTCACCGCACGCACTATGGACTGGCAGACTGAAATGCCAACAAACCTTTGGAGCTTCCCACGGAGTGTAGAGCGCAATGGCGCTGCTGGAACCAACTCAATTCAATGGACTTCCAAATATGGCAGCGTTATAGCAGCAGGCTTTGATGCTGGTACGGCAGACGGCATGAACGAGAAGGGCTTAGTTGCCAATCTACTTTATCTTGTTGAGTCAAAGTATGTTACCCCGACTAAAAATGACCCGCGTAAACCCCTAGCAATTTCCCTATGGGCGCAGTACTTTCTCGACAACTACGCCACTGTTGCAGAAGCCGTGAAAGCAATGCGTCAGGAACCCTTTTATATAGTGACTACGATGACTCCAGACGGTCAACCTGGGCAGTTGCACTTGTCTATTTCTGATGCTACGGGCGACTCAGCCATTTTTGAATATGTGGATGGAAAACTTCAGATTCACCACAACCGTAAGTATCAGGTAATGACCAACTCTCCGATCTACGAACAGCAGCTTGCTCTCAACGATTACTGGAAACAGATCGGTGGTACAACCATGTTGCCAGGAACGAACCGCGCTGCCGATCGCTTTGTTCGCGCTTCGTTTTATGTCAATGCAATCCCACAAACGTCTGACATTGATAAGGCAACTGCTAGCGTTTTTTCCGTGATTCGCAATGTATCCGTTCCCAGAGGAATTTCTACACCTGGACAACCCAACATTTCCTCAACGCTCTGGCGCACCGTTGCAGATCAGAAAAACAAGCGTTATTTCTTTGAATCAACTCGCAGTCCAAACGTGTTCTGGGTAAATCTATCCGATCTCAACTTTACAAAGGGAGCGCCAACCATGAAGCTAACGCTCAAAGATGGGATTTTCTATGCAGGCAATACAGCAGCAAAATTCCGACCGACTAAACCTTTTGCTTTTCTTCCATCAGTAAGAAACTAAGTACCAACTATGCAAATCCTGACTCAACTCCGCAACAGGGGTGCTATTTTGCTAGCTCGTTGGCTGTGTTTTACTAGCAGGTCGGGTGTGGTCTTTCGCTTCTAAGACAATTAGATTTTCTCTCGTGACAACTTGACAATCTCACCCATTCATTATGACCAGATTGAATCGCCTGATTTTCACATTTTGCATGGTGCTGCTTGTAGGTTGGCAAACAGATGTAGCATCTCAGCCACATCAGAGTAGTTGGCAACTAGCGCAAAGAAAATGGCAACCAGTACCGCCTCGACGGGAGGATCGCGGTGCGATCAAAGTGGTCTGGCTGCAAGGAACGCCTTATGAAAAGGGCTATCAACATGGCAAGTTTTTGCGTAATGAGATTGCATCATTAGGTCCCGAAGTCATGCAAGCTTTGAGATTTGCTGGCAGGGGGTTGGGACTGGGAAGGTTAGCCATGCAGCGATCGTTTCCTGAAGTCGTCGAAGAGTGCCGTGGCTTAGCAGATGCTACCAAGGACATCGGCTTTACGATGGATAGCTGCATGATGGTGGCATTCGGGGACGTATATCAAGAGCTATTTCTTTACTCCCTGCCAAGCATGTTATTCTACTCTGGCTGCTCGTCCTTTGTCGTATCAGGTAACGCAACTAGAGATGGTCGTCTCTATCACGGTTTTACTTTCGATCAAAACAAGAAACCAATTGATTACTGGGTCGAGCATCCAACAGTATTTGTGCGACAGCCAAAAGATGGTATCCCCCATGTGTACGTAGCAATGCCTGGTGCAGTTTGGGGAGATAATGGCATGAATGTGGAAGGAATCGCTGTCTCGATCGATGCCGCGCACCTACAGAGCATAGATGGGATCTCCTTGCAAGGAGGAAGTAACGTGCAGGTCATGGCGCGAGTCCTGAATCAAGCCTGCAACTTTGACCAGGCAAAGACGTTGATGGGGACTTGGCAGCGGATGCGAGGCAACATCATTACCATTTCGGACGGTAAATCACGGCAGGCAGGTGTATTCGAGTTAACGGGCAGGGAGATGGCAGTGCGAAGGCTGGACGAACAAGGCACGCTCTACGCCACTAACCACTATGTTGCGCCGGAAATGACTGGTCAAGGCTCGACACCAGGACAGTCAAGTTTGTTGAGATACAAACGCTACACCCAACTACTGGAACCGCAAGGAGCTTACTCTCTTTATGGCACGATAGACCCAGGCGTAATGGTTAAGAAGATTCTGCGCGATCGCACCAATCCCGATACTTTACAAAAAAGTCCCTTAAGTGTATTCGATGATGATGCCAGCATTGGGGGCAATGGCTCGTTACGGCAAGGAGTTTACGATCCAGAAAAGTTACTCTTCTGGGTAGCGGGTGGTAAAGTCCCCGTTCCCGAAAACCCATTCGTCTGTTTCTCTCTCGGTGCAATGCTCGGTCTGCCCAACGCTGCAAGCTGTGAATCGCCTGCGATCGAGTAAATCAAAGTCAACACCTTCAGATTCAAACAGGCAAGACACTTCTACCCATTCTTTGCATAGAGGAAGAATCAAGGCATGTCCGTTCACTCTAATAATAAGAAAGCTCAACTCGCACTTGCCCAAAAATTCTCATCTTTGAAACTATGGGGTTGGAGTTTTTTGGCGGGTACAGTTGCTAGCCTTTTGTGTTCCAGTACTGGTTTCAGTGCGGTTGAGTCGGTGGTTTTGAAATACCGCGATCTGCGAACGGTAGTCCCGATCGCCGAGTTTGAAACTTTCGTGCAGGGAGGTGCAATGACTGAGAATTTGCAGAGATTTTTCCAGCGCATTCCTCTCTCTCCCAAATTGGCTCTTACCTTGCTCGCTGACCCGATCGTTCCCAGCAAAAGCTTCAGACTAGATCCCATAACAGCCGAATTTGTCGCAATTCAGTTTAACAAGCTGGTAGGTACTCCTTTGAACGAGGAACCTAGAAATACTTACCAAGCCCTTGTGAAGGCTGCATTTGCAGATGACAAAAGCTTGTCGGTTTTGGAGTTGACTAGGGAATATCCAGAGCCACAGGTGCGGGTGGAACTCAGTAGGCTGGAGCAAATTCACAATGATGTCAGCCTGTTTATGGAAAGGATCGAACCTATTATGGAATTAGTCCAGGAGGTAATAGTTGACGAGGCATGTGGCTGCGAATTGACTCCTAGAGGCCCAGCCAGAATTTTACCTGAAACTAATTTACCCAAGTCGAGCGGGCAGTCTGGGATCGGTCATCAAGTGTACGCACAACTGCCAGCTTTCGCCGATCGCGCAACGATCGCGGCAACGAGCGAACCAAATGCGATCGCTCTACACACGGCAAATGCTCGATCGCAGCAATTGGTGAGTTCCAGAGCGCCCGTCGCCATCTCGCCAGCAACTCCAGGTAATCCTAACTCCGCCACATCAAAACAAATCGTTTTTACCTACGGTCCCTTAGAATCATCTCTGCGCGTTGGCGATTTGGTTAACTTTGTCAATACTGGAGAAATGTCGCGTCCGCTACTGTTTTATCTACGATTTGCCAAAGTGCAGCCTGAAGATTTACGCTCTTTGTTGACGAAAGAAATTAATGCAGATTTAAGGCGCTTGGATAGAAACCTCAACTCCTTACTGGGAGAGTATGCCTTGTTTCAAATTGGTCGCGTGGTACACTCGCGATCACGGCAAGCAAACATCCAAGCTTTGAGGTCTACTCTCACAATATCGGCAAGTAACGACAACCGCATCTCGCCAATCGAGTTGCTCCAAAATTACCCCTTATCGCAAATGTATGTAGATGGAGCCAGACTCTCGCAACTACTCCGCAGTATTAGGCGTGCAGGTGGTGCTAAGGGATTTGCTCTAGAAAAACTCAATGTGTTAGAAGACTTGCTCGCGCAGTTACGGGCTGCTGCTGCAACTGAAAATTGCGAGTGTCAATCTAATTAGTACGACATTGTTACCCGTGAAGACATTATTACTCAACATTATTTGGTTTTGCTTATGACTCCTTTTGACTTTTTCTGCCCCTGTTGTACCGGAGCCTTGCTGCACTCCTTGGTTCAAACTAGCACCAGTTGCGGCACGCCTCAATTATTTCTAATGCTGGGTAAAAGAGCTTTGGTCACTACAATCGAACGAAGCAGTCTCAGAATAGTAAACCAAGCGCGATCGCCAGCCACAGTCCCCAGCGATGACTTACCCTATCGCCATCAACCAAGTGTGAGGCACACGAAGAATTGACAACTGAATTGCTCGAACATACTTTCAGATAATCATATGAAATCGCTCAAAAACCTCGTCATATTTTGCCTAGTGCTAATTGTGGCAGGCTCGATCTCAGTTGCAACGGCGCGATCGACGCAGGTATACGACATCGTCATCAAAGGCGGGCGTGTCATCGATCCAGAAACCAAACTGGATGCCGTGCGGGATGTCGGCATCAAGGGGGACAAGATCGCTGCCATCTCCGAATCGCCGCTTACAGGAAAAAACGTGCTTGATGCCGCCGGGATGGTGGTCGCCCCAGGGTTCATCGATCTACACGCTCATGGGCAACAGATTCCGGCGGCACGGATGCAGGCATTTGATGGGGTGACGACGGGATTGGAATTAGAATCCGGTCTGTTGCCAGTGCGCGAGTTTTACGAAACCGTCGCGAAGGAGGGTAGACCGATCAACTACAGTGTCTCGTCCTCCTGGATGACGGTTTTGTTGCAAAAAATATTTGAAGTGATAAAATCTCTTTGGCACGAGGTT
>ERZ1066120.1551-NODE-1551-length-13363-cov-14.733469_pt1 | contig 13363 bp, 12 predicted proteins | sample MGYA00382767_ERZ1066120 | MGnify/ENA primary metagenome ERZ1066120 (study PRJEB33369, sample SAMEA5778350) | biofilm metagenome | biome: Industrial cooling water; feature: Water cooling tower basin; material: Biofilm | place: United Arab Emirates | collected... | reverse complement strand
GATGTGTTGCATTAGATACATGTTTAGGAAAAATATTTTCTCCTACAGCTAATTTACCCAAAAGCAGAAATAGAGTAACACCCAAGACTCAATTCAGAGAGACAACAAAACGTTATAAGTGAAGAAAGAAAGCGATCGCATCCTCTAAAGGTACTTATCATGGCAGTGGAATACGATCTTGTGGTTATTGGTGGCGGTTCGGGTGGTTTGGTGGTGGCTGGTGTCGCCGCCGCACTCAAGGCGAAAGTGGCGCTAATCGAAAAACATCGCCTGGGTGGTGATTGTCTGTGGTATGGTTGCGTTCCTAGTAAGTCTTTGATTCGTGCTTCTCGCGTGGCTTATGAGGTGAAACAGGCGGGAAGATTTGGGATTTACTGTAACGATCCGCAAATTGATTTTGCTAAAGCTATTGGACACGTTCAAAATGCGATCGCAACTATTCAACCTCACGATTCGCCGGAAAGGTTTGAGGATTTGGGAGTAGAAGTCATTTTTGGTGATGGTAGGTTCATCAACAAAAAAACCTTTGAAGTTAACAATCGCCGCCTCAAAGCCAGAAGTTTTGTCATAGCTACAGGTTCTCGTCCCGCCGCGCTACCAATACCAGGACTAAAGGAAGCAGGATATATTACGAATGAGGAAGTGTTTGAAATTACCGAACGTCCTGACACGCTGGCAATTATTGGCGGGGGACCAATTGGTTGTGAGTTGGGACAAGCATTTTCCCGATTAGGATCGAAAGTTACCATTATCGCCAGCCGCGATCGCCTCCTGCCGAAGGAAGATCCTGAAGCAGTTGAAGTCATTCACCAACAATTTAGATCGGAAGGGATCGATTTTTTACTCAATACTAAGGCGGAAAAAGTTGAAACTGTAGACGGTAAAAAATATATTTGGGCGGGAAAAGAAAAGATTGTTACCGATCGAATTTTAGTGGCTGCTGGACGAGCGCCAAATGTAGAATCTTTGAATTTGGATGCAGCGGGAGTTAAGGTAGGGAAAAAGGGAATTCAAGTAAATTCTAAATTGCAAACCTCTAATCCTCGCATCTATGCGTGTGGCGATGTTATAGGTGGATATCAATTTACTCACGTTGCTAGTTATCAGGCAAATATCGTTCTGAAAAATGCTTTGTTTTTACCAATATTTAAAGCAAGCGATCGCGTTATTCCTTGGGCAACATTTACCGATCCAGAGTTAGCGCGGGTGGGGTTGACGGAACAAGAAGCCAGGGAAAAGTATGGTAACGATATTCAAGTTGTAAAACAAGAATATGCAGACGTGGATCGCGCCCAAGCAGATGGGACGATAGCCGGATTTGCTAAAATTATTACTAAACGTAACGGGCAAATTCTCGGCGCTCATTTAGTTGGTGCGGCGGCGGGGGAAATAATTCATGAGATTATATTGGCAATGTCGCACAATCTAAAGCTATCTGCTCTGAGCGGGATTCACATTTACCCCACCTTGGCAGAAGTTAATAGTAAGGCAGCTTTTGCTCAAACTCGCCGAAATTACGAACAAAACCACGGATTTCAACAGATGTTATCCAGTATATTTCGCTTCATCCGTCGCTTCGGCTAAGCTATAATCGCGCTGTTTGAGGAGTGAACCCAAGCTTGTATGCACTGGCTATTGACTGGATCTTTAAGTGTAGAGAAACTGACGGTAGCGATCGCTGACTTACCCCCATCCCTGGCGGGAACGAAAATCGTCCAACTCTCCGATCTGCATTACGACGGTGTTAAACTCTCAGAAGAGATGTTAAAGCAGGCGATCGCCGCTACGAACGAAGCCGATCCCGATCTGATCGTTTTAACTGGCGATTACGTTACCGACGATCCTAGCCCCATCCATCAGTTAGTCTTGCGACTCAAGCATCTGCAAAGTCGCTATGGTGTTTACGCTAGTTTGGGCAATCACGATATCCATTATCCCTACTCCAAAGCTGAAATCGTCAAAGCCTTTACAAGTGTAGATATTCCCGTTTTATGGAATGAGATTGCTTATCCACTGGGAAAAAAATTACCCCTAGTCGGACTGGCTGATTACTGGTCGCGGGAGTTTGATGCTAAATCGGTAATGAAACAGCTAGACCCGCAAATTCCTCGAATTGTCCTGTCTCATAATCCCGATACAGCCGTACCGTTGAAAAAATGGCGCGTCGATTTACAATTATCCGGTCATACTCACGGCGGTCAGTTTGCCCTACCTGGTATTGGTCCTGCCATCACCTGGTATCAAGATTTGCGTCGCAGTCTGCCCAAAAATATGCGGCGTTGGATGCCATTTATGCAAGCCGAGTGTGCCAAAGTCGTGCGTCACTGGGAATGGGCGCAGGGTTTTCACCAAGTTGGTAGTAACCAAATGTACGTCAATCGCGGCTTAGGAACTTATGCCCCTGGTCGATTTTTATGTCCGCCAGAGGTGACGGTGATTACTCTAGTATCTCCATCTAGTCTTGGCACTCGTCCTTGCTAGCTTGACTGACAAGAAAACTATTTTTTATCCGTTTGTTGTTTGTCTCTAAATCGTTACTTTTTTGTCTCGAATAAGTCACTTTGTTTGTCTATATTTTGGTTTCAAGCAAATAAAGACACCAGCAGGAGAAACTTATGAGAGGCAGTCATAGAATCGATAAGTCCAAACTAGTTGATAAAATCTACCTGCTTTATCAACTCAATCAAACAAATGCTGACATGTCAGAGCAATCGTTCAAAAAGCACCGTTCTCAAGTTAGAAGAATTCACAATGTAGACAACGACGATCGAAGAAAAGCTGCGTAAGCAAAATCTAACCAATATTCAGTTTGAAGCAGGGAAAGAAAAACCCTGCTTTTTACTTTCCATTCTGTTTTGCCGGATTTTTTCTATAGAGACATTACACCTAACATCTCTACAGGAATTACGGTTCCATCGGATCTGGTAACGGTCTGCCCTTGGGTTCGGGCAATCTCGGACGGCGATCGCTATAAGGCATCGGGATATACTGGACGCTAGGACGACCTCCTTGCGGTTGAGGATACAATTCCATCAAGTCGTAGATATTTCTCGGCAACCCTACTGTAATTGGTAGTCCCAGTTCCGTCGCTTCCTCTACCGTAATGGGATAGTCGTGAGTAACTTGTCCTGTCGTTAATGTCTCGACAATCTTTTCAATATTTTCTGGCGAAATTTTCTGTTTAGGAATATCGTCTTTCAACAGCGTGCGGACGAAGCGTTGTACCTGCTTGATGGCTTTGCGCGATAAGTCCGCCATAATCAAGGTTTGATCGTCTACATCGCCGATGGGCTTGTCTTCCACCACTTTAAGAATACTGGCAGCGGGGAAGTTACCTAACTGCGGATCGACTGGTCCCAAGACGGCGTTAGCATCCATTACAATTTCGTCAGCCGCCAGTGCTAGCATTGTGCCACCGCTCATGGCATAGTGAGGGACGAATACAGTCACTTTGGAAGGGTGACGGATCAACGCTCTGGCAATTTGCTCTGTTGCTAATACCAAACCCCCAGGAGTGTGCAGAATTAGATCGATGGGGACGTTAGGCGGCGTGAGGCGAATTGCTCTAAGGACTTGCTCTGAGTCTTCAATCGTGATGTAACGAGAAAGGGGAATCCCCAACAAACTGATCGACTCTTGACGGTGGATCAGTAAGATAGTGCGGCTGTTACGACCCCGTTCAAAATCTTGAATAGTTTTGACGCGGCGAAATTCCATCTGACGGCGCTGCCATACTGGTTGCAGCGAAGAAAAGAAGAGAAAAATCCAGAATAGGTCAAAAAAACTAAAGCTCATCGTGTTAGTGACTTGTAGATTAGTGTTGTCCTCCCTATTGTTTCAATTTCTCACAAATCGCAAGTCTACCCTAAGAACTATGGTGCGATCGGTGTAGAGGCGCACAGCTAGCTGTGTACCCCTACGTCACGTTTTAATAGCCGCCGCGATCGCGTTTGAGGTCGTAAATTACCTTTTCCGCGTACCAATCAACTGACTGGTGCGGATTTTTCCTCTGAGCTTGAGATAAAAGGCGGTTGGCTGTATCCCGTTCGTCATGCAGGAGACTCATTAATCTTTTCTGAAGATGGCGGCTAGCCTGCTCGACACGAATGGAACCACCTACAGCAACAGGACGCGATTTCGTTTGAGATTTGAAGTGTCCGTTATTTCTGGCGGCTAAGGCGATCGCCGCAGCACCACCTCCTAAACCTGCTAAAGCTATCATCAGGTTAGGATCTATTCCTTCTTCGTTCCTAGGGTTCGATCTATACAATTGTGCCGTCAAAATTTCGCGCTGACTTTGCTCGACTTCTCTACTAACGGTTTGAGCGGCAATAGGCAAACTGCTGCTACTAATCTGAGCGCCAAGAATAGCAGCGATCGCAGCACTCAAATGCAACAATTTCAACATCGTTTTAGTTCAAATTCCGAACTCTTTAGATGTTTCTATTGTGAGCTACAAATATGACAACAATATGTCAATCACAAGTCACAAGTACGAACTCATCCGTCTTTTTTTGCACGCGATATTAGCAACTATGCCTCAGATGTCTTTAGTTGATGCCTTCGGTTTTTGCTAGTGCGGTTGTACTTCAACAAGCATCTGTCTTTGGAGATCTACTTTATACGCTTTTCCTGAAGGCTGAAAATTCGGCACGTGCAGCATCCTTAATTCGTCTACGTTACAACCGAGGCATTGTGCTGATTCTATTGCTCTTTGCTGCTGCTCTTCGTAGTTTTGTCGCTCTGCTCCCGCGAATGTCACGATATGGTGCATATGCACTATTTCCCCATTGCGGGGATCGTACAGGGCAATGGCATCGGTTGAAGTCAATGCAGGCACGGTTCCCACTGACTGAATCACAAAGTTTTCTTCCTCACGCTTGTCAGTCATAGTTTTTCTCCGTTAGTCCCAAAATCCAATTGTCCAAACCATACGACCGTGACATGCTCTCACCTTAATTCCAAGTGTTACGCGCGTCATCCTCTGGTCGAACCTTGTCAATACAGCATTCTCGAAACTGTCTATGGGAGGAAACGAAATCGTTTCAGTAGCACCACCGGGCGAGAGTCGCCGTATGTTAATCAGACCGGCTGCGATGGATGTTCGATCCCTATACTCGAAATAGCTTCCTAAGAAAACCTTGGCGAATACCGCTCTCGATGGAAAGTTTATTTCCCAACTTGCCGAGTAGAAGTCATTGCCAGTTGTGGAAGCCCATGCATTTCCCGCCCATTCTCCTACTAATGGCATAGCTACTCCTTTTCAATCGAGATTTTTATCAGTAGCTTTGACTTTATCTATAATTCTAACTATTTCGTATTACCGATCTTCTCCGTAACTAACTAAGTTTTGTAAATTCGGTTTTTTAAATAGCAAGTATTCCTAATACGATACTTTATCCGAGCGCAATTACAGGAGTTCTCCTGCATGAATCGAAAATTCTAGGTGTTATTCTGAACGCAGTGAAGAATCTCTAGAGAAATATCTATATATTAAAATATACCGACCTTATCAGTAATTTCCCATGGTAGAACGACATCTGTTCTACCAACATGACCGTAAGCGGCTAATCTTTGGTAAAAACTACCTTTAGTCAGTGACGGCAGAAACCTTAGATTAAATTGTTTGATGATTCCAGCCAGCCGAAAATCAAAATGTTTTTCCAAAAGTTGAGTGATTTCTTCATCAGCAACTTTGCCAGTCCCAAAAGTTTCTACCTGAATGCTGACAGGTCTTGCTAGTCCTATAGAATAACTTAATTGCACTTCACATTCATCGGCAACACCTGCGGCTACAACATTTTTAGCTGCATAGCGGGCTGCGTAGGCTCCAATTCTATCTATTCTGATGGGGTCCTTACCGCTTAGAGCCGAGCCGCTATGCTTAGCATATTCTCCATAGGTATCTACGTCATTTTTTCTCCCCGTCACTCCAGAATGTAACGCAGGACCGCCACCAATAACTAACCCATCAGGGTTAATAAATATCCTTGTTTGGGCATCGGGTTTAATTTCTTCGTCCTGAAATACAGGGTCAATAACTGTGGCGCGAATATCGTCTTGAAGTTGAGCTAAATCGGGCTTTGACGAGCTATTTTGACTGGCAATAACACTAATACTGTGAATTCTGTATGGTTTGCTATTTCTGTACTCAACCCCTACCTGAGTCTTGCCATCAGGAGCAAGATACGGCAGGATGTTGTGAAGCTTAACATGAGTCAGCTGCCTTGCTAGTTTGTGCGCCAACCAGATTGGTAGCGGCATCATAGACGAAGTTTGACGGCAGGCAAAGCCAAAGACATTGACGATATTTTTGACAGGAATTCGTTCTATTTCTTCAGAAGATAGTTTCTTTTCATCAAAGCGATCTTTGTCTGGGGGTAATTCCCTCAAACTAGTCAAAATACTGCAAGTTTTGCCGTTAAATTCAAACCGATCGTAGCCAACGCGATCGATAACTTGTCTAGCAACATTGGTGAAATCTACGTTGGCATTCGGTTCAAATCTGGCAGCAATGAAAACAATACCTGTAGATACAGCACATTCTGTAATTACTCGCGAATAAGGGTCTTGTTGCAAAAAACGGTCGACGATCGCATCGCTAATTAAATCGCAAAGTTTATCGGGATGTCCTTCAGTAACCGACTCAGAGGTAAACATAAAGTCTTTTTTCATTGACTCTCACCTTGCTTAGTGTTTTTCGTGCTTTCGTTCGCTAATAAAGGCAATAAAGCACTAGCTCCAATCACAGCACCGTCTAAAAGATCGATCGGCGTAATTTTCAAAATACTCCTTAACGGTGGAATACTTAAAGCAAGAAACTGGAGGGAAAAAGAGCCTGCAAGCGCAATATTTAGGTATTGATTATTCGGTAATTTAGTTTGACTAAAAATGCTGTGTATTTCAGAACGACAGCTAATTGTATGCAGCAGTTGCGCCGATGTCAGGCTCATAAAGGCAATCGTGCTTGCCTGCTGTCCGACACCATATCTTAAGATGCCGTAGCCGTAGGCTCCCAAGGTACACAGAGATATTGTGGCTGATTCAAAGGCGATTCTGCTAAAGTCTGAATTTTTAATAATCGGCTCTTGCGGACTGCGGGGTGGCTGAGTGAGGACGTTTGGTTCTGGTGGTTCCAAAGCGAGAGCCAACCCAGGAAAGATATCCGTGACTAAATTCAGCCACAAAAGTTGAATTGCATTCAAGGGTTCGCCCAATCCCACTGTTGTTGCAGTCGTCATCACTAAAATTTCGCTGAGATTGGTAGACAGTAGAAAATGCACGGATTTTCGGATGTTGTTGTAGATTGTCCGTCCCCGACTCACGGCAACAATCATCGTTTCCAACCTGTCATCTTCTAAAATGATATCTGCCACTTCCCGTGCTACATCTGTTCCCCCTTTACCCATTGCTACGCCAACTTCGGCTGCTTTGAGAGCGGGAGCATCGTTAATTCCATCCCCTGTCATCGCTACCACTTTTCCGGCTGCTTGCAAAGCTTGGACAATTTGCAGTTTATTGCTAGGACTGATACGAGCAAAAACATCAACTTTATCGACGAGTGCTGTTAGGGCTTCAGGAGTAAGATGGTTCAAATTGGTTGAATCGAGAATTTCTAGTTGTTCGTCTTTGCTCAGTTGCAATTCCTTGGCGATCGCATAAGCAGTTGGACTTTGATCTCCGGTAATCATGACTGTGTCGATGCCAGCTTGATGAAAGTCTCTCATCAGTTCTTTGACTCCAACTCTAACCGGATCTGCCATCCCCACCAGCCCCAACCAGATTAATTCTTGAGGCTCGCCATCCTCAATTTTCTGTGGAGATTGACAATAAGCTACGCCAAGTACTCTCAGCGCTTTCCCTGCCATGCGATCGTTTTCTATTTCAATTGCCTGCCGATCTTCTTCTGTTAGCGGTACGAGTTGCCCGTTTTTCAGCCACCATTGACAAATTTGGACGACTTCGGCGGGACTTCCTTTAACAGCAACTAATTGATGCTCCTCATCAGTAGCATGAATTGTACTCATGTAGTTGCGGTTTTCCGATCGCGGTTGAGTTTGTAATAGCGGATATTTTTGCTTGAGCGCGATCGCATCGACTCCAGCCGCGATCGCTAAATAAATTAAGGCATTCTCTGTTGCCGAACCCGTAACTGTAAACTCGCTTCCCTGTTGGCTGACTTGACTTTCATTACACAGAACCGTGACGTGAATTAGCTTTAATAATTCATGACAAGCATACGGGTTAATATTTTCTGCTTCAGCAATAAATTGACAGTCAGCTACCTGAATTTGCTTGTTGTCTGCATGGATCTCGACAACTGACATTCTATTTTCAGTAATCGTTCCGGTTTTATCCAGACAAATTGTCTGTACCGAACCCAAAGCCTCCACAGCGCTGAGACTGCGGACGAGAACGTTATGCTGGCGCATATCCTGAATGCCTAACGCTAGAGTTGTGGTAGCGATCGTCGGCAAACCTTCGGGAACGGCTGCAACAGCGAGGGATATAGATGACTTCAGCATTTGTAGCAAACCATATCCCCGCAAAATTCCAATTCCAAACACAAAGCCGCAAATTCCCAGGCTCAACAACACTAGCTGAGTGCCAACTTCGTCTAATTGTCTGGCTAGGGGTGTTTCTGTTGCTATTGCCGTGTCTACTTGTTGTTGAATTTTGCCCATTTCTGTAAATCTACCTGTTGCCACAACCGCAGCCAACCCTTGACCGCCAGTGACTACGGTTCCTTTGTATACTAAGTTGAGGCGATCGCCCAAAGGAATATCTACACCTGTTAGCGATGCAGTTGATTTCGTGACGGGTAGGCTCTCTCCAGTTAGGGCAGATTCATCGACGCTGAGGTTATCGGCTGCGAGCAGTCTAGCATCTGCTACTACATAACTACCTGGTTTCAGAATTAAAATATCCCCTAAGACAACATTTTCTGTAGGAATTTCTGTCTGCCTGCTATTTCTAATTAACCAAGTTGATTCTGGTTCGCGGCTTTTCAGGGAATGAATAATTTTTTCTGACTGGCTTTCTGTGGCATAACCTATAGCTGCATTCAGACCGATAACACCAATAATTACTAAAGCATCAACAACTCCTCCCGTAAAAAATGAAATTCCAGCGGCAACACCAAGCAAGCCAACTGGTAAAGATTTAAACTGATCGACAAAGATGCTGAGATCGGAGCGAGTCGCTGCTTCAGGTAAAGCATTTGGTCCGTATTTCTGTAAATTTTCGGCTACAGAATCGTCGGATAATCCGGCTGTTTGTGATGTCTGCAATGTCTCTAAAACAGAATCTACTGCCATTAAATGCCAGTCTTCTGTTGTTTGCTTTTGGGCATTAATAACAGGTTGAGGCGATCGCTCTACGCTTTTAGGTAAGTTTGTTTTCTGAAATTTCCGATTTTGTCGATGGTAATCTAAAACAATTTCTTCTATTAATGCTTTTATCCGATCGACACTACTCATTCGATCGAAACTAACTAGAATATTACTTGTAAAAACATTGGCAGAAACAGATACAATCTCCGAGCAAGTGGAAAGCGATCGTTCCAGGTGTATTTTCAAAGCTTCGGAGCGATAAAGTTCGTTAACTTTAAATCTAGCTCTGCCTTTAACAGCGATATGGATTGCTTGCACCACAGATTTTTTACTCCTATACAGATACTGAGAAGTTGGTGCTTGAAAAACTTGTCAATTTATTTCTATATGTTAATTATGAGAGACAGGCATTGCCACTCTAAGCTTGCATTTTGCTTCAATTTTACTACCTAGTTTACTATTGTAATTATTCGGATTCGTTCAACTTTATAAAAGTATCAAATGCATACCATGCCAAAGTGTACCAAGGAATTTCGTCAAGCTCTAGCCCTTTAGTAAGTATTTGTCGGAGGGCAAGCGCACCAAGTCCCGCAGGCACGAGTAAACGCAGATCGACAACTCCTGCTGTGGTTTGTTTAACTTGTTCGTTAAAGCCAGAGAGAACATGAGTTAAGTCCTCAGCTATTAGCGATTTTCCATTTGAATATTGTTTTGGGGCAGATGTAGAGTTTATTTCTGTCTGCGATTGAGCAGCTAGTTCGGCTTGTACCTCTGCAACTAAATCTTCAAAGACTTCTTGAGTTTGAGCTACTGCTTCCTTAACTTTTTCAGCAATGACAATTGAGTTTTTCAGTGCAGCTTTGCCTAGAGGATTGTTAACTCCCGCTGCTACAGGCAGAACAATTGGCGCTAGAACCAGTGCGGTAATTCCTTCAAAAATTTGTTGTACTTTAGCTGCTTCAGACTCTATTTCAACTGCCATTTTAAAATTACCTGCAAACTAGACTGCAAGAGTTTGAACGATCGCCAAATAAATTATTGAACCTAGCACATCCTAGATAATTGTAGCAGTCGAGCCTGAGTCAAAAACTAGAACTTTGCCAGCATGGTGAAGCAACTAAGTCAAGAGCCGACCGACGTTCTTCGCCAGCAAAATCGATCCCCTTTTCGCGCAGAAGTGGGAGCTACAGATGGGTAGGTTTTCCTCTGGAGCAATTCGGGAATATTGTCAGGACATCTAGAAGGTCGAACCTGTTCGTATCGAACTACAAGATTACGTTCAACCAAAGGCTGGCTTGAAAGCCGAATCGTAACCTTTCACTACCTACTAGATAAATGTATCGGGCTAGACTTTACTATTGCCCCTCAGTTCTAGGACGATCTGTTAAATGCTTGCCTGCGACACTATGCCTAAAGCAAAAGAAAGTAGTTTGATCGTCAATCTCAACGAGCCACAGTATTATTTCAACCGAGAATTGAGCTGGCTAGAGTTCAATAACCGCGTACTACACGAAGCAGTAGACTCTAGGACACCGCTATTAGAACGGCTCAAATTTTTAGCAATTTTTAGCTCCAACTTAGATGAATTCTTCATGGTGCGGGTTTCAACACTTAAAGAGCAAGCTCAAGCCGAAGTAGGCGAGCTGACACCAGATGGTCGTACACCTCAACAGCAGCTAGATGCGATCGAGCAACAACTGCGTCCGGTGGTGACACGGCAACACCATCACTTCGAGCAGGAACTGCGCCCTCAGATGGCAGAGTTTGGCATTCATCTGCTCAATTACGCCGATCTGGATCGCGAACAGCACCGCTATCTAGAAAGCTATTTTGAGAAGCGCGTGTTTCCCGTTCTCACTCCCTTGGCGGTTGACCCAGGACATCCTTTTCCTCACATGTCTAACTTGAGCTTTAATTTGGCAGTGGTGGTAAAGAATCCTCAGACAGGAGAGGAGCATTTCGCTAGGGTTAAAGTTCCCGATCTCCTGCCCCGATTTGTCGCTTTGCCCCAAGATTTGCAGCACCATAGCGATCGCCTAACGATCTGGACTGGAGTACCTCTAGAGCAAGTCATCGCTCACAATCTACAACCTCTGTTTCCCGGCATGGAAATTCAGGAAACTTGCTGCTTTCGCGTCACGCGGGATGCCGATTTTCCAGTCCTGGAAGATGAAGCTGACGATCTGTTGCTAGCAATTCAACAAGAAATTAGCAAGCGTCACTTCAAAGGAGCTACAGTCCGCCTAGAAATTCAAGCTTCTACCTGTGCTTTGAGCCGCAAAACATTAATGCAAGGATTAAAACTAGCAGAAAGTGATGTTTATGAGGTAGAAGGGCTGCTGAACTTAAAAGATCTCATGTTCTTCATGGCATTACCACTGCCTGACCTCAAAGACCCACCCTGGACGCCAGTCATTCCACCGCGACTTAAGTATGTCTACGAGCTGAATAAAGACAGCGATCTCCTGGAGATGGAGGATGGGGAAGATTTTTTCTCAGCTATCCGCCAACAAGATTTATTAGTACATCATCCATATGAATCTTTCTCAGAGTCAGTCGAGCTGTTTATCACTCAAGCTGCCATCGATCCAGGGGTGCTAGCGATTAAGATGACCTTGTATCGCACTTCGGGTGACTCACCAATTGTAAAAGCTCTGATTGCTGCTGCCGAAAATCGCAAACAAGTGGCTGTTCTAGTGGAATTAAAAGCCCGTTTTGATGAGGAGAATAATATTAGCTGGGCAAGAAAGCTAGAGGATGCAGGCGTGCATGTGGTGTACGGGTTGATTGGATTGAAGACTCATACGAAAACTGTGTTGGTCGTGCGTCAGGAAGGAGAAGAGATTAAGCGCTACGTTCACATTGGTACGGGCAATTACAATCCAAAGACGGCAAAGCTATACACTGACTTGGGATTATTTAGTTGCCGAGAAGATCTAGGGGCAGATTTGACAGACTTATTTAACTACTTAACTGGTTACTCGCGTCAGCAGTCCTATCGCCAATTGTTCGTGTCTCCCGTGAATCTGCGCGATCGCATGGTGGCTTTAATCCGGCGAGAGATCGAATACTGTCAAAATGGTAATTCCGGTCGGATTATTGCCAAGATGAACTCATTAGTCGATTCGCAAATTATTGCAACTCTGTACGAAGCGTCTCAAGCTGGAGTTCAAATTGACTTAATCGTGCGCGGGATTTGCTGCCTGCGTCCAGGAGTGGCAGGAGTTAGCGAAAATATTCGGGTGACGAGCATCGTCGGTCGCTACTTAGAGCATTCGCGCATCTTCTACTTTCACAACAACGGACAGGAAGAGGTTTATATTGGCAGTGCCGATTGGATGCCGCGCAATTTAGACCGACGGGTAGAAGCGATCGCGCCTGTGGCAGATGCCGCTCTGGTGAAACAGTTGAAGCACATCTTAGATATTCTACTAGCAGACAACCGTCAAGCCTGGGAACTGCAATCCAATGGGCAGTACATGCAGCGTTTCCCTAGTGAGGAAGAAGAGCGCAGCGCTCAGAAGATTCTCATGGAGATGGCATTACAACAATAGCAGCGCACCATCGGGATAGGTAGGATGCTTGCCGCACTAATTGAGAGGCATCTTGCCCGTCCTTTCAGTTGCAATTGTTGACGCGAGATATGAGAAAATCTTATATTTTATGACTAAACACTCTTGTTGTGAAGAACCACAAGCATCTGGCATTTAACCGCCTTTGCCCACTGGTCAAAGTTAAAGCTGTCACTATTAGGATTAATTAGTGCTGAGTCCGACCGATCTTGGCGTTCTTTTTTGACTTTGATACTCATTGTTTGTCTCCAGAGAACTCTTGCTCAAAAAATCTGTAGCTAATTTTACGCTTTCCTTGCACAAGCATAAACTTTTTCCCGATCGAGGGAGTTAAGTCCAGGTAAGATAGCGATTAAGGTTAGTCTAAGTGTTGAATAGGAGCCAGGAGCCGTGACGTCAGTCGTCAGGAGAAATTGAGTTGGAGATTCTGACTCCTCCTCATATTGGTAAGCGGTTGCT
>ERZ1066120.1545-NODE-1545-length-13469-cov-10.624199_pt1 | contig 13469 bp, 9 predicted proteins | sample MGYA00382767_ERZ1066120 | MGnify/ENA primary metagenome ERZ1066120 (study PRJEB33369, sample SAMEA5778350) | biofilm metagenome | biome: Industrial cooling water; feature: Water cooling tower basin; material: Biofilm | place: United Arab Emirates | collected... | reverse complement strand
CCAGAGCCTGCAAGCCTATTATACCAATACGTTTACCCTTAAGTAAGTGCCATTCCACCCTATAATTACCCCCGCAACTTGCCAAAAGCGAATTTTTCTACCAATTAAGCGGTTTAAAAAAGGAGTGAAAACAACTACTTTCTGGAGGCAGTAGAATAAGAAACCCAGCAGTAAAACAACCGTGATTAATAAAGGCTCTTTGATTGCTAAGTAAAATACTGTCAATCCTAAAGCTGCTGTTACTCCTATATCACTCCTTGCCCAGGCGCCAGTTATCAACAACAGGAAATTAGTAAAAGGATGTAGATAGTGTTTAACTTTCCTAACGTAATTGTGGTTGTATTTTTCACGCATGATTAAGCCGCATGTAATATTTGTGTGTAGTAACGCATAAACGGTTACATTGAATAGGAAAAACCCTCTCCAGCAATCGCAGTTACTGGAGAAAGCTCTTTTCGCGTGGGTAAGCTAACTTTGTTTAGGGAACGAATTTGGTTTGCGCTAAAATCGCACTGCTCAACATGCCAACGGTCGTACTTAGCATCAATCAAGCTGGCAGCAAACAATTGTTGCATTTCTACATTTTTGTTTTTCTCAAATCCTTTTAAAGATATAGGTTTTACAATTTCACCATCAGGTGATAATGTGGCTGGCTCAAACTCAAAGCGGTATTGTTTACCAGATTCAGGGTCTTTCCAAGTTAACGGCTTTATAGTGGCGCCTGATTTTAGTTCTTCAAACTCGCGAGGTAACACTTGTTGAAAGCGTTTAATCACAGCCAAACCGTTGTTATGAATATCTGGTTTATCTTCAGTTTGGAGAGTAGATGCAAGAGCTACTCCAGCTTTGAGAGTTAAACCTGTCAACAATAAGCCATCTATTTCATGGCGAGACGCTAATTGATGTGCAACACCCTTTAAGCCAGGATTTACGTGATTAAAGTTTGAGGATGGTGATTTGAGAGCTTCTTCAACTTCGACATCTGGAGTAATGATGCGCTGACCTTCAACTTGTAGTGCAGGCGCCACAATTATTTCGCTACTCGAATTTGCAGGAATTGAGAGATGCTGGCTTGGCTTGGATGTGGCTACATCAATTGTTGTCTCTTGCTTGTGCGGTATTATGTCACCGCTTCTTGTGTCTACATTAAGCTGCTGTTGCTTAAAAGGTACAGTCGAGGTAGTTTTACTTGGTTCGCTTTTAAACGAAAAATTAAATCCAGCCAGTTGACTTTCTTCAAAGACTAAATTTATTTGGACTTCTCGACCTTGTTCTAAACTTACTGCACTTAAAACAGACTGCACATCTTTGATAGAACCTAGTTCATGTTTATCCTCCAATACTTGACTTACAACACCGGAAATATAATTTAGGTCTTCAGGGTCGGTGATGGGTGAGCGATTAACTGCCTCTGCCATGAGGTTAAGCTATCAACTTGTTCTGTGCTTATTTTGCTCTAAATGTTCTTAGTGGTGCCTAGACCACAAGACATGTAATTGTTTATCCCTATTGGCATAAATAGTAATGTCTGACTTGCTGTATGTGCGGATAATTAACAGAAGTTACCGAACGGCAACTGTTGCCGTTCGGTGACTGTAAACTTTCTCATTACATGACATAAAGCACTATAATCCATACTGCGATGTGTTACGGCGCCTAAAAATAAAGAATGAAGCGACAAATATGGCTGCCGTAACACCATGTATTATTCACACGTAATATAATCCTAATAAACAATTAGCTTACCATCAGGGTATTGTCCATCCCAACCACAAGGAAAATGTCCACTACGATACCAATTCATTAAATCACTAAAAAAAGTATTGGAACCTCGTGTTGAAATTTCAACAGCAGCAGCCGCAACATCATAAGCAATTGCATCTGCTACACTTATACCATCTTCAAATTTGTGACAATACGCTGATTTGTATACGACTTCTAAAGCTTTGTCATAAGCAATATCCCAAATTGTATTCATGTTATCTACATGTTCGTGAAATGTAGCATTTATCCAATTATCGTTTTGTAAAGTTTCCCATGCCTTGTTCCAATAAAATAACTGCGTTACTTCAGCCATGTGTAAATCTTTACCAACATTTTGTAACCAGGGAATATTTTCTAGCTCATCAATAAAATTAACTGCTTTTGGGTTAAATTGATTTCTAATATCGCTTGATATTGTCATCTGACTGTTCTCCTGATTGAACTACGCTGCGGTATTTTAAATTTATGGAGTTATTACTGCTAGTTTTACACCATATTGCTTTTGGATACTAAATACAACTTTTTGACAGTAATTACACAAAGGTTTATCTACGTATAAAGTAGCTTCTCCTCCAGTTATATTCTTTGCTTTCATGTCAGCGGCAAGTTTAGCAAGCGCACGTCCTTCAGCATGAGTCAATGATACAGCACCAAGTCTTAAATCACTTTTAACATTTGGTTCAAATTTACCACTTACACCTTGATATTCACCCTCAATACCTGGTATGTTAGGTATGAGTAGCGCAACAGTTGGGCTACCTTCTATATTAACTCCAAGTCCCAATTCTTGACGAATTGCCTCAGGACGGGGATGGGTGCGCGCGCTTCTAGCTGCCTCCAAGCGGAATTTTTCTAAAGCTTTAAGCGGTTCCAATTCCTGAACAACTTGGTGAAAATAATTTTGAGACTGCGGCAATAATAATGTAGCTTCTATCTCCCGAAGTTGGTTTAAAATATCGTCTAAATTTTTGTTATCATCGTTTGACATTTTCAGATTTTACCTAGGTATTGTTTCTAAATTATGACAGTGAAATAGATGTTTGGTATAGAGCATATGTAATTTTATATACAAGAAAAATAATCAGATTAGAGAAACAAAGTTATTTATTAAAAATTACTTATATAAGTACAACGCATATCATCAAACAACTCACAACACTGTTTTTATAGCTAATTTTTCAGTTTTATAAGTTAGTCAAGTTCTATTTGATACTTTTTTTCTCGTGATTGAGGAGTTGATTTTTGTTTATCTAGCGTATTCAAATATAAATTTTGAGGATGATTTTCTATTTTGGTAATTAAAGCAGCTACTGATGTTTGACCATTGTTTTGGTTATCATTTTCAATATACGGCGCCAATGCCATAACATCACGCTTCAAATTAAAGTCTACACCGCGCGCTACAATCCCTTTTAGGGTACAAGCTTTACTATTCTTGCCCAATTTGCGACCTATGATAGCTACAGAGTCTACAGAATAAGAAATTCCTTGTATTTCACCTTTTGTGGTAACTTTGACTTTTGTTTGTATACCTTTTGAAGCCAACTTCTCAAGAAATTGGGTCATTGTTATTCCTGGTTGAATGGTCGCATCAATTACATCCTGAATTTTCTCAACTGCGCTTTTAGAAGCTGGCTTATCACGTAGTCCTGTTTCAAAATTTTGCCGTTCACGCATCATCCGCCTTTTTTGCCCAGTTGAAGGCGCCGTGCGTTCTATCTCCCAAGAACATAGTACGGGCGTTAAGCCAAATTCGGATTCTAAATTTCTCAGGACTTTTTCTAGTCTCCGCTTATCCCACCAGTCAGATACACATTCACCATCTATATTTATGCGGCTTGTAGCAATATGTAGGTGGAAGTGGTCGCGGTCATCATGGGTGGCTGCAAAATATAGGTTTTTATCAAAGCCCATGCCCTTCATGGTACCTTTTACAATTTGCTCTAGCTGTTTAGGTTCGGGTCTTTCAGACGGTGCAAAGCTAATACTGATATGGCTAACAGGAGATTTTACTCTGGGGTTGAGACAGCAAGTTGCTGCAAGCTGTTTATAAAAATCTTGGGAAGTTTCTCCCGCAAGGTTGGTACAGACAAGCTGTGCTTCTTCTTTTTCTAGAATGTACTTGGTAAGCCCTGCAAAACCTTTACCTTTCTTAATTTTCCCAATCATCTGTATTTTCTGCCTCGTTGTTGGCGCCGTCTGTTCCCAAAATCAATTGCGTTCTTAGTCTCGAAATCTCTGTTGCTAGTTTCTCAAAAGGAACGGGGTCAATAGGTGGTGGCGTTAAACGAAGATTAATTGCACTCTCTTGAGCTTGGGCAATTTGACTAATACTTGTACTTATTTTCGATAACTCCCAATAACACTTCCAGTTAACCTCTGGAACAGTTTTGATGCGGCATCCAGCCATAGAACGTCTGACTAACTCGGCTTTGCTAATGCCTACTTTATCAGCAAGAGCTTGCCAATGCTCCGAAACTTCTTTTGTAAGCAGCATTTCAAAGCGGACTATATATTGCTTTGTTTTAACTGGCATTTAGGTTGACTAATTAATAAATATTTGACAAGCTTGGCAAGTCTCCGTTTACACTAGCAACTTCCAAAAGTAATGTGCTACATAATCACTATAGACGGATGTCACCACTGATAATAGTAACTTATATAAAGCCGATCAATACCTTTAAAATATAAGCTTTTAAGCGATTTACATTTCTGAATATAGTTGTATTTTTAGTACCCACTTACTTACGCTTTATCCAAATGCTAGCAATAGATTTATAACATAGGTGGACCGCAATACTGCTCGGTTAAGCTTTTTTCAGCATGATAAACAACGATATCATAAGGCTTTCAGCCTACGTTATATCCTTAACCGAGCAGTATTGAGGTGGACCGGAAAGCCCACCTTACTTTTTATCTACTAATCGCAGGTCTTCTTTGCCGACCTGAATTTATTATCAATTTGTGCAGCCTATTTAAAGTAGATGATACAGATTTATTTGTGATTTGTGCTTGCTTGCCGTTAGAAGCTTCTGAAGTTGTGCTACAAGCATTTAAAAGCATAATACACAGTAAAAAAATCGCAATAGATTTTGTAATTTTGATAAACATAGGGCTGTTTGTTAGGTTGATTATTCCTATCAAACTGCGCCTGTACTTGAGTATAGATTTGAATTAATTTTAATCTTAATTGAGTTAATTTGAGATAAATTTAATAGAAAACTATTATCATTAGATGCAGCAGATGACGTGTTTATACAATGCATGTAGAGACGTGATTTAATCACATCTGTGCAAGATTACGGGTATTCTGCAACAAAATATTTGACTATAGTTCAGTTTGGAGAAATTTTTGTAGTAATTGACTTTTAAAAATTTTGGAAGTACTGACGGTGTAATTCACAACTTAACGTTATTTCATCACCTTGTAGTTTGACCAAACCTAACGCGCGCAGTTTATACCTGACTTCATTGGTAAACACTGTAGCAGTAGAATTAACTAACGCTTTCATTGCGATGCCTAAATCGGGTTGTTGTTTTAAAATTGACTCTATCATACGTAAGCTATTATTAAATATACCTTCTCCGGTAGGCGCCGTTTTTAAAAGTTGAGTTAGAGTTATTTCTTGATTAGCAACTTTATATAACGCTAAACGGGTAAAAAAGGGATGTCCTCCTATCATTGCCATTAAATTGTCAACTTCTGTGTCGCTCCAATTAAGTTGATAACGATTAGCTAAATTTTTTACTTGCGCGTGGGTAAATTCAGGTAATTCTACAGATAAGCCAATATTAAAAGGTGATTGATTGATATCCATTGGTACGTAAGCTTCAGTTGAATGTACTATCACCAAGCGCAATTGTTTCCAAATATCGCGTCGCTTTGCTTCTTCGTGGAGGGAACGCAATAAACCAAAAAAGTCCTTATAGATTTTTGGATATTCAAATATTCTATCGGCTTCTTCTAAAGCCAAAGTTAGTGGGTGACTAAGTTCTGGCAACACAAAACGCTCTAAGTAATCTTTACAAGTCTTCATACTGCCGATGCGTTGAGCTAACTTCCAATGCTCATCTAATTTATCGACTAGCTTTTGCTGTAACTGCTGATTATCTTGTGTTAACTCCAAAATGAGATTACAGCAAAACCAGCGTAAAAACCTATTTAAATCACTAAAATACTCAGACTCAGCAAGCTTAAAATCTAATATTACCGTTCTATCACCTTGATTTTCTATATGTTTGAGGATGCGCGCGAGTAGAGAAGATTTACCAGTTTGCTGCGGTGCTTTGATACGAATTAGCGAACCAGGTTTACAAATTTCCTCGCAACAACGTTGTTCTATGGGGGGACGTTCTATATAAAAAGGAGAATTTAGCGGTACTTCACCTTCAGGTAATTCCAGAGAAGAGAGGAAAGAGGAGCTAGGGGTGTGGGTTTTTGCCTCATTTACTTTCGTAAGTTGTTCTAAATCAGCAATATCAACTATCTCAAATCCCAATACTTTACAAATCTCTAAGAAATTCAGGTAATCGACTGGTTTCCCATTGAGGAAACTATGAATCGTCGATTGTGATAATTCTAACCTCTCAGCTAAATCTATTTGACGGAAAAAGCCGTTTCTAATTAAGGCATCTTTCACAGTAGGGATGAACTCGGTACGTACTTTCGCTGACCTTCCCATAGCTAATTATAAAAACTTTACTAAATTCCAGATAAAAACTAAGTATTTGTATTGTACAGTCAAATACAAAGTCAATGTAAACCTAATATTCTCATACACCACAATCTTGCTTGTGGAGTGAGCATCCCAGCCAGCCTCGAATATAAAATCGTTCATTTGTTCTAGCTTGAGTATATGAAGGAGAAAAATATATACAAGCTAAGGGTTTTTCGTTACTGTTGATAAAATTTTTACTAAGTAAGCATAAAAACCAAGTATTTATATTGTATAGTCAAATACAAGTCAATATGAACTCGAAGTTCTCCTAACTCAACTCACGTTCGGTGATGTTTTGATGCTTTGTAGCTATATCTTATTCTATTGGTTATTAAATCATGACAAGTAACTACGAGTATAAAGTTGGTGGTAGTTTAGGAGAACATGCTCCAAGTTACGTTGTGCGGCAAGCAGATGATGAACTTTACCATTGCTTAAAAGCGGGAGAGTTCTGTTATGTTTTTAACACCCGCCAGATGGGGAAAACTAGCTTGCAAGTCCGCACACTAAAACGTTTGCAAGCAGAGGGTTTTGCCTGTGCGACGATTGATGTTTCTGGGCAAGGTAGCCAAGAAATTAACCCTGAACAGTGGTATACTGGTATTGCTTACACCTTGGTGACTGAGCTTGATTTTATCGAACCATTAGATTTTTTTACATGGTGGGACGAAAGAATGGGAATTTCCCCAGTGCAGCGCTTGGGAAAGTTTATTGATGAGATAATACTTCCTCTTGTCAATAACAGAATCATTATTTTTATTGATGAAATCGATAGTATTCTTAGCTTAGATTTTCCTACAGATGATTTTTTCGCATTTATTAGAAGCTGTTACAATCAACGTTCTTTAAATCCGGAATATCAGCGTTTAACTTTTGTTTTAATGGGTGTAGCTACACCATCTGATTTAATTGTAGATAAAAGGCGGACACCTTTTAATGTTGGTCAGTCAATTCAATTGTATGGTTTTAAATTTGATGAAATTGAGAATTTATTAATTGGTCTAGAGGGTAAAGTTGAAAATCCTCAAGCTGTAATGCGTGAGATTTTAGTTTGGACAGGTGGTCAGCCGTTTTTAACTCAGAAAGTTTGTCAATTACTTTGTGATGATTCGGAAAAAAATATCCGAGAAGAGAGATTAGGAAATAAATTGAGTCTTTACGGGTGGGTAGAGAAAGTTATTAAAAATAATATTATTGAAAATTGGGAATCTCAAGATGAACCAGAGCATTTAAGAACTATCCGAGATAGAATTACTACTAATGAAGAAATTGCTGTAAGTTTGTTAGGATTTTATCAGCAAGTTTTGCAGAATGGTGAGATTATTATTGATGGCAGTCTAGAACAAATGAGATTACGATTGACTGGGTTAGTGGTAGAAAAGCAGGGTAATTTAAGAGTTTATAACAAAATTTATGCGAATGTGTTTAATTTAGATTGGGTTGAGAAAGAATTAGATAAATTGCGTCCTTATGCTAATATTTTTAAAGCTTGGGTTGAGAGTAAATATCAAGATAAATCATGTTTATTGCGGACAGAAGAACTAGAAATTGCTCGTTTTTGGGCTGATGGTAAGAGTTTGAGTGATGCTGATTACAAATTTTTATCAGCGAGCCAGGAATTAGATAAAATTAAAGCTTTAAAAGCAGAAAAAGAAGCTTATCAAATTTTGGCAGAGGAACGTCAGAAAGTACAGTTAGATTTAAAGGAAGCACATAGAAAGTTAGCAATTGCAAAACGAAGCACTAAAAATTATATTAGACTTGGGTTAGCTATTTTTATATTATTCACCATTGGAAGTATAAATGCATTAAGAACATTAACTACAACGATTAATAATGAGCGTTTAGTAAATAAGACACTAACTGAAAGAAATCAACAACTCTCGTTATTAAATAACCAGATAAATAATGCAAATAGTGACTTAGAAAGGAGCCGATTAGAGAAACAAATAGTAGAAAACAAGCTAAAAGAAGCACAAAACAAATTTAAACTTGCACAAGATAATTTAAATAAAGCTAGAGAGCAAGAAAAATTGGCACAGCAAGCAGTTCAAAAGAAGCAGGAAGAGAAACAGCAAGCGCAGAAGGAAACAAATCAGCAAAAACAAATAAATATTCAGCTTCAGAATGAAAAAAAACAAAAAGATGAAGAAATCAAAAACCAGAATTATCAAATTAGAAGTGCAGTTATTGCTATAAAACAAGCTAACGATGAAAAGAATTTATTTATATCAGAAAAGAATAAATGGGAGCAACAATTAGAAACTTTAAGGCTTAATTTTCAATCCCTAGCTGCTTATTCTAGCAACTTTATGCAAGGGGAACAAGCAGAAGATTTTGCTCAAACAATTCAAGATATTCAAGTAAAATTTAATACTCTTCAAACAAATATTCAATCAATTGGAGAGAGAATACAGTTGGGATATAATAATAATGAAGTGACTAATATTCAAAAATGTTTACAAAAATTAGGTTATTTTAATAGTCCAATAACTGGTAGATTTGAGAGCCTAACAGAAAATGCTGTCAAAAGGTTCCAACAAGTAAATAGACTACCTGTTGGTATTGTTAGTTCTCAAACTCAAGAATTACTACAACAACAATGTCAAGATATAAGTATTCATAATGGTAATGGTAATGTTAGTGGAGTACTTAAAATAGGCAGCAGAGGGTCAGATGTAATAAACTTGCAAAGTGATTTATCACGTTTAAGATTCTACGATGGAGCAATAACTGGTATCTTTGGACTACAAACTCAAGATGCAGTAATTCGTTTTCAGCAAGCAAACGGTTTGCCTGATAATGGAGTAGTCGGTGCTGAAACTCTTCAATCTATCCGTGAGACCTCGGCCTCTGATTTTGGTGGTGGTGTTGGAGGGGATAACTTACCTAACGCTTTAAATTATGGTGACAAAGGATTTATTGTTAGAAAATTACAAGAAGATTTACGCCAGTTAGGTTTCTTTCCTGCGAACCCAACAGGCACTTTTGACCCGGCAACACGCGATGCTGTCTCTAAATTCCAACGCAATAATGGACTGATTCCTACTGGTATTGCTGACTCGCAAACCTTAGCATTAATTTCTCAAGATATTGTTAACACTGGTAATCCAAACACTAACTCAAACAATAACGATGGACAAGTATTCGAGTTTCAAGCGCCAGGTTTAAGTAATAATCTAAATGGTAATACGAGTAATAACAGATGTTTAAAAACGCACGCCGAAATTTGTCTTGGAGAACGTAGTCAGCGTGTCATTATTGTACAACAGCGATTGCAGCAATGGGGAGTTTTCAGAGGCAACGCTGATGGATACTATGGTCCAGCAACCAGAGATGCAATTGCACAGTTCCAACGTGCGCGACAACTGGCGCCAACAGGGTTTGTTGATTTTAATACTTGGCAAGCACTAGGTTTAAGTCGCAACCAAACTCCACCAAGTGTACAGCAAGCAGCGCAAAGTAATAACCGCTATGTAGTTGTAGTGCCAATTACTACAAAAAATACACTTAATCAAGTACGCCAGTTTTTTCCATCAGCGTTTGTCGGTAAATCTGGTTTAGGTGACTACGTAAATGCTGGAAGTTATAGTGAGCGTTCGCTTGCTGAAAGTGTTGTTAAGCTATTAAGAACACGTAATATAGATGCACGAGTTGAATATTTTTGAATGATAGTTTCACCGACTTTAAGTAAATATCATTCTTGCTATTCATAGCTCACACATCTAGGCATTGTACGTATAGAGACACCCAAGGGAGGGTGTCGAAATTTAAACATTTATTTCCCTTTATTAACGGTAATTAGCAGCTATTACCTGTTCGCTTTGCTGAATAAATTTATCAACCTCAGAATGGTAAGGGAACAAACGTTTGACCAATTGAAATACCCGCAACGCTTGTGTGTATTTTCCTTGGTTATACAATTGTAGTCCTTCGCGATACTTTTGGTTGATTAATCCTTCTTCGTTTGCAATATCCAACGAAGTCAGAAACTCTTGTACTGTATTGCTGGTAAACAGGAAAACATGATTATTGCTGAAACCGAAAGTGACTATACCAATAACTTCACCTTGTTCATTGAGTACAGGCCCACCTGAGTTACCAGGAGCGGCAGTTGCAGTAACCTGAATAACAGGTATATTATCTTTGAGAGTTTTAATCGCAGATACCTCACCACTGGTAAAGGTTGCTTCTAAAAGTGATTTTTCATCAAATACGGTTGATGTTTCAACTAACCCAGGATATCCAACTGCTGTCACCTTATCCAAAATCTGCACTTTCGATGAATCTGCAAGCTTGAGTACAGGTGCATTACGAACATTAACCTTGATTATCGAAACATCTTTACCCTCATCAAAAGTGGCGCCTGACTTTAGAATTTGGAAAGGGAGCGATTCTCCATTTGGTAAATTTACTAAGTAAGTAGGTTTGGCTTCAACCCATTTTAACTGCTGCTCAACAGCTTCTAAATCTTCACCATCAGCTTGTAACTTAACTCCCAGTTCTGATGCTAAGTATTGCTTACACTCATCTGTAGTGATATTAGTAACATGAGCATTGGTAACAATGTAGCCATTGGAGTTCACAAAAAAGCCTGAACCATGACCCATCATTTTATCCAAGTCATATATTTTGCCATTTTTGGGTAAGTATACTTTAGCCTTGCATCCAATAACTACCCGAACCACAGATGATTTGGTGTTTTCAGCTAGCAAGTTGCCTGCTGTTAGTTTCTGTGATTGAGTGGAGGTAATTTGTAACTGCTGTACTCTTGGTACTTGAGAACTTGCAGGTGCAAAAGGAACTAAAGTAGTGAATAAAGCAGAGGAAAGAAGTAAAGCTTGTAGTTTGTTTGTTTTGGGCAGCATAGTAATGTTTTGTTTAACTCGATGATTTCATTAGATACTGCTGCTATTTGAGTTGGGTTTGGGGATATTTGTATAGTAATTGACTTTTATTGTGTTGGTATTTTGGGTATTGGCGCCAGTTTTGTTCCGCTCTTCTCTGTGTCCTTGGCGCCTGTGTGGTACAAATATTTACCATTAATTTGCATGTGTCTCACATACCTGTAATTTGAAGTGTAGAACAAAAGTGTGAGTAATTTTTTACCACAGAGACACAGAGTACACAGAGAGGAGAGATTAACCGCAAAGGACGCTGCATTACGCAAAGGAAGAGTTAAGAAAGGAGAACTACTTATGATGTGGGGTATCAGCAGGTGCCGTAACAACTTCTGTTAAATATGAAAAAACACATTTTTTGTTCCTCTTAGTATATGGGGATTGTGGAATGTGTTTTTTGAGAGTTACCTCATTTATTTGGACAAATTTCCTGGCGCCGCTCATGACGGGTAGCGAGATAATCTTTTAAATAGTTGCAGCCCTGAGCTAGTAAATCATCTAAATCCAAACTCCACAATCTGATGGTTCTGTCTTCACTTCCAGAAACTAAGGTTTTCCCATCTGGACTAAAAGCTACACTCCAGATGCGACCTTGATGTCCAGTAAGGGTTGAAATTACTTTACCCGTGGCGATATCCCACAATTTAATTGTATTATCCCAACCTCCAGAAGCTAAAATTTTCCCATCTGGGCTAAAAACGATGCTACTCGATTGCATAGTAAAGGCTGAAATTACTTTACCTGTAGTGACATTCCACAATTTGATAGTACTGTCACCACTACTTGTAGAAGCTAAGATTTTGCCATTTGGACTGAAAACGATGCTGCTAACCAGACCTTCATGCCCAGTGAGGGTTGAAATTACTTGATTTGTGGCAATGTTCCATAATTTGATATTACTATCCCAACTTCCAGAAGCTAAAATTTTCCCATCTGGACTAAAAGCGACGCTTTCGACCCAACCATGATGTCCCTTCAGGGAAGTAATTTCTTTACCAGTGACAGCATTCCATAATTTGAGCGTTTTATCCCTGTCGAAGTCCATACTTCCAGAAGCTAAGATTTTGCCATTTGGACTAAAAGCTATACTTTTAATAGAAAATTCATGTCCAGTAAAGGTTGAAATTACTTTACCTGTGGCGATATCCCACAATTTGATTTTGTTGTCGTTCATAATTTCGTCCTCACTTAGGGAGGCTAAGTTTTTCCCATCTGGACTAAAAACGATCCTGTCTCCATAGTTATGTCGAATGAGAGTAGAAACTTTTTTATCCGTGGTGGCAAAATTCCACAGTTTGATGGTTCTGTCTTCACTTCCAAAAGCTAAGGTTTTCCCATCTGGACTAAAAACAACACTACCGCTTCCAGCATATTCTTCTCCAGGAAGAGTTGGAACTTCTTTCTCTGTGGTAATAACATTCCACAATTTAATGGTCTTGTCCAGACTTCCAGAGGCTAAAGTTTTACCATCGGGGCTAAAAACTATACTGTTGACCCAACCTTTATGCCCAATAAGAGTGGAAATTACTTTACCTTTGGCAACATCCCACAATTTTATGGTGTTTTTTTCTCGTTCATCAGTTGAAGCTAAGGTCTTGCCGTCGGGACTAAAAACTATACTGTTGACCCTACCTTTATGCCCAGTAAGGGTTGAAATTAATTTACCCGTGGCGATATCCCAAAATTTGGTGGTGTTTTCTCCATTTTCATTTACATAATTTGAAACTAAGGTTTTACCATCGGGGCTAAAGACGATAATACTGCCGAGATTTTGATTAGTAAAGGTTGAAATTAATTTACCCGTGGTAATATCCCACAATTTGATGGTGTTGTCTCCACTTTGAGAAGCTAAGGTTTTTCCATCGGGGCTAAAAACAACCCTTTCGACCGATTCTTGATGCACGGTAAAGGTTGAAATTATTTTGCCCGTGGCGATATCCCACAATTTGATGGTGTTGTCCCCACTTTGAGAAGCTAAGGTTTGACCATCGGGGCTAAAAACAACCCTTTCAACTGATTCTTGATGCACAGTAAAGGTTGAAATTACTTTACCTGTGGCGATATCCCACAATTTAATCGTCTTGTC
>ERZ1066120.1543-NODE-1543-length-13486-cov-7.757650_pt1 | contig 13486 bp, 16 predicted proteins | sample MGYA00382767_ERZ1066120 | MGnify/ENA primary metagenome ERZ1066120 (study PRJEB33369, sample SAMEA5778350) | biofilm metagenome | biome: Industrial cooling water; feature: Water cooling tower basin; material: Biofilm | place: United Arab Emirates | collected... | reverse complement strand
TCCGCGAGCTGGCGGTGCAGTCGGCCTCGGGCACCTATTCCAACACCGACCGCACCAACCTGCAGACCGAGGTCACCGCGCTGCAGTCGCAGATCACCTCCGTCCTCTCCAACACCAAGTTCAACGGCGTGACGTTGTTCGACGGCACCGCCGGCGCCAGCGGCTCGGTGAGCGTGCAGGTCGGCTCCACCGCGGCGGATACCGTGACGATCAGTTTCGCCGCCATCAGCCTGACCGGCGCCACGTCCGCCAGCGTCGCGACCGCGTCCGGCGCCACCTCGGCGCTGGCGGTGCTCGATACCGCCATGCAGACGGTCAACACGGCCCGCGGTGAACACCAGCAACACTTCGCTCGGCGCCATCGGCGCCGCGCAGAGCCGGATGGACTCGGTCGTCGCCAACCTGAACAGCAACATCGAGAACCTGTCGGACGCCCGCAGCCAGATCGAGGACACGGATTTCTCGTCGGAGACCGCGGCGCTCGCCAAGGCGCAGATCCTGCAGCAGGCGTCCACCGCGATGCTCGCCCAGGCCAACCAGTCGCAGCAGGGCGTGCTGAAGCTGCTCCAGTAATACGACACGGCGTCGGCACCGCCCCCAAGACGGGTGACGGCGCCGGCTCCTTCGGGGGCAAGGAACCCCGGTCCGCAGAGATGCGGGCCGGGGTTTTCGCGCAGTCTATCGCGCGGCGAGCGCCGCCGGCTTGAGGTGTTCCACGAAGAACGCCACGATCTCGGTCGTCGAGCGGACCCGGTTCGGCGTCTTGCGCCAGCCATGACCCTCGTCCGGGAACAACGTGTAGCGGACGGGTACGCCGCGCGCCTTCATCGCGGAAACGATCTGCTCCGCCTCGACGACCGGCACGTTGGTGTCGTTGGCCCCATGCAGCACGAACAGGGGCGTCCTGATCCGATCGAGCTTGTGGATCGGCGACAGACTGCGGAGCATATCGCGCTGGGTGGCGGGATCGCCGTACTCGGTCGTGGAGATCGCCGCCATCCAGGGCTCGCTCTGCGCGAAGAAGGTCTCGAAATTAACGACCCCGAACAGGTTTGCGCCCGCCGCGAACATGTCGGGGAACTCGGTCACGCCGGCCATGACCATATAGCCGCCATAGGAGCCGCCCATGATGCCCAGGCGCTTGGGATCGGCGATCCCCATCGCGACCAGCGCGTCGGTCGTGGCCTTGATGTCGCGCACCCCATCGACCCGCTTCGGCCCGTCGTCCATCGCCATGAACGCCTTGCCGAATCCCGACGAGCCGCGGACATTGGGTGCGAACACCGCGATGCCGCTCGCGACCAGCGCCTGCGCATCCGGGCTCATCGTCGGCCGGGCCTGCCCTTCCGGGCCGCCGTGATAGTTGAAGACGACCGGCATGGGCCCGGAGACCCCTTTCGGCCGGTACAGCCAGCCCGACAGCTCCAGCCCGTCATGCGCCTTGTAGCGGATCAGCTCCGGACGGACGAGCTCGGCCAAGTCGACGCCGTCGTGCCGGCTCTCCGTCACGCGGGTCACCGCGCCCGACACCACGTCGACGAGGTAGATGTCCGTCGTCCGGTCTGCGCCCGATCCGGTCAGCGCGAGCGTACGTCCGTCGGCGCTGAACTCGGCCGGGAAGGCGATGTCGAAGGGAAGCTTGGGGCCGGGCCGGACGCGGCCCGTCGCCGCATCGAGCCAGGCAAGCTCCGAGCGCCCTCCGGCGTTCCACACCAGGGCGGCCGTGCGTCCGTCGTCGCTCAGCACGGCGCTCTCGGCGACTGCGTCGCTGCGCTCAGCGAAATAGCGGATCGGCGACGGGCGACCATCGGGTCCGATCGCGATCGCTCCGAATGCCTGGCGGTCCCGGCCGACATTTGATGCGACGTAGACGGTGCGGCCATCGGGCGAGAGCTCGCCCCAGCCGGTCTGCGCCTTGCCCTCGTGCGGGGTGAGCAGCGTTTCCTTGCCGGACGCGATGTCGATCAGATATCCGTTGACGTCGCCGCGCCCGAGCAGGCGACCGACGACCGCCCGGTCGCCGCGAACGTCGGAAATCGCGTTCAGGCCCTTGTTCGACGTCAGCATCGTCCAGGCGCCCGTCGCCGGATCGATCAGCGCGGGATCGCGCGCGGCCGGATTGTCCTTGTTGCTGTCGACCATCAGGCGGCGCCCGTCCCGGGTCCAGCCGTACAGCCCGCTATTCTCCTTGCCGCCGGGCGTGAGCCGCTTCGCGCCCGACCCGTCGACGTTAGCGATCCAGATCTGGGTGTTGAGCCCGCCTCCCGGCGCGACCGTGTAGGCGAGTCGGTCGTCCGTGGGCGACCAGAAGACCGCCCCGACCGGATCGGGCAGGTTCGTCACCTGGCGCGGTGGACCGCCGGACAGATCGCGCACCCAGATCTGCGGACTGCCGCTGACGTTGGAAAGATAGGCCACCCTGCGACCGTCGGGCGAGAGCGTCGGCGACGTGGCGCTGTTGATGCGCCCCAGGGCCGCCACCTTCGCCGCGATCGCGCCGTCCTGTGCCGCGACCGGCCCTGTCGTGAGCACTCCGCCCGCCAAGAGCGCCGCCATGAGCTTCCGCATATCGCTTCTCCCCACGTAGGTGGGGCAGCTTTGTCGGTCGTGGTCGGGAAAGCAAGCGCGTGGAACTGCCTCGGCGCGGGCAGGGATCGAGCAGCCGGCGGTTACGAGACCCTAAGCGCCTTTTTCAGCTTGCCGTGCGCCGCGGCCTTGATCTGGCATATGCGCGCGGCGCCGACGCCAAGCACTTCGCCGATCTCCTCGAGGTTGAGTTCCTCGACATAGTAAAGCTGGATCACCCTCGCTTCGCGTTCGGGCAGCGCGGCGATCGCGGCGATCAGGCGGTCGCGCAGCTCGCCTTCGGCCAATTGGTCGAAGGCGTCGGGCGCGTCGTCGGCGAACCAGGGAAGGTCGTCGGCGTACACCTCGTCGATCGAGTCGAAGCGCACGGCGTCGGCGTTCGCATATTCGGCGCGGAGCTTCTCGACCGAGACGCCCAGATGCTGTGCCGTCATGGCTTCCTCCGGGGCGCGCCCCATCTGCTGGGTGAGCGCCGCGACGGCGGCGTGGTATTCGCGACGGCGGCGCATGGCCCCGCGCGTGGTCGCCGCCTGGCGGCGCAACTCGTCGATCATCGCGCCGCGGATGCGCGTGGTCAGGTACGCGCGGAAGCCTGCACCCTGTTCGGTCGCCTGCGCGGCCGCCTCGATCAGCGCGACGAGCCCGACCTGCACCAGGTCCTCGACGTCGACCAGCGTGCTCATCGCGCCATGGACATGCCAGGCGAGCTTTCGGACCAGCGGCAGGTGCTGGCGCACGAGCGCATCCGCGCCGACCTGGCGCGGAGCGTAGGTCAAGGGCTGGGCGTCGTCGAACGCTCGCGGCGGCAGCGCGCTCATGCCGGCACCATTTGTGGTCCGCCGGCGGGCAGCGCGCCGGCAGCCCCGATCACCGCTACAACCTCGACCGGCTTTTCTTCCGGCACCTCGAAGAAGGAGAGAACAGGCGTGTCCGGCATGCAGGTGCGGACCAGCTTGCGCATCGCGACGCGGATCGCTGGCTGCACCACCAGCGCGAACGGCTTCGCTTCCGCGACCAGCGGCTGAGCGGCGCGTTGGAGCGCGTCGACGATGCGCCGGCCCAGATCGGGCTCGATCACATGGCGGCGGCCGCCATCGGCGCGCATCGCCTGACCTAGGATGCCTTCCAGCTGACCTTCCAACGTCATCACGCGCAGCGGCTCGCGCACGCCGCACAGCTTCTGGATGATGAGCGGGCCCAGTTGCGGGCGGACCAGCTCGAGCAACTCGTCCGGATCCTGCGTGCGCTGCGCCGCCACCGCGATGGCGGACGCGATGCGGCGGAACTCCTTCAACGGGATGTTCTCGGCGAGCAGGCCCTTCAGCACCTGGGTCAGCGTGGTGAGCGGCAGCGGCTGCGGTGTGAGCGACGCGACCAGCTGGCCGGCCCGCTCCTTCAAGCCGTCGAGCAGCGCCTGCACCTCGTCCGGCCCGAGCAGGTCGGCGGCGTGACTGCCGAGCAGGTGGTTGAGATGGGTGCCGATCACCGTGCCGGGATCGACCACCAGATAGCCCGCCCCGGTCGCGGCGTCGGCGTCGCCCTTGGAAATCCAGGTCGCGTCGAGGCCGAAGGTCGGGTCCTTCGCAGCCTTGCCCTCCAGGCGGCCGAACGCCTGGCCGGTGTCGAGTGCCAGCATCTCGTCTGGCGACACCTGGTCCTCGCCGACGACGACCCCGTTGACGAGGATGCGATAGGTGAAGGGGGCCAGATTGATGTCGTCACGCACGCGGCACTGCGGCACGACGAAGCCCAGCTCCTTGGACAGCTGCCGGCGCACGCCGGTGATCCGACCCATCAACGGTCCGCCGCGGCGCTCGTCGACCAGCGGCACCAGGCCATAGCCGATGTCGAGGTTGACCTGCATGCCGTCGGTCACCTCCTCCCAGCCGATGCGGGACGGGTCGACCGGCTCGGCGACGGGGGTCTCCTCGAGCCGCGGGCGACGCTCGATCTGACGCAGCTTCCAGGCCGCGAAGCCGGCGATGGCGGCGGCGGGGAGGATCACCAGGTGCGGCATCCCCGGCAGGACGCCGAGCAGCGCGAGGATGCCCGCCACCGGCGTCCAGGTGCGCGAGGCGGCGAACTGGCCGCCGATCTGACCGGCCAGATCCTTGTCCGAGGCGACGCGGGTCACGATCGCCGCCGCCGCGATCGAGAGCATCAGCGCCGGCAGCTGCGCCACCAGCGCGTCGCCGATCGCGAGCAGGATGTAGGTGCGGGCCGCATCGCCCAGGCTCAGCCCATGGCTGACCGGCCCCAGGATCAGGCCGCCGATCACGTTGGCGGCGAGGATCAGCAGCGCGGCGACCGCGTCGCCCTTCACGAACTTGGACGAGCCGTCCATCGAGCCGTAGAAATCGGCCTCCGTCGAGACCTCGACGCGGCGCGCCTTGGCCTCGTCCGGGGTGATGAGGCCGGCGTTGAGGTCCGCGTCGATCGCCATCTGCTTGCCGGGCAGCGCGTCGAGCGTGAAGCGCGCCGACACTTCCGACACGCGGCCCGCGCCCTTGGTCACGACGATCAGGTTGATGATCATGAGGATCGCGAAGACGAACAGGCCGACGACATAGTCGCCGCCGATCAGGAACGTGCCGAACGCCTCGATGACGTGACCCGCGGCCGCCTCGCCTTCATGGCCGTGGACCAGCACGACGCGCGTGGACGCGACGTTCAGGCCCAGGCGGAACAGCGTCGCGAAGAGGAGAACGGTCGGGAAGGACGAGAAGTCGAGCGGCTTCTGCGCGTTCAGCGCGACCATCAGCACCAGCAGGCTGATCGCGATATTGACGATGAAGAACACGTCCAGCAGCGCCGAAGGGATCGGCACCACCATCACCAGCACGAGCAGGAGGATGGCGGCAGGGAGCGCGGCGCCCCGCGCGTTCAGGAGGAAGCGCCCCACCTAGCGACCTCCCAGCCCGGCGAGCATCAGATAGGCGAGCCGCGCGGTATCCGGCGTCGGGCGCAGCACGCTCGCGGCCGTGTCCGACGTCTGGCGGCCGAGCCGGCCGAGCGTGGTCGATGCCCAGGCGAGCGCGTCCGACGCGCTCTCGCCCGCGCCGGTGACCACGGTCGAGCCCTCCAGCTCCAACGCCTGCGCGGCGTAGCTGACCGCGCTGCGGCCCGCCGCTTCCGCGCCCTGGCCCAGCTTGGCGCCGAACTTAGCGTAGATCTCGGACAATGACCGCGGCGCGCCGCTGCGGTCGTAGAAGACGTTGCGGTTGGCGGCGGCGGCATCGGGGAACAGCGCGGCGCCGTTTGCGTCCGGGTCTGCCGCCATCCGGGTCAGGAACTTGCGCGCGCCGCCCAGCCCCAGGAAGTGGGCCATGTAAAGGTCGGTGCCGGTCGCCTCGCGCCCGAGCGCGCCCTCGAGCGCGGCCTTGTTGTCGCCGGCATGGGCGGCGGCCATCAGGCTCGCCACGTCCGGGTCGTTGCGCAGCTGCAGGATCGCCTGACGCGTCGCCGGATCGCCGACCGTGAACCGGCCCGACCCGGTGCGGCCGATGCTGGCCGCCGCCCAGCCGAGACCGTGCTCGGCCCCATGCTTCTTCACGACGCCGAGCCAGCTCTGCTCGATGAACTGGTAGAGGCCGGTCGCCGTGGAGGTGCCGGCGCGCGCGGTGGGGTTGAGCCCGCTTTCGAGCTTCGCTTGGCCGAGCAGATAATCGAAGGCGATCCCCGTGCGCGATGAGGCCGTGGCGATGGCTGACTGGATGCGCGAGGCTGCGACGGAACTGACGACGGTCATGCCCGCGTATCAGCAAGGGCCGTGCCAAAGCGCAGCGCGAATGCGGCGCGATGAAATCGCATCGTATTCGTGCCAGCTCGGCCGGCCTCGCGAAGCGAGGGCCGACGGCGCGGCTTTGCCGCGGCGTCAGCTGGGGAAAGAGAGAGAGCCGCCGCGGCAAAGCCGCGTCGTCAGTCGTAGCTGCGCTACGCTGGCCGGCCTTGCTCGTCTCCGGCGTAGCGGGACTACGCCGGTGCGAGCTGCGGTCAGGCGTAGGCGGCCGCGAGCACGGGGCGGTAGCCGCCGCTGCCGGCTTCGCCGGTCAGGGTTTGCAGGCGGCGGCGGACATTTGCCGCCATCAGGTTGACATAGATGCGGCAGGTCTCGTTCAGCCGGTTGGCCTCGTCCGCGAGCTCGCGCAGCTCGGGGCCGGCCGGGCCGGTGCCGGCCGCGGCGACCTGATCGAGCCAGTGCAGCTTGTCGGCGGTCGCGCGCTCCAGCCCCGTCACGTCGTTCGCCTTCAGCGCCGCGATCTCCGCGTGCAGCGCGTCGATCACGCGTACCAGCGCGTCACGCCGGGTCACGGTCGAGCCATTCATAGCGCACCGCCAAGAGCCGGTCGGCGACCGTCGCGGGCAGGATCGGGAAGGTGCCGTTGGCGATCGCCCGCCTGATCTGCTGCACGCGGTCGGAGTCGACCGGCGGCTTGGCCGCCAGCTCCGCGGCGACGCCCGACAGCCGCGCGACATCGGGCGCTGGCGGCTGCGGCGGTGCGCCGGGCGACGGCGTCGGGGCCACGGCGCGAACTTCGAGCGCGCGCGCGACCGCCCGGTCGCTCGCCACTCCTTTCACCCCCGTCGTGTCCACCATGACCCGCACCTCTGCTGATCGCGCCTGTCGCAGCAGTAAACGGCCATAGCCGGGCAAGCTTAAGCGCTTTTTGCGGGGCGTGCTTAACGGACATGAGGGTCAATTCGACCAGCCGGGCAGAGTCGCGCGGCCGCTGGCGACCGCGACTGCCTGGACCGGGACGGTCGCGCCCTCCACGCGAATCGCGACCCGTGCGCCGGGCGCGGCGTCCGCCTGCGCCACCCCCTCGCGGGTGATCGAAAAGCCGGCGTTGCCCGCCTCGATCAGCACTGGGTCGCCGCGCCGGATCACCGGCTCCGTCCGAACCGCGCGTGGGACAGGCGCCGCGGCCGGGGTCGCGACAGCGATGGCTGCGGCTGCGGTCGGCGCGGCCGCGGGGCGGTTCACCGGCACGAACAGCCGCCAGTCGGGGCCTGTGCAGGCGACCACGACCGCGTCCTGCTGGGGCGTGCGCCAGGACAGGGCGACCGTCGGGCAGCTCTTCAGGCGCAAGCGGGGATCGACCGGCGCGCGCGCGCCGCCCTGCTCCCCGACCGCGTGGCCGGTGAAGGCGGCGACGGCGCGATCGAGCGCTCCCGTGTCCTGAAAGGCGAGGGTGGCGAGAACGGACAGGATCATGGCTGGCTCCAGGGCTGGCCGGTGAAGGCGAGGGTGAGGATCACGCGCGCGCCGCCAGCGCGGCTGGTCGCAAGCTGCAGACGATGGGTGGGCATGTCGGCCGCCGCCAGCGCGTCGAGCGCGGCACGCGCGCGGTCCGCCGCGAGCATGACGCCGGCGGTCTCGCCGACGGTGGCGGAGCCGGTCACGGTGACGGTGACACGCGGATCCCGCAACGCGTCCGCGGCCCAGGCGATCAGCGGGGCGGCGTCGTTCAGCCGGGCGGAGCCGGGCGCGAAATCGGCGGCGACGGCCGCGACTGCGGGCGCGATCTCCTCCGCGCCGAACCGCGCGCGCAGCGAGGCCGCGACCGCCTCCCGATTGGCGCTCGCCTGGATCAGCACGACGAAGCCGAGCAGCAGCAGCGCCAAGTCGGCGAGCGTCACCAGCCACAGCGGCCGCTGACCGGGCGGCATCAGGGGATCGCCCGTCATGCCGCGTGCGCCTGCCGCAGGCGGGGCGCCTCGCGCTCGGCGAGCACCATGAGCGGGCGCACGAGGCGGCTGCGCTCGAACGCTTCGATCCTCGCGCGTCCCGCCAAGCGTTGAGCAACAGGTTGCAGCAGCAGGTTGCCGAGCAGCGCGCCGTAGAGCGTCGCCAGGAGGGCGACCGCCATCGCGCCGCCGATCGCCTGTGGGTCGCGCATTCCAGCAAACATCGCGGCGAGACCGATCAGCGTGCCCACCATCCCCATCGCCGGGGCGGCCTCGGCAGCGCCGCGCCAAGCGTCGACGGCGGAGGCGTGCCGCTCGAACCGCGCTTGGCGGCGCTCGTCCATCAACGCGGCCACGTCCTCCGGCCCCGCCCCGTCGACGATCGCGGCGAGACCGGCGGCGAGATCCGGGTCGGAGATCACGGAGTGATCGAGTGCGATCACGCCGTGACGCTTGGCGATGCGCGCCTGCGCGGCGAGCTGCTCCAGCAGCGGGTCAGCCGAGAAGCGCGCGCGCCATAGGTGGCGAAGTGCGGCGAGCGCGCGCGCCAGATCGGCGGCGGGCGTCCGCAAGACCATGGTCAGCGCGGTCCCGCCGCCGACGAGTGCGAGCGCCAGGGGATCGTAGAAGGTCGCGAGCTGCATCGCGCGAGCCTCTGCAAGCGGCGGGCCAGATCACTCCTCCCGTGATGCCGGCCTCGGTGCCCGCATCCACCGCGCGCTGCGGAGGGGCCTCGCGGAAAGGAGCCTCAGCCTCAGACACTGCGGCCCGGTGGACCCCGGAATGAAGGTGGGGTGACGAGGAAAGGGCGGCAATGAGGGGCACGGCGGCCGGCAAGCCTTTGCCGTTTCGCCTGCCGTGCCCCCGGTCCGTCAACCTGGACCGGCAAAACCATGCGGCAAACCCATACTGGCACGCTCATTGCTTTTCCCGGCCCGACGCCAATCACGGCGAGGAGGCAGGGATGGCCGGCAACGATCTGTTCGGAGTGCATGGGACGGCGCTTGCGGTGCGCTCGGCCCGCATGGGCGTGCTGGCCTCCAACATCGCCAACGCCTCCACCCCCGGGTTCAAGGCCCGCGACATCGATTTCCGCCAAGCGCTCGCCGCGGCGGGAACGGACGACGGCATCGCGGCGGCGACCAAGTATCGCCTGCCGCTCCAGACCAGCCTCGACGGCAACACGGTGGAGCTCAGCCAGGAACAGACGGCCTTCGCCGAGAACGCGGTCCAGTACCAAACGACGCTGTCGTTCCTGAACGGCCGCATCAACACGCTCACCCGCGCGCTCAAGGGAGAATAAGGATGCCCAACCAGCCGCTCACCGTGATCCAGGTCGCCGGCCGCGCGATGACCGCGCAGCTCGTGCGGATGAACACGACCGCGTCGAACCTCGCCAACGCCGGCGGCGTCGCGAGCTCTGCCGACGCCGCCTACAAGACCATGAAGCCGGTGTTCCGCACCCAGTTCGACCAGGCGACCGGCCTGGCGACCGTGGACGTGCAGCGGATCGTCTCCGCTGGCGAGGCGCCGACCAAGCGCTACGACCCGGCGAACCCGCAGGCGGACAAGGACGGGAACGTGTTCGAGGCCGCCGTGGACGAAACGCGCGAGCTGGTCGACATGATGGAGACCGCGCGCGCGTACCAGAACAATGTCGAGGTGATGCAGACCGCCAAGTCGCTCGTCATCGACACATTGAAGCTGGGCCGCTGATCATGGCCGCCGCCAACGCCTTCGACACCGCACTCCAGAACCTCGGCATCGCGCGCGCCAACCAGGGCGTGACCGTCGCGCCCGCCTCCGCGCGCAACCAGACGCTGGGCCAGGCCGACTTCCTGAAGCTGATGACGGCGCAGATGCGGAACCAGGATCCGTTCGATCCGGTCGACAACACCCAGATGGTCGCACAGATGGCGCAGTTCTCCTCGCTCGCCGGCATTACCGAGATGTCGTCGACGCTGAAGGCCATCGCCGACAAGCTCGGCGCGACCTCGGCCAGCGAGGCCATGGCGTATATCGGGCGCACCGTGCTGACCGCGGGCGACATCGCGTACGGTCGCGTGAAGGCCGACGGAACCGCCGGCGGGATCGCCGGTGCGATCGAGCTGGACGCGGCGGCGACGGACGTGACCGTCACGATCAGTGACGCGCGCGGGCAGATCCTGCACAGCCGGAGTCTCGGCCCGCAGTCCGCCGGGACGATCAGCTACGACTGGGACGGCAAGGACCTGAACGGCGCCGATGCGGGTGTCGGTCCCTTCACCGTCCGCGTCGCGGCGCAGAACGCAGGCAAGGCGATCGGCGCGACGGGTCTCGTCTGGGCGCCGGTCGAGGCCGTGTCCACCGCCGGCGGCGCGCCGGTCCTCTCCGTTCCGGGCCTCGGGTCCGTCCCCGTCACCGCCGTCCGCCAGGTCGGCTGATCCGCTTTCCAGGAGTAACACGCATGTCCTTCTACACCTCGCTGTCCGGCCTGCAGGCCTCGCAGACCGACATGTCGACCATCGCGCACAATCTGGCGAACGTCGGCACCAACGGCTTCAAGAAGAGCCGCACCGAATTTGCCGACGTGATCGCCTCCTCGGTATCGCTGTCGCCGACGCAGATGGTCGGCTCGGGCACCGTGGTGAAGGGCAACATCCAGCAGTTCGGCCAGGGCAACCTGATCCAGTCGGCGAACACGCTCGACCTCGCCGTGTCCGGCGACGGCTTTTTCGCGGTCAAGCCGGCGCTGGACTCTTCGCAGGTGAACTTCACCCGCAACGGCGGCTTCTCCGTCAACAGCGACCGCTATGTCGTGGACGGCAACGGTTCGCATCTCCAGGTCTATCCGGTGGACGGCTCGGGCGCGGTGGTCGCGACCGGCATCGATTCGGCGGTCAGCCTGCGTCTGCCGGCGACCAGCGGGCTGGCGCAGGCGACGGGCGCGGTCACCATGTCGGTGAACCTCAACGCCAATTCGGCCGTTCCGGCGACCACGACCTTCGATCGCTTCGACCCGACCAGCTACAATCAGTCGACGCAGACGACCGTGTACGACGGGGACGGCAACCCGCAGACGCTGACCAACTATTTCGTTCGGACGTCCGCCGGCGGTTCCGGCAGCAGCTGGGCGGTATATTCGTTCGTAGGGGATCGTCAGCTGACCAGCGGCTCCGGCGCGAGCGACCGCATGACGCTGTCGTTCAACAGCACGGGTGCGCTGACGGCGGCGCCGACCCCGACCAACTTCGACCCGTTCACGACGGCAGGGTCGACCACGTCGCAGCAATTCTCCTTCACCTTCGGCGCGGACACGACGCAGACCGCCAACCCGTTCAACGTCGGCGCGCGCAGCCAGGACGGCCGGGCGGTCGGCCAGCTGCAGGGCGTGACCGTGGACGAGCGCGGAGTCGTCAAGGCGGCGTTCTCCAACGGCGACACCCAGGCGGTCGGCCAGGTGATGCTCGCGAACTTCTCCAACCCGTCGGGGCTGCGCCAGCTCGGCAACAGCTATTGGTCGCCGACCGGCGTGTCGGGCGACGCGCGGCTGGGCATGGCGGGGGCGGGCAGCTTCGGCAATGTGATGTCCGGCACGATCGAGCGTTCCAACGTGGACATCACGGAGGAGCTGGTCGGCCTGATCGCGGCGCAGCGCAACTTCCAGGCGAACGCCAAGGCGCTCGACACCGCGAGCCAGGTCTCCCAGACCATCTTCAACATCCGGTCGTGAGCGAAGGAGCGGCGGCGGGGTAAGCCATGGACAAGCTGGTCTACACGGCGGCGACGGGCCTGCGCGCGCACATGGCGGCGCAGGCGGCGATCGCCAACAACATGGCGAACGCGTCCACCATCGGCTTCCGCGCCGACCGCGTCGCGTTCGACCAGGTGCTGCTGAAGGGCGCCGCCGGCGAGCTGGAGGCGCGCACGCCTGCGACCGAGGAGGTGCGCGACGCCGATCGGACGCAGGGGTCCGTGCAGCAGACCGGCCGCCCGCTCGACGTGGCGGTCGCGGGCGCGGACGCCTGGCTGGCGGTGCAGGCGGCGGACGGCGAGGAGGCCTATACCCGCCGCGGCGACCTTCAGGTCACCGCGTCGGGCGTGCTCCAGACCGGCGACGGCTTCATCGTCCAGGGTCAGGGCGGTCCCATCACCCTGCCGCCGTTCAGCTCGGTCAGCATCGCCGCCGACGGCACCATCGCCATCGTGCCGACCGCCGGCGGCGAACCGCAGACGGTCGACCGGCTGAAGCTCGTGTCGACCAAGGGGTCGGATACGGTGAAGGGGCTCGACAACCTGCTGCGCGTGCGCGGCGGCGGCGCGCTACCCGACGATCTGGACGCGCGCGTCCAGGCGGGCGCGCTCGAGGGCTCGAACGTCGACATTGCGCAGGCGCTGGTCGACATGATCGAGAACCAGCGCTCCTATGAGGTGACGGCCAGCCTGATGCGCTCGGCCAAGGACATGGACGAAAGCGGCGCGTCGCTGATGCGCCTGCCGACGTAAGGAGAAGAGACATGGGTTCTGCAGCGATGCACATCGCGCGCACCGGGCTGGACGCCCAGGACATGCGCATGCGGGTGATCTCCAACAACCTCGCCAACGTCAACACGACGGGGTTCAAGCGCGACCGCGCGGCGTTCGAGACGCTCGCTTATCAGGTGGTGACCGCCGCCGGCGCGATGAGCACGGCGGAATCGCGCTACGCCGTCGGGCTCAACCTCGGCACCGGCGTGCGCGTGCAGGGCACGGCGCGCATCGACACGCAGGGCGCGATGAACACGACGGGCAACAGCCTGGATCTCGCGCTCGACGGCGACGGCTATTTCCAGGTGCAGCTGCCGGGCGGGCAGCTCGGCTACACCCGCGCCGGCAACTTCACCCGCTCCGCCGAAGGGCTGCTGGTGACCGCCGAAGGCTATCAGCTGATGCCCGGCATCACCGTGCCGCAGGGCGCGACCAACATCACCATCGGCCAGGACGGCACCGTGTCGGCGACCATCGCCGGCCAGGACGCCGCGCAGGACATCGGCCAGATCCAGGTCGCGAGCTTCCCCAACGGCGCGGGCCTGCAGGCAACCGGCGACAATTACCTGCGCGAGACGGCCGCGAGCGGCCCCGCCAATCTGGGCGTCGCGGGAGTCGAGGGGCGGGCGACGATCCGCCAGGGCATGTTGGAGGCGTCCAACGTCAATGTCGTGCAGGAGCTGGTCGACATGATCGAGTGCCAGCG
>ERZ1066120.1542-NODE-1542-length-13499-cov-11.039051_pt1 | contig 13499 bp, 14 predicted proteins | sample MGYA00382767_ERZ1066120 | MGnify/ENA primary metagenome ERZ1066120 (study PRJEB33369, sample SAMEA5778350) | biofilm metagenome | biome: Industrial cooling water; feature: Water cooling tower basin; material: Biofilm | place: United Arab Emirates | collected... | reverse complement strand
GGCGAGGTGATGGGCATCGATAGGACTTTCCCAGCGGCTTTCCTAAAGTCACAGCTCGGCGCCGGGATGTACTTGCCTAACAAAGGCACCCTCTTCGTCTCCGTCAAAGACACCGACAAGCCAGTACTCGTCCCCGCGGTCAGGGCCCTGCTCAACCACGGCTTCACCGCCGTCGCCACCGGCGGCACGCAGCGGTACCTCGCGGCGCAGGGGCTGGATGTCGCGCCGGTCAACAAGGTCGCCGAAGGGCGCCCGCACATCGTCGATGCCATAATCGACGGAGAGATCGCGCTGATCTTCAATACCACCGAAGGCTGGCAGTCGCTGCTCGATTCGCAATCCATCCGCGCCAGCGCGCTAGAGAATAAGGTGCCGTATTACACCACAGCATCTGGAGCACTCGCGGTGGCCCGCGCCATCACCGAGGTTCAGGCGGCGCAGCTTGAAGTGCGCTCGCTGCAAGCCTATTATAATTGACGATATAGTTTCATTCCCCCGACATCACATGCCGTTTGGCCCCGTTCGCTGGGGCGCGGCGGCGAATTGCCGAGGGTCAAAGGGGGCAAGGGTAAAGGACGACATGGCCACAATGGAAAAAGTGCCGATGCTCGCCGAAGGCTACGAAAAGCTGACGGCCGATCTCAAGGTGCTGCGCGCCGAACGCCCGAAGATCGTCGAAGCGATCGAAGAGGCGCGTGCGCACGGCGATCTTTCCGAGAACGCCGAATATCATGCCGCTAAGGAGCGCCAAGGTCAGATTGAGGCGCAGATCGCCGAGATCGAGGATAAGGTAACCCGGGCGCAGATCATCGATCCTTCCACGCTTTCAGGCGACAAGATTGTGTTCGGCGCCACCGTCACTCTGCTGGACGAAGACGACAAGCCGGTGCGATATCAGATCGTCGGCCAGACGGAAGCTGACGCCAGCAAGGGTCGGATCAGCTACAACTCTCCGCTTGGCCGCGCATTGATCGGGCGCCAGGTCGAAGACGAGGTCGAAGTCACTGTTCCTTCGGGCGACAAGTTCTACCTGGTAGAAAAGATCGAATTCGTCTGACACCGGACGGGGCGGGGCGCTGGCCGTTGCGCGCGCCTAGCCCTCGGGTTCGAGGAGCCGATGCAGATGGACGATGACGTACTTCATCTCGGCGTCGTCGACCGTCCGCTGTGCGGCCCCGCGCCAAGCGTCCAGCGCTTCCGCATAACTCGGGAAGACGCCAACCACGTCGATAGCGCGCGGATCGGCAAACTCCACCGAACGGGTGTCTTTGACGCGCCCGCCCATCACTAGGTGGAGCAATTGTTTCGAAGTGATCTCGTTCATAATGGTCCGTCAAAGCTCGATTAGCGCCGCCCATAGGAAAAGCGGCGCGACAGGAAAAGCCCGTCGCGCCGCCGATGCGCGCGAATTCAGATGCCGGCTAGTGTGACAGGCGGTTGCGGAGGTCCTTGATCGACTTGCCAGCATTTCTGCCTCCGCGCTTAGCCGCTCGGACCAGATAATCCGACAGATCGGCACCTTGATGTGTCGCACTAGATTTCCAAGCACTGGCGCGGTCACTTGCCGCATTGCCGACGTGGGCCAGCTTGTCTTGCCCCTTGCTGGCGGCGTTGCTGACGCCGTCGAGCAGACTGAGGCCATAAGCCATCGCAGCATCCGTGGCGACGCTTGCCAGGGCTCCCGCCTTGCGACCGGCGCGGCGGCCTGGCCGAGTTAGGGCGCCGAGCACGAGCGCTCCTATTGCTACCGCAGCGACGGTCTTGAGCGGGTTGGCTCTCACGAACCCTAATGCATTGTCGGCCGCGCCCTTCGCCTGATCCGACAAGCTGCGTTGCGCTTGGCGCTCTTCGGCTTGAGCGATCTTTTCCTTCAGTGCGGCACGCTTTTCTTCGTCCGTCTTTGACTGAACTTTTGGGGTACTCTTTGACCGATCCTCAGCGCGTGCGGTGTCATCTTTTGCCATGGTCTACCTCTTGGGATGAGCTCTTCAACGGAACGAAATGCACGCGGCGTCGGTTCCGCTCAACCAGGCCGACTTTCCTCGCCAAATAGCGCTTCCAAGATCGGATGGCGTGCAAACCACAGCGCCAGAGCGGCGATAATCGCCGCCAAGGCGCCTTTATGATCTGAGGCCACCTCGATTGCCTCGTCGTAAACGTCGCTGGCGCCCTCGGCGATACGGCTAGCGGCGCGCTCACCAATGCTTTTTGTCGAAAGCCCAGCACGCACGTTCCGAAGATCCGTTTCAACCACTGCGCGCGCTGCATCGCGCAGATTGCGGTCCTCAATCATCCGTTCGCGGCGCCAGGTCACGAATTGGGCGTCTCAAAAGCGGCGCGGATGTCGGTCAACTTTCCACGCAGGCGCAGTCCGAAGATCAGCGCTCCAGCCAGCAACAGCATAACCACCATGCCAGTCGCAAACCAGGGACCGATGATCGGGGAAAGCGCGAACACCAACCCCACCGTGAGGGCTATGAGCGCTAGGTGGAGAAAGGCAAACACTGCTGCCCCGTAAATCGCCACGAATTTGAGGCGATTGGCGGCAAAGCCGGCGCGCGACTTCTGGTAGCCTAACTCGGCGTCCAAATAAGTCCTGCCATCCGAGATCAGCGATTGGATGTCCCCTATGAGCGAGGGTTCGGGCGAGGCCGCGGCCTTGTCGTCCGCACTCTCAGCCGGCCAGTCGAAAGGAGGCGGCGGCGCTGCGCGCGCCGCATCCTTCCGGTTCACTTCGGCTTCCGCCCTGGTCACCCCCGCGCGCCGGAGTCAGCGGCGCGAGCCAGAGAACAAACGCGACAGCAGGAATCCGACGACTGCCGCAATACCCACCGCCGTGCCGGGGCTTTTGCGGACGAAAGCGCGAGCGTCTTCGCCCAATTCTTCGACGCTTTTTTGATCGAGCTTTGAGGCAGCATCCTGCAAGCTACGCGAGGCCGTGCGAGCGTAGTCGCCATATCTGGCTCCCAGCTTCTCGTCGACGACATGGGCGTTCTCGCTGATTGTCTGGCCGAGCGCAGTCAGGCCCTCGCTGACCTTGCCCTTACCCTGGGTGGCGAGATCCTTGCCCTTCACCCTGGCCTCCTCGCCATAAGCCTTGGCCTCGGCGACCCAATCCTGAGAGCGGCGCCCGGCTTGCTCGCGATAGAGACCGGCGCGCTCGGCGGCTTCAGCGCGGAGCGCAGCCGCTCCGGCACGTGCCTCACTGACGGCGGCGTTGAAACGTGATTTCGCCTCGGAACGGGACATTGCGACGCCGGTCGCCGTTTTCGTGGTCGCGACTGGATCAGTTGCGGTCGTGGTGGTGCTCTGGTTCATGGGACTTGCCTTCTTGCTGGAGGGCGATGTCGAGGTCTTGCGTGCTTTGGTCCCGCTCGAGCTTGCAGATTGACCTGCGTTCTTCGAAGCTGCGCGCTTACGCGGCGCGGGGGAAGCAAGATCGTCGGCCATCGGTTTTGCCCTCTGTTACAGCAAGCAGCACGGAGCTGCCTGCCCGTCCGGTGGATGCGCTCTTGGAACGCGGGTTGCGCGGCAATGTTCCGCCGCATAGGAGCCTGCGCACCAAAATGTGCAACCCCAAAAATGGGGAGTGCCTTACCTGGATACAACACCCCTCGGAGCCTGTGTGCATATGACCGCGATTATCGACATCCATGCTCGCGAAATCCTAGACAGCCGCGGCAATCCGACGGTCGAAGTGGATGTGTTGCTCGATGACGGCAGCTTCGGGCGCGCTGCGGTACCTTCTGGGGCCTCGACCGGCGCCCACGAAGCGGTGGAGCTGCGGGATGGTGAGAAGGGCCGGTATCTCGGAAAGGGGGTCCTCAAGGCGATCGAGGGGGTGAACGGCTCCATATCCGATGCGATCCTCGGACTGGATGCCGAGGATCAGCGCGATATCGATCACGCAATGATCGAACTCGACGGGACTGCCAACAAGAGCAAGCTGGGCGCCAATGCCATCCTCGGAACCAGCCTCGCGGTTGCAAAGGCCGCGGCCAGTACGCGCGGTCTTCCGCTGTACGCCTATGTTGGCGGGGTGGGGGCGCATGTCCTGCCGGTACCGATGATGAACATCATCAACGGCGGAGAGCACGCCGATAACCCGATCGATATTCAGGAATTTATGATCATGCCGGTCGGGGCCGCGAGCCTCGCGGAGGGTGTGCGCTGGGGAGCGGAGGTGTTTCACACGCTCAAAAAGGGACTGGCGCAGCAGGGCCTGTCGACCGCGGTCGGCGATGAGGGTGGCTTTGCACCTGACCTCGCCAGCACCCGAGCGGCGCTGGACTTCATCATGAGCTCAGTGGAGCAGGCTGGCTTCACCCCTGGCGAAGACATCGTGCTAGCTCTCGATTGCGCCGCGACGGAATTTTTTCGGGATGACAGATACGTGATCTCGGGCGAGAAGCTGTCGCTCTCGGGCGAGGAGATGACGAGCTATCTCGAGGAACTGTGTCGCGATTACCCCATCCGCTCGATCGAGGACGGGATGGCCGAGGACGACTTCGCGGGCTGGCGATCGCTGACGGAGAGGCTCGGCTCCACCGTACAGTTGGTCGGTGACGACCTGTTCGTGACCAACCCCGCACGTCTCACAGACGGCATTTCTCGCGGGCTCGCAAACTCATTGCTGGTCAAGGTAAACCAGATCGGAACGCTGTCTGAAACTCTCGAGGCGGTTAGCATTGCGCACCGGGCGGGTTATACTGCCGTGATGAGCCACCGCTCGGGCGAGACGGAGGACGCGACCATTGCCGATCTGGCAGTCGCCACCAACTGCGGGCAAATCAAGACCGGCAGCCTCGCCCGCTCCGACCGGCTTGCCAAATACAATCAACTCATTCGCATTGAAGAGGAGCTGGGCAACAGCGCCGTTTATGCCGGGCGACGTTGCTTCGGACGACTGGCGACGTGATACCTTCTTGGAGCGCGAGATCCATGTCTGAGTGATTGTCGCTCAACCGGTCAGAATGCTCTAGCGACTCAGGCGTTTGCCGCTGTTTCCTCTGCTTCCACTTGCCGCGCGATCCGCTCTTGCACAGGCTCGAGGCGCTCCATGATTTTGCGGTTCTTGGCGCTGAGCAGATATTGCCAGACGCCCCAGGCGTTGATCAACAGCAACACCGCGTTCATAGCCGCGATTGGGGTAGCGTCCGATGTCAGCCCTGAGACGATCCAGATGATCGACACAGCGCAAAACAGTACGAACCCCCAGCCAGTGGCCCGCCGGCCCAGATCGGCGGCGATGAGCCCGGCAGCGAGCATCGTGCCGATTGCTGCAATCCACTCGAGAGGACCGTTCACGGCCTAGAAAACCTGGACAACATCATTGCGAGACGCCGTGGCCAGCAGTCGGTTCCTTCGCCGACAAATAGTTCAGGTGAAGCGCTGGCGCAGCGCGACCATGGCGAGCGCGGCCTTCGCTGCTTCACCGCCCTTGTTCTTCTGCGCGGGATCGGTACGGACCAGCGCCTGAGCCTCGTTTTCAACAGTGAGAATGCCGTTGCCGATCGCGAGCCCGTCTATGGTAAGCGCCATGATGCCCCGCGCGCTTTCGCCAGCAACAATCTCGAAATGGTAGGTCTCGCCACGGATGACCACGCCTAGCGCGACGTAGCCTTCGTACCGACCGCTTTCCGCCGCCAGCGCCACGGCCGCAGGGATTTCCAGTGCTCCAGGAACGGTGAGCACTTCCACCTGATGGCCGGCTGCTTCCAGCGTCGAGCGCGCACCTTCGATCAGCAGATCGTTCAAATGGTCGTAAAAGCGTGCTTCAACTATCAGAAACAAGGACATTCCTTTAGTCCGGAATTGCCTCGCGGCTCACGACCTTGAGGCCGTAGCCCTCCAGGCCTACCACGGTGCGATCATTGTCCGAAAGCAGCACCATGTCTGTGACGCCACGATCGACCAGGATCTGCGCGCCAATGCCATAGTCGCGCAGCTGATTTTCGGAATGCGCATGGCGGCCGATTTCAGCCTGAAGCTGTTCGGGTCGCTCAGGCATGATGAGAACAATTACACCCGCGCCGCGTTCGCCAATCGCCGCCATCGAGCGCTGCAGTTGGCGCTTTTTCGGTCCTCTCTGACCGAGCACGTCATCAAATATCGAAATTGCGTGCATTCGCACCAAAGTGGGCTGCCCAGGATCGACATGACCCTTCTGAAGCACGACATGCGTCGCGCCCGAAATCTTGCTGCGGTAGGTCATCGCGCGCCAATCGCCGCCATAGTCGGATGCAAGGGCACTTGCGCTAACCATCTCAACTAGATGATCGTGCTTCATGCGGTAGGCTATGAGGTCTCGGATGGTTCCGATCTTGAGCTGATGCCGGCGCGCAAAGGTAATCAGATCCGCCAGTCGCGCCATGCTGCCGTCTTCGTTCATTATCTCGCAAATGACACCCGACGGATTGAGCCCGGCGAGGCGAGAGATATCGACAGCGGCCTCGGTATGGCCAGCGCGCACCAACACGCCGCCGTCCCGCGCGGCTAGCGGAAAGACATGGCCGGGGGTGACGATGTCTGCCGGGCCCCGCGCCGCATCGATCGCGACCGATATTGTCCTCGCGCGATCGGCTGCGGAGATACCTGTAGTCACACCCTCTCGGGCTTCGATCGAGACGGTGAAGGCGGTTTGCATCGCCTCAGTATGATCGCGGCTCATCGGCTCAAGGCCGAGCGCAGCAACTCGCTTACGCGTCAGGGCCACGCACACAAGGCCGCGGCCATGGGTTGCCATGAAATTTATCGCGGCCGGCGTCGCCATCTGCGCTGGGATGATAAGATCGCCCTCGTTTTCTCGATCTTCGTCATCCACCAGGATGTACATCCGGCCATTCCGGGCCTCGTCGATGATAGTCTCAATCGGGGCCATCACGGGGCTGTCGTCATGGTCGTCCAGAAAGCGGGAAAGCTTGGCCAGAGTGTCGGAGGTTGGGTTCCAGCCATCTTCACCGCAATCACGCAGCGTATTGGCGTGAAGCCCGGCTGCGCGGGCCAACCCGCTCCGAGTTATGGAGCCTTCCAGAACCATTCTTCGGACACGATCAATTGTGGACATCCATCGGTGATATCACATCAAAATGTGATTTGCAAAATGCAGATCACATTTTGCTGCAGATCCGTCTGTCCCTGCGCCGCTCGCTGCATTCAGATATTGCCATCTCACCTGTCCAGAAGGATGCTCCCCAGAAAGATGGGAGAGCGTGATGATGAGCTTTGCACCGGTCCAACGCCGAGGGCACGAGGGCGACTTGGAGCAAGGCTTCCTTGATGCGATCGACCGTTGGTTGGAACGCTCGGTAATCCCCGTAATACAACATCACGATCATCACGATATCTGGCCCGAGCAACTCGTTCACGAGATGGCGGAAATGGGCCTGTTTGGTGCCACGATTGGGCGGGAATACGGCGGGCTTGGTTTACCCGCTACAACATACGCGCTGATTGTGGCGCGTCTCTCGTCGTATTGGATGGCGCTAACGGGCATCTTCAACTCGCACCTGATCTGCGCCGCTGCCATCGAGCGCTTTGGAACCCCGGCGCAGAAGACGGCTTGGCTGCCACGCATGGCGTCGGGGGAAATCCGTGGCGGGCTTGCGCTGACCGAACCCAACGCCGGCACCGATCTTCAGGCCATTCGTACCGTCGCCCGGCGCGATCCTGGGACGGGGAATTACATCGTCAACGGGACCAAAACGTGGATTTCGAATGCGCTGCACGCATCGGTTTTCGCGCTTCTGGTGAAGACCGACCCCAACGCCAGTCCGCGCTATAGAGGAATGAGCCTGCTTATCGCTGACAAGCGCGAGGGGTTCGCAACGGGCAGGAAATTCGATAAGCTCGGCTACAAGTCGATCGACAGCGCGGAGTTGATCTTCGACAATTTCGCCGTGCCTGCGGACCAGCTCATCGGCAGCGTCGAGGGACAGGGGCTTATCCAGGCGACGGGCGGACTTGAATTAGGCCGCATCAATGTCGCTGCCCGCGGGGTAGGCCTTGCTGAGGGTAGCCTGCGCCTCGCCACCGAGTATGCGCAGCAGCGCCACACCATGGGCAAGCCGATCGCAGAACATCAGGCAATTCAGCTCAAACTCGGCGACATGGTGACCCGTGCCCGCGCGGCGCGCCTGCTAACCATGGATGCCGCGGAGGCCTATGACCGGGGTGAACGGTGCGACATGGAGGCCGGCATGGCCAAATATTTCGCCAGTGAAGCCGCGGTTGAAAACTGCCAGGAGGCGATGCGCATTTATGGCGGTTATTCCTATTCAAAGGAATACGACATCGAGCGCTTTTACCGCGACGCAATGTTCCTGTGTATCGGCGAAGGCACGAACGAGATGCAGCGCATGATCATTTCAAAACAATGGGTCAAGCGAAACCCAGCCTGATCGGTCAGCCGCTGAGGAAACTGCCATCTGCTTGATAACTGGTGGACGCACTAGGGCTCGAACCTAGGACCCGCTGATTAAGAGTCAGCTGCTCTACCAACTGAGCTATGCGTCCACTGCCGGCTTGCGGCACCCATCGAACGGTTGTCCGAATCGGGAGAGGCGCCGCATATAGCGGGGCGCCACGTGAATGGAAGAGCGATGGACGCGGAATTTTCAAGATGTGGCCAATCCGCCCCGAGATTGCCGACGGTTCCAGCGATCGACCATCATCAAGGTCCCGATGCAGATCATATTGGTCATCATCGATGAGCCACCATGGCTCAGGAAGGGTAAGGGGATGCCGACGACAGGCGCCAGGCCCATCACCATCATTAGATTGATCGCCACGTAAAAGAAGATCGTGGCAGTCATCCCTGCCGCCAGTAGTTTTGCGAACCGGTCGCTCGATCGCCGTGCGACGCCAAGGCCCCAGGAAAAAATCAAAGCGAATATAGCCAGTACGAAAACCCCCCCGGCGAAACCCCATTCTTCTACCAAGGTGGCGAAAACAAAATCGGTATGCGGTTCGGGTAGGTAGCTTAAGTGAGTTTGAGTACCTTCGCCGAACCCTTTTCCAAACACGCCGCCGGATCCGATCGCAATCTTGGATTGGGTGATGTGGTATCCGGCGCCGAGGGGATCGCTTTCAGGATCAAGGAACGTGAAGACGCGGCGTTGCTGATATTCGTGAAGGCCGAAGAAGAATGCCAGCGGCGCGACGATCGCTGCCACGGTGCCCGCGCCTATGAACCACCACAAAGGCAGGCCTGCCAGAAACATGACTACCAGGCCCCCGAGCAGTATACCGGTTGCCGTCCCGAGATCGGGTTGCAGCAGGACCAACCCAGTCGGAACCGCCAGCAGCGCGGCGGCGGGCACGAGGGCGCGCCAGGTCGGTATCATGCCCACTGGTACCGAGGAAAAGAAACGAGCGAGCACCAACACGATCGCGGGCTTCATGAGCTCTGAAGGCTGCAGCTCCATGAAGCCTAGATTGAGCCAACTCTGAGCGCCGCCCCTGACCGCGCCGACCGCCTCGACGACTAACAGCAGGATCAGAATCCCAACGTAGGCCGGGTAGGCCATGAACTGTACGAAATCTCGCCGGAAGCGGCTCATGATCAATGCCATGACCACAAAAGCCGTAAATCTGATGAGATGAGGCTGTGCGTAAGTGCTCCACTTGTTGCCGGCAGCCGAATGAAGCGCCAACGCCCCCACAACCACCAGAATCAACAGCGGGATAAGCATCTGCCAAGGCTGGCGTGCGACCGAGACCGGTACCACGCTCATTGGGGCGCCGTTCCTGAGGGCCGTGCCGGAGCGGCGGGATCGGGGCTGGTCGCTACGCTTGGCGCAGCGCCGGGGATTGGGGCGGTCGAGACGGGATTGGGTTCAGGTCGGGGGTCGACGGTGCGCCCTCCCATTTGCTCGGTGCGCTGAGCCTGGAGCCGCGCTTCCGCATCTACCCGTGCGAATATTTCAGCTTCACTGCGGGGCAGCGGTGCTGCCTCGATCCCGGCAGCCGCGGCGTAAGCGGCATATTTGCGGGCCAGCCGCTGCTGCGCGGTACCGCCCCATTCGCCCTCCAGGCTGCGCAGCGCATCCATCGCTTTTGCCGGATCGTAGAGAAAGGTCATCACATCGCGAGCGATCGGATAAGCCGCGCCCGATCCTCCGCCATGCTCGATGACCACCGCGCCGGCGTATTTCGGCCTGTCGAATGGCGCGAAGAATATGAACAACCCGTGGTCGCGATATTTCCAGGGGCCGGATTTACCGTCGGAAAAGTTGAGGCCGACCACCTGCGCCGTCCCGGTCTTGCCGGCCATCAGGACATCGGGAACGGGCAGTTTAGCGCGCCCAGCCGTCCCGGGTCCGTTGACCACGTCGCTCATGGCAGCACGCACGACAGCAATGTGCTCCGGATCGAAGTCGGCCGGGGCGAAGGGCGTGCGATTTCCGCTCTTGACCAAGCGCGGCTCGACGTGGCGACCCGAAGCCAGCCGCGCCGCCATCACGGCAAGCTGCAGCGGATTGGACAGCATGTAGCCCTGGCCGATCGTGGCGTTGACGGTGTCGAAGGGAGCCCAGGGCTGATCGTATTTTTTCAGCTTCCAGGCCGGGTCGGGCACCGTTCCGAAAAACTGGCTCGCCACCGGCAGATCGAATTTTTCGCCCATGCCGCAGCGGCGCGCCATTGCCGCGATCGGGTCCATGCCGATCGACTGGGCGAAGTGATAGAAATAGACGTCGCAGGACTGATAAATGCCCTTGGCCATGTCGACCGTGCCATGGCCGCCGCGCTTCCAGCAGCGGAAGACACGATTGCCGACTCGGAGCCCGCCGCCACAGAAGACCGACTGTGCCGGATCAAGCCCTTCCTTGAGGAAGGCCATCGAGACCATCGGTTTCACGGTGGATCCGGGCGGATAAAGCCCCTTCAGAATCTTGTTACGCAGCGGTACCCGTTCGTCGTCGCGCAACATGGCGTATTCGACGCTGCCGATGCCCGCCGAAAAGCTGTTCGGGTCGAAACTGGGCATAGAGGCCATGCACAGCACTTCGCCGGTGTCGCAGTCGAGCATGACCACCGAGCCGCTTTCGAGCCCGATGCGACGGGCGGCATAATCCTGCAGCGGGCCGTCGATAGTGAGCTGGATGGGCTTGCCCTGAGTGTCCTCGCGCGTTTCGAGCTCGCGCACGATCCGACCCGAGGCCGTGACTTCCGTGCGGCGCGCGCCGGGGACCCCCCGCAGCCTCTGTTCAAATTGCCGTTCCAGCCCGTCCTTGCCGATCTTGTAGCCCGGCGTGATCAGCAGCGGGTTTTTTTCCTCGGCATATTCTTCGGCATTGGCCGGTCCCACGTAACCAATGAGGTGGCCCACGCTGGGGCCGGTGGGATAGAAACGTGAAAACCCACGTTGCGGGATCACGCCTTGCATGTCTGGGAGGCGAACGCTGATTGCCGCATATTGTTCGTAGTTGAGCCCGGTCGCGACCTCGACAGGTTGCGGGCCGACAGCGCTGGCCACTCGCTTCTGCACATCGGCCAGGGTTTCGGGCGCGAGCGAGAGGATTTGCCCCAGCTTGGCAACTGTGCCTGCCGGGTCCTGCATCCGATCCGGAACGACATCGACACGAAAATCGGCGCGGTTGGAAGCCAAAGGAGCGCCATTGCGATCCAGAATCCAGCCGCGCCGAGGCGGAATGAGCGAGAGATTGACCCGATTGCTCTCCGATTCGAGCTGATATTTTTCGTTCTGCGCGATCGATAGCCAGGCCAAGCGTCCCGCGAGCAGAACACCAAGCCCACCCATGGCGGTGCCGATCACGAAGCTGCGTCGTGAAAACGCGGTATCGAGCGTGGTTGCGCTCGTGAATGGGCGGCGCTTGGCCCGGCGAGGTCGGGATAACCTCACCCGGTCACCTTCCATCGGGTCAGTCGCCACCGATCGAGCGCGGAAGCGATTCGCGCTGCGGCGGGAAACAGCAGGACGGAAAGAAGCGCCTGCGGTCCGAGCGCAACGAGCCCCGGGATGCCGGGTTGAGCGCCAGAAAGCAGAAATGTCGCAAGGACATAGCCAAGAAGCGCCAGGCTGGCGGCGATCCAATCCTGCAAGAAACTGCGCCAGGGAATGCGGCGGTCTAGAAACTCCATGGCAATCATTGTCAGCGACCAAAGCAAGATGCCGCTCCCGAATGGCTGGCCGCTGAACAAATCGTCGAATGCGCCTAGGGGAAATCCAGCCCACACCGGCAACAGACCTGGCCGTAACAATCTCCAGGCGACCAACATGAGATAGCCCGTCGGGGGAACCAGAGGTAGCGCGGTCGCGATGATGAACAGTGGCAGGAGCGATCCCAGCAGAATGGAAAGCCAGGGCAAGGCGAGCGCGACCAGCGGCGAGTGCTCGCGATTGATCCGCCGTCCATAGGCATCACTGCGCGCGCGGGGGGCGTAGCGCTCCATCAGTTCTCGACCGCTTGATCCACGGGGGTCTCCGCTACCTTGACAGCCGTAGGCTCGAAGATCGGCATCACGGCCACGAAGTCGGTCGCCGCAGGGTCGCTGACAATACGGGCGACACCCCCGTCATTGGTCTTCTCCGTAAGAATGGCGACCGCGGTGCCGGGGCGATAGTAACCGCCTGCGCCGCTGGTTACGAACAAGTCACCGACCTTGAGAGGATTGAGACCAAGATTGATGAGTCTGATCCGCAGCAGACTGTCGCCGCGGCCCTCGGCAAAAGCGACCAGCTCATCGTTCGAACGACGCACCGGGAGGACGCTTTCGGAGTCGAGCAGGAGCAGGACCCGGGAAGAATTGCGGCCTGTTTCAAGGATGCGCCCCACCACGCCGCGAGGGCTCAGCACCGGCATTCCCACTCGCACGCCTTGCTCGCTGCCCGCGCCAAGGTAGGCGAAGCGCCGCGCACTGGTTGCGGTGGAACCGACCAATCGGGCCACGGCGACCGGCTTTACATCGCCGTCGCGGATCGCGAGCAGCGCTTTGAGCGTGGCGTTTTCCCGCCGCACGGCTTCCGCCTCTTTCAAGCGGATCCGCGCGATTTCGACCTCGCGCTTGAGAGCGGCGTTCTGCGAGCCGGCGCGCAAATAACCTTGAATGCTCGCGATCAGCCCCTTGCTCTCGGTGCGCGCGACAGCCGCGCTGCGGGTGGCGGGGGCAGCCATATCCTGGGCGCTGCCGCGCAGTCCCGCCAGGAATGGCGGATGCCATAGCGACACGGCCAGGAGAAGAGCGCCCACGAGCGCCCCGATCCCAGCCAGAATATAGCCGGTAAACAGCGTGTACTGCGCCCGCTTCGAATATCCCGAGCGGCTCTGGGGCGCCATGGCAGCTTCCCGGTGTTAGGCGGTCATGAGGACGCCGCGATAGACGGGATCCTCCATCGCCCGGCCGGTGCCGATCGCCACGCAGGTGAGCGGATCCTCGGCGACAGTAACCGGCAGCCCCGTCTCCTCGCGAAGATAGTCATCCAGCCCCTGGATGAGGGCGCCGCCCCCGGTCAAAACTATGCCCTGGTCGACGATGTC
>ERZ1066120.1540-NODE-1540-length-13503-cov-8.478138_pt1 | contig 13503 bp, 9 predicted proteins | sample MGYA00382767_ERZ1066120 | MGnify/ENA primary metagenome ERZ1066120 (study PRJEB33369, sample SAMEA5778350) | biofilm metagenome | biome: Industrial cooling water; feature: Water cooling tower basin; material: Biofilm | place: United Arab Emirates | collected... | reverse complement strand
ATGCAGGCATGAAATCGTGAAAGGGAAAGCCGTGGATGGTATGGACAACCACAGGGACTTTGGCAATTCGGGCAGCCCAGCGACCTAAGATACCTGCTTTAGAGCTGTGGGTGTGAACGATGTCAAATTTTTCTCGCCTCAGCAACTGTACAAGACTGAATACGGCTCTCAAATCTTGGAGCGGTCGAATGGGCTGGGCTAGCTGGGGAAGCGGGTGAAAGATATCAGCAACCCTTTGGCCGCGATCGCTCCAGTAACCATTCGGGTTGGCAGCAAGATGGACGGTAAATCGAGCGCGATCGTGCTTTTCAACTGTTAGGAGAGTATTGTCTTGCGCTCCTCCCATAGGTAGATGGGTAATCAGATGCAGGATTTTAGCTTGATGCAAAGCCACAAAGTAGATTTACGTTAAACAACTCGCGTAGAGATATTTATAACATTGTATTCTTCCCAAAAGGAAGCGGTGCGCGTAAACTTTATGCACACCACAATCTATCTTTTTCAGTTCTGGGAGTAGCTGTTGTTAAATCCTGGGAAATTGCTGAGTGCCACTAAGCGATACTGTTAAGGTATTCTTCCAGATTGGTGTAGCCATCTCCATCAGCATCACCATTGCGATCGCTTGGATCGTTTGGATTAAATCCATTTTGTCTTTCCCACGCGTCTGGCATTCCATCCTTATCCATGTCAGCAGGGGGCGTTCCTTTGTCAAGTGTGGGCCATCCGCCAACCTGTGAAGGCTCGTCGATAATCTTTCCAGTACCGTTTTTCACGTCATTAATAACGCGCTTATCCACAGCATCCCACCCAGGTTTGTTTGCCCCTACATTTTTGAGTACATCCTCATACGCCTTAACAGCTGAAACAGTTGCAATCGCTGGTGTACTGAACGGCTGAGTCGCCCGATACAAAGAAGCTGATGCACGGGTATTGGCGGGTGCCGCCTGGTCAGTTCTCAACCAATTGAGTCCAACACTAGCCCAATCATCCATCGAATCATTTGTACGATGAGTTCCAATGTTTCCTTTTACATATACTTTGGTTTTATGGCCAACCAAGATCTCATGCCAATTGACGTTGGTAATAGGCCCGGGCTTATAGTAGTTGCCGATCACGTTGGCATATGTCATCCCAGGATTGGGTGCCCAGGATGGTGAATTAACTGCACCCACCCGTATTCCGTTAGCGGTGTTATAGATCACATTATTAACAACTTGGAATGTTGCTGTCGTATTAGTCGCATCGTAGTCTTCACCCTCATCAGCCTTAATCCATGGATTTCGGTCTCGGTTGTGCACGAATAGGTTCTTATACAAAGTAACTTTGTCAGCGCCCCCACCGAAAAGTGCACCCTTGTGACCGTTGGTTTTCAATCCCTCTGAGAGTATGCTGTTCTGGATAGTAATGTTATGAGCACCACCCCAAGCCCTGATTTGATCTTTAGACCCCCAACTTGTTGAAGTGCGATCGATAATGATATCGTGCGCGTTCTTAGTCCACATGCTGATAGGATCTACCCAAGACTCCCAAGCTTCTTTTCCCGAAAAGTCGCCTTTTGGAGGAGCAGTACGGATCCTGACATGTCGTATGATGACGTTATGCGTTTTGATTTGAAAAACGCTGCCATCCCCGGCGAAGCCATTGGTTTTAATTGCAATCCCACCGCCAGGAGCTGTCTGTCCAGCAATAGTAACATAGGGATTGCTGATAGCTATTTGCGATCTAAGCGTAATGGTTCCGCCAGTCCTGAAAACGATCGTGCGCGGGCCTGAAGCTGCAAGAGCTGCCCGGAGGCTGCCAGGACCCGAATCGTTCAGGTTCTCGACAAAAATTACTTTGCCCCCTCTTCCTCCTTTGGCATTCGCTCCAAATCCCTCTGCCCCAGGGAAGGCGGGGATCTCTGTCGCAGCAACGCATGAACCTGCAATAGTCGTAGTCGCGATTAAAGCTAGTGCCAGTGGAATCCGCTTTTTCATTTGTCTTGACCTATGTTACTGCAATAAATTGAATCTTTTTGCTTAGGTAAGAGATAGGAATTATGAACGCGAATACTTTGATTAAAGCAACCAAATATTCTGCTTGCAAGGTTCATAATTGCTTTAGAAACCAAGCTTTTAAATTAATTTAATGCCACAAAATTCTCTATCCCAAGTGTATTTATACGGAAAAAAATTATCCTGGGTTTAAAGCGTGATTTTACTGAAAAATTTGCTTAGATTGTTAATCATGGCAAAAACACTTTAGGGAATGTACATAGTAAATTAGCTGGCTCAAATATTTGGTATCTTGCTTGCAGCATGACTCGATCGACGTAGCTTCTTTAGTTTTGTCGGGTGTAGCAAAACTCTCAAGGCAATATATTAATGTATGTAAGTGAAACTACTCAAGTTAGTATTACACTGACTAACGCACACATCTGAGATCTTCTTATCTCTCCCTTACCTCCATAAACCAGCATTTCTCTTGCCTTCCAGATTAGCGAAGATTTTCCTCGCTTTGCTGTTAGTATTATTTTAAATATAAATATACTTAGATAACCCTTAAGGTGTATGTAGATAACCCTGAAGCAGGGTCAGATAAGTTGCTTTAGTAAATGTTGTTCTCAGTGTTTTGCCAATAAATTATTGAGTAGGTGGATCTAATGAAACCGAAAACGCTCAACCGTGTATCCCCCACGCAGCACCACACATACATTATCTCTAGGTCTTACCTCAACTCCTACGTGGATATGACTTTTCAAGTACGCTTGTAAGCAGAACCCAGCAGGCATGAAACTGTATCCAGGCAACTATAAAGCTGATTTGAATCCGGTGTCTGGGACCTTGCAATAGGTCAAAAGAGCCATAAAACATTATGGATATCATTAAGTATAAAATCAAAAGCCTCATCTCTCTTGAACTTTGCCAGAGTAGCAAACCACCTAGAAATGTCAAAGGAAGAAATAACCAGTGCAGAAGAGAAGGGATATAAAGGTGCATGAAATCCGGCTCAATTGACCAAGGTTGAGGGGTTAAAATCATGCGGAGCATACCGTAAGGAATTGAAGCTAATTCAAGAGCAATCCCTGCTTGTTCGTAATTAGCTTTAATAAATGGAAAACCGACAATCAATAAAAGGACTAAAATAAAAATATTGAAAAAATATCTTGTTTTTGATAAAATTACTTTCCGAAAGTGAAAAAACCAGATGAAGGTTGTCAAAACTAAAACATAAAATACATAAGATCTAATACGGTTGAAACTCAACATTAAAAATGCAATTCCAGCAAATAAAAATACAAATTTATATATTTGATTATGTTGACTTGTTTCTTCCTTTCCTAATAAACTTTTATAAATTAGATAAAAATATAATATTGTTAAGTTTGCCACTAAAATATCTTTCAAGTTGATAAAGGAAGACCATGTTATAGTATCCCAATGTAATAATAAAAATATTAATAAAAGGTTTGCATATTGTTTGCTAAATCCTATAATTTTAGCAGTGTTTACAATTATATAGCCATTGACAAAAGTTAAAATGACATTTAACAATACTGGGGAATAATAATGGTAGCCAAATAAAGACATACCTATCATATTCCACCAATAATAGAGAATAGCTGTACTGTTAGCTAGAGTTTCAAGCTCTTTTATAGAGTCTGGTTCAAACCATACTTTAATAGGATTAAAACCCATTTTTAGTAGGTTTTCTGCTTCTTCAGCATACATGAAATCATCTAAAAAATTCCAAGAACCATCGTAGAAATAGGCAAAATATATAATTGGAATAGCAACTTTTATGCTGACTACAATAAGTGATTGAATTATAGAAAGATGGCGGCTTGCAATCAAAAAGCCGATTACCCAAACACATAATCCAGCCCACAGCAATCGATCGGTTAAACCTTCAGCTATCAGCATAGTAAAAATGGAAGAACGTTAGTTTTTGAGCATTGTCACATAACTAAAGACTCCAATATCAAATTGTCTGTGGCATTGTAGCAGAGCCTATTTTGTGCCGCTCCAACCACGCTTGGAACATGAGTACATCCCATAAATAGTATTGCCAGTCCCGATCGCCCGCAAGATGCTCTGCCCATTTCTGCCGAATCGGTTGCGGATGAAAAAACCCTTCTTGCCGCAATCGCTCTTCATCCAGCAGTGCTTCTACCCAGTCTCGCAAAGGACCGCGCAGCCAGCTATCAATCGGAACACCAAACCCCATCTTGGGTCGCTCAATTAGATTTTTAGGCACGTACTTGTACAAAACTTGACGCAATAGCCACTTACCCTGACCGTGACGGATTTTCATGGATAGGGGTACGCGCCAAGCAAATTCGACTACACGGCGATCTAACAGCGGTACTCGCGCTTCCAAACTCACACCCATGCTAGCTCGATCTACTTTGACGAGGATATCGTCCGGTAGATACGTCACACTGTCGAGATACATCATGCGTTGAGTGAAGTCGGGTAACCGTGCCCAACGTTGGCGATCGCTTAAGGCTGTCAGCGGCTCTGAGCTATCCACGACTACTGCTGCTGGCTCTTTCCAGTGGGAAGCTAACCGCGTATACAGGACTTCCGGATCGGGAACTGCCAAAACCTCGGCAAGTTTGTGTAAGTTGTAGCCGAGGGTGGTTTGTTTGAGTTTGGCTGGCAGTAAACCACTAAAGCGAGTCAAGCCACGATCCCAGGCTTGGGGCGAAAAGCTAGTCAAGGCACGCGCAGCAGGCTGGCGCAGTGTTGAGGGTATCCAGCCTATGCTCTGCCAAATACTGCGACCCAAGAAATAGCGATTGTATCCAGCAAAAAATTCATCGCCACCGTCGCCTGAGAGACTGACTGTGACATGTTGTTTGGCAAGTTGAGATACCAGGAAGGTAGGAATCTGGGAGGAGTCGGAGAAAGGCTCGTCGTACAGAATCGGCAGCTTGGGGATGACAGCCTGTGCTTCTTCTGGGGTCACATAAAGTTCTGTATGGTCTGTGCCTAGGTGCTGTGCCACACATTTAGCATACTTTGCTTCGTTGTACGCATCTTCATAAAAACCGATGGTAAACGTTTTTACCCGTTGGCTACTTTGAGCCTGCATCAGGGCTACCACTGTGGAAGAGTCAATACCTCCTGACAGAAAAGCACCCAAGGGTACATCTGCTACCATACGCAGCCCCACTGCGTCCTGCAATAGCGCCTCCAGCTGTTCCAAAACTTCCTGCTCCGTTCCTGTGAAAGGTTCAGTAATGCCTAGCTCTGCGGCTTCCTTCGCAGACCAGTACGGTACGGGAGTAGGGCGAGCATCTGTGCCATTCCAGGTGAGGACTGTTGCGGGTGGTAACTTATAAATGCCTGTGTAGATTGAATAGGGTGCAGGTACGTTGTTATGTCGGAGAAACAATGCCAAAGCATCGCGGTTGATTTCTGCCTGGAAATTGGGATGGACTTTCAGGGCTTTTAACTCGGAGCCAAATAAAAAAGTTTGCCCCATCCAGCCGTAGTAGAGGGGCTTTTCTCCCAAGCGATCGCGCCCCAAATGTAAAACTCGCTCTCGGCGATCCCACAAGCCAAAGGCAAACATACCGTTGAAGTGCTGAATCGCCTTATCTACTCCCCACTGGCTAAAAGCGGCTAGCATCACCTCTGTATCGGAATGACCTCGAAAGCGATGTCCTAGCGATTCCAGCTGACACCGTAACTCTAAAAAGTTGTAGATCTCGCCGTTGAAGACGATCGCATAGCGACCATCGGCTGATACCATCGGCTGATGTCCTTCTAGTGAGAGATCCACAATGGCTAGTCGCCGATGACCCAAAGCAATTCCTGCCTCTACATCTACCCAGCTGCCACCATCATCGGGTCCACGATGAGTTAAGGCGTTGGACATTTGTTGAGCGATCGCTTGCATTTCATTGGGGTTTCTATGTCGGGCTGCATCCCAAAAACCAGTAATACCACACATTTAGTCAATATTCCTTGAATTAATTTATCGATCGAAGTTCTTATTCAATGCTGCTAAGATTTTGACTTTAATAACTCTGCTAAGCCTTGACGAATACTGGTGCTTGGCGACCATCCTAGTTCTTTTAGTGCTGTGTTATCAGCGAGACTGTGACGGATATCACCAGGGCGAGCTTCTTGATGAATTGGTTGCAAATCTTGACCTGTTAAATAATTAATCTCATTCACAATATCCAAAAGAGTTGTAGCTACACCTCGTCCAACATTAAAGGTTCTAGCCGCTGCTTTTGGGTGCTCCATAGCCAGCAGATTTGCCCGAATGACATCGGAAACATGAACAAAATCACGACTTTGAAGACCATCCCCATAGATGACAGGGGCAATTCCCTGACGCATTTGCTCGCAGAATATAGAAATCACTCCTGAGTAGGGGCTGGATGGATCTTGACGGGAACCAAAGACATTGAAGTAGCGCAAACTGACAAACTCAAGACCAAAAGTTCGTCCGTAAACATGACCCATGAGTTCAGATGCCAGCTTGTCTGCTGCGTAAGGAGTGATGGGGTAAGGGGGCATTAATTCCTTTTTAGGAAGGGTCGGCTCATCGCCATAGACTGCAGCACTTCCAGCGAAGATAACCCGGCGTATACCAAGTTTCCTGGCTGCTTCTAATATATTCAGCGTGCCACCATAGTTAACCTTACCCGTTCCTACTGGATCTTGAACGGATTTAGGAACACTGGCAATAGCAGCTTCATGAAAAACAAACTCACATCCCTCCATCGCTGCCTCGAGCGCTGAGAGGTTTGCCACATCACCTATGCATATCTCAACCTCTTTAGCAATAGATGCAAGATTTTCTAGACTACCCGTAGAAAGATCGTCAAGGATGCGAACTCTGTAGCCTTTTTGAGTCAAAGCTTCTACTATATGGGAGCCAATAAATCCACATCCACCAGTCACTAATACGGTTTGTTTGCTCATTTTCAGTTGTTTTTTTCAGCCAGGACACTTTCATACAATGCTTCATACTTACCCACAAACGATTCCATAGCAAAGTATTCAATAATTCTTTCTCGCGCAGCTTTTCCTAAAATTTCCCTGGTCTGCGAACCTAGATCGAATAACTCTTTCCAAGCATTAGCCAATGCCTCGGGATTGCGTGCCGCTACTACTCTTCCTGTATTGCCTACAATCCAGCTTGAGTCTCCTACTTCTGTTACGACACAGGGGACACCACAGGACATAGCCTCACCGATGACGTTAGGGAAAGCTTCGCTGTAAGAAGCAGAACAAGCAATATCTAAGGCAGCGGTAAGGCGAGGTATATCGTTACGTTCTCCTAGCAAGTGTATTTGCTCGAACAGCCCCAATTCTTGAATCAACTGATTCAAAACCTGGTTTTCTCGATCGACTTGCTGTCCAACTAGAAGAAAATGTATATTTGGGCGGTCTTTTAATAGTAATGCAGCAGCTTGGAGAAAATTAGCATGATCCTTCATCGGATGATAGCGACCAATAATTCCAATCAGAAAAATTTCCTTTGATAAACCTAACTCTGAGCGAACAGCTAATCTAGCTTCAACTGATGGTATAAATAGCGAAGTATCAAAACCGTTCGGAATTACGCAGCTATTCTCACTGCAATATCCTAGTGTTTCATGTTGCGATTTGCTAGTTCGAGAAACAAAAACAATATTATTAGGAAACTTAGAGATCGACGCACCCAGCCTAATAATAACTGCAGTCGTCCTCTTTTCAAAGGTTAATGAATAAATTGAATTATGAATACTCCATAAAACAGGTACTTTTTGCGCGAGAAAAAAACTAGATAACTGTGCTGCTAGATTGCCATGATACATCCAGCCTTGAACTAGATCGGGTTTGAGTTGACGCACCGTGTGAAGCAATCGCCAAACTGCAATTGGAGTAAGCATCCCCGGTTTCATGCCAATAGTATAGACAGGTATACCTAAAGCTTCGATGCGATCGCCCAATGTGCCACGATCTATCAAAGAAACGACAACTGTGCTAAAACGCTCCCGATTTACCCTGGAGAGGAGCTTATACAGCGTTATTTCAGCGCCACCACTAGAGAGTCCGGTGATAATGTGAACTACCAAAAAACGATTACCCACGCTCAAATCTCCATTGACCCTCAGCAAGCCCTAGCATTAGCGAGCGGATAATTCCTGCTTTAGTCGATAAAATTAGCTCCAGATCGTATTTCCATATTCCCATATGAAATAGTTTACTTCCCGTTCATTTGGTTTATCAGAGCTACCAAGTTTTAAGCTGAATTACTGACTAGTTTTGAACAATACAACTCTGTTGTTTGAACCATCTTGCTAACACAAAAATCTTCTACAATCTTTTTTCTCGCCTTCTCTCCTAATGCCACTCGTTCTGGTAAAGTTAAGGCTAGTAAATCGCTCCATCCTGCTGCCAAAGCTTCTGGATTTTTAGGTGGCACAACTACACCTGTATCACCGACAATCCAAGCTGAATCCCCTACATCTGTCACTACACAGGGTACGCCACAAGCCATTGCCTCTCCAATCACATTGGGAAATCCCTCGCCATCACAAGAAGAAGAAACAGCGATATCTAAGGCATTGAATACTGCGGTCATATCCGCACGCGCTCCTGCCCAAATAACTTTCTCAGAGATACCTAGCTCGTCAGCGAGCTGATACAGCTCCCGCGTGTAGCTTTCTGGTCCACTACCCACGCAAACGAAGCGTACATCCTGCCTATCTTCGCACAGTAATGTCGCTGCCTTGAGAAAGGTGGAATGGTCTTTCATCGGATGCAGTCGTCCCACCCGACCAATCAAAATCGTGTTCTCTAAAATTCCCCATTCTGCTCGTAATCTTGCTCCAGCTTCTGGATCGGGCTTAAAACGTTCGGTATCAATGCCATTAGGAATTACCACCATTTTGTCAGCAGGAAATCCATGCTCTAAATGATACGCTCGACCAGCATGGGAATTGGCAATTATCAGGTTAGCGAAGCGAGAAAGAAGACACTCAAGTGTGAAGAGCCGACGTGACAGCCAATCATTAATAGTGCGGCGATCGATAGAATCACGTATTCCCCAGATCGTCAAGGTTGAGGGGAAAAAAGGCTTTAAGAAGATAGCGAGTAAATTTGCGCCCTCAAGATATCCATGCAACACTTGAGGATTTATCTGCTTCAGATACCGAACAAGTCGCCAAAAGAAGCCAAATAAATCCCAACGTCCGCGCTTCTGCAGACAAATCGCTAGAATTCCACTATCTTTTAGGTCTTTCTCTAAAGGTAAAACCCCACCAGAGTAGAAGTATAAGACTGTTACATCAAAGCGTTGTTTATCAAGACCTTTTGCGAGCGTCACTAATTGTCTTTCAGCTCCATCACACTCCAGAGAACGGATTATAAAAGCAATTTCGATCATCGTTTATTAAAAGCAAACTCATTCATAGACACATCTCCATAACACCCTATTGTTACAAAGGTTATAGATTGGATGAAAAACTGTAAATACGTACTGACAGCTTTAATTAAGTGCTACTGGTTGCTTATCTTAAGCCATCATTTCTGTTTTTCCCTTATGACTTCTTCAATTAAAACTTCCCATCTTTCCATTATCTTCTCTAAACTGAACCGTTCGGTTACTTCTGGCGCACGAGTGGCTAGACGTTTTCGCTCTCCTTCATCGGACATTAAGCGAGCCATTGCGGCAGCTAATGCTGACACATCTTCATTCGGTATCAAGATACCATCTAGATCGTGGCGAATAATCTCTCGCGGTCCCCAAGGACAATCTGTAGAAATGACTGGTAGTCCAGAAGCCATGGCTTCGCAAAGGGCATTGGAAAAGCCCTCATACCGAGAAGGCATAACAAAAAGCTCCGCCTGCTTCAGAAACTCATAAGGATTTTTGACTTGTCCGGGAAAATGAACGCACTCAGACAGTCCTAGCTGATTACGCAAAGATTCTAGCTCTGGGCGTAATGCTCCTTCTCCCAAAATCGTCAACGTCCATTCAGGATAACGATCTTTCAATTTGGCAAAGGCTCGTAGCAATAGATCGAAGCCTTTTTCTCTTCCAAAGCGTCCTACCGCCATAACCGTTCTTTCATTTAATAACTTTTTCGATGAATTGCTTTCTATTTGTGGTAATAAAACTGGATTGGGAATAATACAGGCAGAAGCTTGCAGCTGATTAGAAAAATAATTCATTGCCCCCTTAGTTAGGACAACAATTCGATCTGCGAATGGATAAGTCCATTGGCGCATTTGTTCCCAAATGCTACCTATAGGATTACTTGCAGGATCGCTATGTTCTGACACTACCACAGGTATATTCGACCCTCGTGTTGCCAGTAATGTAATTACATTTGCTGTCTCCATGAAGCTGACTGCAGCATCAGGTTTGCTGTTAACAATTGCAGATCGTAGTGTCCGGATGCGCTGGAAATTGTTCCAAATAGCAATGATTGGGTTAGGTGAATTTCCAGCTATTCCCAAAGGGATATGACTAACGCGAGAATCTAGATTAAAAAACGGGGGTACAGTACCGTCGTCGAAGGTCAACAGAGTAATCTTCCATCCCTTCGCCGCCCAGTAATTTGCCATAATCGACATTATTTTTTCTGCCCCGCCACATGTAAGTGAATATATTACTAATGTCAAATTCATTGACTGTATATTTTTTTTTAAATTTTAAAGAGAGAAAGTTTTGAAGTTGAAATTGCATTCTCTACCTTTAGCATCCGTTTGAGAGAATTGTCAAACCTTGCCATGCGTTTTCTTACTCGATCTGAAACTTAGCAATAACTTACTCTTGCTTGAATTTTCAGTCAAAAACCCAGCATACATACTTAACTCTTTAAATTTGTAAAAGTACTTTTCAGTTTTTTGTTTGCACAAATCAATAAAAATAAAAATGAAAAAACGTAAACGCAACTTGTTGATAGAGCAATACCTGCAACCCCAAACCACTGCATCAACAAATAGTTCAAACCAATGTTCGCGATCAGATTAAGTCCAGATCCCCACATTAATATGTGATTCAGTAGCATTGATTCCATTAGACGTACTACAAAAATGGTGGATACATAAAAGGGTATTTGTAAGGCATAAAAAGCTTGAATTTGAGCTACTAAATGAGTATCGCTAGCTGCAAACGAACCTCTTTGAAAGAGTATTTGGACGAGCGGCTCAGAACATACAATGAAGAAGCCTGTGAGTGGTACAGTAATGATAAAGATAATCTGCATGTAGTACTTAAGTGTACGACGTACCCCTGTCCAATCTTTACAGGCGACCATCTTTGAAAAATAAGGAATGACAGCAGTGCTCAATGCTGTAGTGGCTAGAGTAATTGGGAACGCGATCGTCCTGTTACCATAGTTTAATGCCGCCACGCTCCCAGGCGATAACATTGCTGCCATCGATTGATCTACTAGAACCGTACTACACATTAAAAATCCTCCGGCAATTACTGGGGGATACTGACTAGCTACCTGACGCAAGTGAGTGTCGAATTCATACCATTTTGGACGCAATGAGATACCTTGCCGATGCAGTGCTGCTCCCAAAAGAACTATTTCCAGTGCTGCACCGCAGACTAGCCCTGCTGCCAAGGCAAATACACCCCAAGACTTAACCGCTAAGAGAAATACTATGCTGATAGCTGGAGTCATAATGGGGGACACAGCGGCTAAAGCAAAACGCTCCCCTGCATTCAAAACAGCACCCCAGATGACAACAATCCCACTCAGCAGGACAAAAGGTGCAACTGCGCACAGCAGCCGAAAAGTCAGATCTAACTTTTCAGGACTGAACCCTGCAGCAATCAATGGCAGATACAGTGGTGCGCTAGCTACCATTAGTAGCGTCGTAATTCCCAGCAGTCCCAAGCCCCAGGCTGTAGTTCCAGAGAACAGCCTTTGAGCTGCCTTTGCACCTTCTTGCTCTCGCGCCTGAATATAGGTGGGTATCAGGGCAGCATTAAAAGAGCCAGCTACCACATTGATGATAAAGGAAGGAACTAGCAAGGCAATTAAAAATGCATCTAGAGCGTCTCCAGTGCCAAACCTCCAGGCAACCACCAGTTCTTTAACCACAACTGCTACTTTGATCGATGCCGTTAATACGGCAACAGTGACAGCCGCGCCAAAAATTTTGCGGTTGATAGAACCACTGGTTAGCTTCTTCCAGGTATCAAGGAACTTTTGCACTTGCTTTATACGGATAGATCGGGTCTATGTTCATTGTTGGAGCATAAATTAACTGACAATTCTCTAGCTCTAATTTAAGTCAAAAAACCAAGTTATCTGATAACCATCTACGCAAGCAATCCATTTATCTTGATTAATCTGGTGGGGATCGATGTGGTGCATTCTTTTAGCATTCCAACCAACTCCACTTGCTTTCAATATTGGATTTTCCTGAACTTCTTTTTCTGCATAAGTTGTAGGTGTCAGCTCAGTTATTTCAAATGCTCGAACCTGAGTACCATAGACGGGCTTGTCATCCTGGGTGTATCTGACAACTTTACCATCAAGTACTATAACTCTACCTCCCGGTCTAGCTATGTGTGCATTTCCCTCTATAACAGGACTCTTTGGGTGCTCATTCCAAGAACCCATGAGTTCGTTGGCAAAGTAGAGACGCAAAGTATCATTTTTTGTTGATGAAGTAAACAACCACCATTTACTGTTGAAATGAAAAATAGAAGAGTCTACATAATCGCTGCCGTCGAGTAAAGTTTTTACAAATGACCATTTGGTAGGAAAATCAATTGCCTTATATAAGCGAACAGAATTCGCTTGATAACTCTCTGGAATCATATAGTATTCATTTTTCTGCTTAAAGACATACGGATAAGATAAGTGGAAAGGTTGAGTAAGTACTATTTGTTTATAGTTCCAACTCAATCCATCAACGCTAGTTGCAAGACCTATCTCTCCTCGATCGTTCTGGGCGTTCAAAACTTCAAAAAACATATACCAAGTACCGTTCTCATGAAGCATGAAGGGATCGGCTACAAACTCTGCTGGTACATCCGTTACGTCCTTAGCAGTCAAAACTGGATTGCTTATATTGTTAGAAGCAACAAAATCAAAAGGAGATTTTCCTATGTAAATTCCGATTGACCATTCCGATTGCCTTTTCACAAATCTTTTTACAAAATTCTTGAGAGGAATGCCCTTCAAAGTTCTCTCTAACACTCTAACTAATCCTTTAAAAAACTAAGGTTCTTTTGCTTTTATTCAACTTTACTGATTTCTAAAGGTAATAAATAGTTGTATCGACCTTCAAACTGTCGATTTTTTCACAACAGCTCAGGTTTAACGAATGCTGTGACGACTTAAGAATGAATAACCTAAATTCAGCCTGAATTGCTAGATAGCGATCTTGATGCTAGATAGCATCAAGATCGCCTGCAGAACTAATTGAAGCTTGATAAACGCGATCGCATTCGAGAGCTAATAGCTCTCGTGTAAACTAACCTACCTTTCACAAATACCTTGTCAGTCATCTACCTTTCCCTAATAAAACAACTCGTAAAGTT
>ERZ1066120.1535-NODE-1535-length-13541-cov-8.206733_pt1 | contig 13541 bp, 16 predicted proteins | sample MGYA00382767_ERZ1066120 | MGnify/ENA primary metagenome ERZ1066120 (study PRJEB33369, sample SAMEA5778350) | biofilm metagenome | biome: Industrial cooling water; feature: Water cooling tower basin; material: Biofilm | place: United Arab Emirates | collected... | reverse complement strand
CGCCCTGGATGAGGCCGCTGCCCTGTCCATAGGGCATGGCCCGGTAGAAGGTGATGCCGTCGAACCGCTTTGAATCCACGTAGCGGAGGTAGTTGGCGGTACTGATCGGCGCCCGGCCACGATCCAGCGCGAGGAGAATGCGGCCCTTGGACGTGGCGAGGGCGACGTGGACAAGGTCGGCCTTCGGTTCAGGTGCTGCTGGCGAAGGCTGAGCACTGCCTCCCGCTGTCACGGCCTGCGCGGGGACGACGAGGAGGGCCAAGGCGCTGAAAGCAAGGGCGATTCGGATGCGCATCGCTTCGGTCTAGCTCTTCTGCTGCAAAAGTGGAGCCTCGTCGTTCTGCTGTCCTCGGAAGGGTTGGGCCCCGGCTTTCGCCGGGGAACAAGTGCGCTTATATGCGCGGCACCGTCATGGACACTGCCGCCGCCCCGACCCGCGACCTTCCGGCCGACTGGCGCGACCTGTTCGCGCTGACCAAGCCGCGGGTGATGAGCCTGGTGGTGTTCACCGGGCTGTGCGGGCTGCTCGCGGCGCCCGAGCCGATGCATCCGGTGCTGGCCTTCACCGCCGTCCTGTGCATCGCGCTGGGCGCAGGCGGGGCGGGGGCGCTCAACATGTGGTACGAGGCGGACCTCGACGCCAAGATGCGGCGGACGCAGGGACGGCCGCTTCCGGCCGGGCGGCTTCATCCGACCACCGCGCTGCAGTTCGCCGTAGGCCTCAGCATCGGCAGCGTGGTGCTGATGGACCTGGCGGCCAACCACCTCGCGGCGGCGATCCTTGCCATCTCCATCTTCTTCTATGCGGTGATCTACACCGTGTGGCTGAAGCGGCGCACGCCGCAGAACATCGTCATCGGCGGAGCGGCCGGCGCCTTTCCCCCGCTGATCGGCTGGGTCGCGGCGACGGGCAGCATCGACCTTCTGCCGGTGCTGCTGTTCCTGCTGATCTTCCTGTGGACCCCGCCCCATTTCTGGGCGCTAAGCCTGTTTGTCCGCTCCGATTATGCCGCGGCCGGGGTGCCGATGCTGCCGGTGGTGGCGGGACCGGAAAACACCCGTCGCCAGATCGCCCTCTACAGCCTGCCGATGGCGGCCTGTGCGGTGGCGCCCTGGCTGCTGGGGCTGACCGGCGCCGTCTATGGCCTCACGGCCGTGTTGCTCAGCCTGGTGTTCGTGGGGCTTAGCCTTGCCGTGCTCGCCAACAAGGCCACCGAACCCGCCCAGATGGGCCCAGAGAAGAAGCTGTTCGGCTTCTCCATTCTTTACCTTTTCGCCTTGTTCGGAGTTCTTGTCGTGGATCGTTTCCTGTGAGCCGCCACGACGACGAGTTGATCCGCGCGCGTCAGCGCCGTGCGGCCCGAGTGACGGCGATGCTGCTGTTCGCGTTCATCGCGCTGACCTTTCTCATCACCATCGCCAAGCTGACGGTGAACCGATGACCGCCGCTGCCTTCGAAGCCAAGGACCTTGCCGCCAGGAACCGCCGCGTCGCCTTTCGCGGGGTCCTGTTCGTCCTGTTCATGATCGGCCTCGCTTACGCCAGCGTGCCGCTGTACCGCATCTTCTGCCAGGTGACCGGCTTTGGCGGAACGCCGATGCGCGCCGATGCCGCGCCGGGCCGGATTGCCGGCCTGCCGCCGATCAAGGTGCGCTTCGACAGCAACATCAACGCGGCGCTGCCGTGGCGCTTCAAGCCCGAGACCAACCGGGTCGAGGTGCAGCTCGGCGCCAAGAACACGATCAATTACACGGCCCAGAGCCTGGTGGCGCGGCCGACCTCCGGCACCGCGAGCTTCAACGTGTCGCCGGCAAGCGCCGGGCAGTATTTCAGCAAGATCCAGTGCTTCTGCTTCACCGAGCAGACCCTTCAGCCCGGGCAGAAGGTGGACATGCCGGTGATCTTCTTCGTCGACCCGAAGATCAAGGAAGATCCGGCGACCAGGGACATCCAGGAGATCACCCTCTCCTACACCTTTTACCCCATGGAAAAGCCCGGCCAACCGGGCTAGGACCGCGGCCACGTTCGTCACGTAGTTTCTTCGAGGATCCATGGCCGCGACCAAGAACCATCCTTACCACATCCTTCCGCCCAGCCTGTGGCCGCTGATCGGGAGCTTCTCGGCGCTGGCGCTGACCGCGGGCGGCGTGCTGTGGATGCACGACAATCCTTACGGCAAGTTCGTCCTGCTGGCGGGCGGCCTCGGCGTGCTCCTGACCATGTTCAGCTGGTGGCGCGACGTGGTGCACGAAAGCCGGGCGGGCGACCACACGCCGATCGTCCAGCTGCACCTGCGCTACGGCATGATCCTGTTCATCGCCTCGGAGGTGATGTTCTTTCTCGCCTGGTTCTGGGCCTTCTTCGACAATGCCCTGTTCCCGAGCGCGGTGGAAAGCGTCGGCGGGGTCTGGCCGCCGGAAGGCCAGAAGGTCCTGAACCCGCTCGGCTGGCCGCTTCTCAACACCCTGATCCTGCTCTGTTCGGGCACCACCGTCACCTGGGCGCACCATGCGCTGATCAACGGCGACCGCAAGGGGCTGAAGAACGGCCTGCTGGCGACCATTGCGCTGGGCGTCATCTTCACGATCATCCAGATCTACGAATATGGCCACGCGCCCTTTGCCTTCACCGTGCCCAGCGGCGGGACGATCTACGGGTCGACCTTCATGATGGCGACCGGCTTCCACGGCGCGCACGTGCTGGTCGGCACCATCTTCCTGATCGTCTGCTACATCCGTGCGGTCCGCGGCGATTTCACCCCGCAGAAGCATTTCGGCTTCGAGGCTGCGGCCTGGTACTGGCACTTCGTCGACGTGGTCTGGCTGTTCCTGTTCGTCGCCATCTACCTGTGGGGCGGCTGGGGCGCCGAGTGGTACTAGCGGCCCTGATGGGACCGGCGGGCGCGAAGCTCGCCGGTCCTTCCGGTCAGTTCACGGGGGGCCGGCGCGATGCCGGCCTTCTTCGTTTGCGCCGGCCCCCGCGACTGTGCCGGTGAAGCGCCTTCCTGTTCTTGCGACCCTGATCGTGCTGGCCGCGGCCGCGGCAATGGTGGCGCTCGGCATCTGGCAGCTCGCCCGGGCCGAGGAGAAGGGCGCGGCGCTCGCCCGCTACGACGCCAACCTCGCCGCGCCGCCGCTGACGGTGCGCGAGCCCGTCGATCTCGGGGCCGACCTGTTCCGGCGCGCCGAAGCAACCTGTTCGCCCGGCGCGACCCGCCTGCAGGGGGCTGGACGGTTCGGCTTCCGCCTGCTTGCCGAGTGCAAGGTCCTTGCCGGCGGGCAGCGGCTGCTCGTGCAGCTCGGCACCACCCGCGACATCCAGACCGGGGGGAAGTGGAAGGGCGGGCGGGTGAGCGGCTATCTTACCGAGGCTCCGGACAGCCGTTCGGTGTTCCGCCAGGCGTTCGATCGGCGCCCGGCACTGCCGATGATCGTCGCCGACCCGCCGCTCGCCGGGCTGGCGCCAAGCCCCGGGCCGAGCATCGCCGAAGTGCCGAACAATCACCGCAGCTATGCGGTCCAGTGGTTTTCCTTCGCGGGGCTGGCGCTGCTGATCTACGGCCTTGCCCTGCGCGCACGAAGGGGAAGGGCATGAGCAGGATCGACCGCCTGGGCAATGGCCTCACCGTCATCAGCCGGCCGATGCCGGGGCTGGAGACGGCCAGCGTCGGCCTGTTCGCCGCGGTCGGGTCGCGGCACGAGGAGGTGCGGGTGAACGGCCTCGCGCACCTGTTCGAGCATATGGTGTTCAAGGGCGCGGGCGGGCGCTCGGCGCGGGCGCTCAGCGAGGCGATCGAGGATGTGGGGGGCGAGCTCAACGCCTATACGGAGCGGGACTCGACCAGCTTCACCGCTGCCGTGCTGGGCGAGCATCTGCCACTGGCGATTGAGCTGCTCGGCGATCTCGTCGGCCGACCGCATTTCGAGCCGGCGGACCTCGAGCGCGAGGCGGAGGTGGTGCTCCAGGAGCTGGCGGAGGCGGAGGACACGCCGTCCGACATCATCTTCGATGAATTGTGGAGCGCGGCCTTTGCCGACCAGCCGCTCGGCCGATCGATCCTCGGCAGCGAAGCGAGCGTGCGGGGGATCGAGACGGCCGACCTGTTCGCCTGGCGCGATGCCCATTACCGCGGGAGTTCGCTGGTACTGGCGGCGGCAGGCAAGGTCGAGCATGAGCGGCTGGTGGAGCTCGCCGACCGGCACCTCGGGGAGCTTGGCGGCGGGCAAGCGCCGGCGGCCGAGCCTGCCTTCTTCACCCCGCATCGCCGCCGCGGCCGGGCCAAGGCCGAGCAGGCGCAGCTGACCGCAGGCTGGGCCGCTCCGGCGCTGCGCAGCGAGGAGATGCTCGCCGCGCGGCTGTTCGCCGACATCGCAGGCGGCGGCACCTCCTCGCGCCTGTTCCAGGCAGTGCGTGAGGAGCGGGGGCTCGCCTACAGCGTCAGCGCCGGGCTCCACGGGCACGAGGATGTGGGGCTGTTCTACGTTCACGCGGCGACCGCGCGGGCGCAGGGCCGGGCGGCGCAGGCGCTGATCGAGGAGGTGCTGCACGAGACGGCGGCGAGCCTCGATCACCGCGAGCTCGACCGTGCGCGGATCCAGATTCGGGCGGGCCAGGCGATGGCGCGGGAGACGCCCTGGGGTCAGGCCAGCGCCGCCGCCCGCCAGTGGCTGATCCACGACCGGCTGATCGAGCCGGAGGAGCTGGCGGCAAGGCTCGCGGGGATTGAGGTCGAGCAGGTTCGCGAAGCCGGGCGGAAGATGCTCGCGGGTGGCCGGGCGGAGGCGACGATCGGGCTGGCCGCGGCCAAGGCGGCATGAGCGGGCTCGACGTCATCATCGCCGAACCCTGGCACGACTGGGGGCTGATCGATAGCGGCGGCGGGCTCAAATATGAGCGATACGGGCCGGTTCGCGTGATCCGGCCCGAGCCCCAGGCCATGTGGGAGCCGTCGGCGAACGACTGGGACCCGCACGCGACCTTCGTCCCCGGCAGCGACGAGGAAGGCGGCGGGCGCTGGGTCCAGCATCGCGCCGTGCCGCAAGGCTGGCCGCTCGCCCGCGACGGAGTGCGCTTCGAGGCGAGCCTCACGCCCTTCCGGCACCTCCAATTCTTTCCCGACATGGCGCCGCAATGGGACTGGATGCGCGGGCGGGCGGCCGACGCGGAGGTGATGAACCTGTTCGGCTACACTGGGGTCGGCACCCTGCTCCTCAGCGAAGCGGGCGCGCGGCTGACCCATGTCGATGCTTCCAAGAAGAGTGTCGAACAGGGCAAGCGCAATGCCGGCTTGTCGGGGATGGCCGATCGCCCGATCCGCTGGCTGGTCGACGATGCGGCCAAGTTCACCGCCCGCGAGGTGCGTCGGGGGCGGCGCTACGACGGAATCCTGCTCGATCCGCCCAAGTTCGGGCGCGGGCCGGCGGGCGAGACCTGGCGGCTGGAAGAACAGCTCGCGCCGTTGCTGGAAGATTGCGCGCGGCTGCTGGACGCGGACAGCCGCTTTCTCGTGCTCACCGTCTATGCGGTGCGGATGAGTGCGCTGACCCTCGGCGAGCTCTTGCGGCAGAAGCTCGGGAGCCTCGGCGGGACGGTGGAGGTCGGCGAGATGGCGGTGCGGGAGGAAAGGCGCGGACTGCTGCTGCCGACGGCCCTGTTCGCGCGCTGGTCGGCCTAGGTCCGCGCGGCGCGCAAGGCGGCGCCGGCGACGAAGGGCGAAAGGACTAGAAGGAACAGACTCACCGCAGCTTCGAGGAGCAGGGCTCCGGTGCGGGGATCGCCGGACGCGCCAGCGGCGAAGATCAGCAGCGGAATGGCGAGCGGAAGCAGCAGCAGGGCGGCAAGAGCCCCGCTGCGGGGAAGGCCGGCGGTAAGGCTTGCGACCGCCACCGCGAGGGCGGCGAGACCGGGCGTGCCCATTGCTAGAGTGAGAAGGGTTCGGCCCAGCGTGTCGGCGCTCATCTGCAGGAGCGCAGCGGCCGGGAGCGCGGCGACGAGCAGCAAGGGCCCGAAGCTCAGCCAGTGGGCGATGATCTTGGACAAGGCGATCTCCTCGCCGCTCCAGCCGCGAAGCGTGAGCTGGTCGAGAAGGCCGCTTTGCCGGTCGGGCTCGATCAGCCGCTCGACCGGGAGCAAGGCGGCGGTGAGCGCAGCGACCCACAGGATGCCGGGACCGATGCGCCCGAGGAGGCGCGGATCGGGGCCGACGGCAAAGGGCACCAGCAGCGCCACCAGCAGGAAAAAGGCGAGCGGAAGCCAGGCGCCTCCGGCGAGCGCTCGGCGAAGGTCGCGGGCGATGAGCGGCCAGATCATGGCGCCAGCGCCAGGCTCCGCCAGCCCTGCCCGCCGAGCGGCGCATGGGTGGCGGCGATGACGGCGCCGCCTGCCTCGCGGTGCGCTGCGATGAGGCGGTCGAGACGGCCGATGCTGTCGGTGTCGAGCGCGTTCAGCGGCTCGTCGAGCAGCCACAGACGCGCGCTGCTCATCCGCACCAGGGCCAGAGCCGCGCGCTTGCGCTGGCCGGAGGAGAGCAGCCGGACGGGCACATCGGCGAGTGGTTCAAGGTCAAGGGCGGCGAGCGCCTGAGGCAGGCTTGCCTCACCTGGCTCGAGACGCTCCCAGAAGGCGAGGGCACGGGACAGGGAGAGTTCGGGATCAAGCGGCAGGCGCTCGTCGGCGAGCGCGACGCCGCCCGGACATTCGATCCGGCCGGCAGCAGGGGACAGCAGGCCGGCAAGGCAGCGCAAGAGGCTCGACTTGCCCGCGCCATTGAGGCCCGTCACCTGCAGCGCCTCGCCGGGCCCGAGCTCCAGGTCCAGTCCTTCGAGCAACAGGCGGCCGCCGCGCAGCACGGCAAGGCCGCGAACGGCGAGCAGGGTCATGCCCCCGCGGCTTCCTCGAGCGCGTGCATGTCCTCGTCGCTGAGGCCGAAATGATGGCCGATCTCGTGGATCAGGACATGGGCGACAAGGTGCTCGAGGCTATCCTCGCCTTCGGTCCATTCGAGCAGAATGGGCGAGCGGTAGAGGAAGACCTGGTCGGGCATCCGCCCGGACTGGCCGACGCTGCGCTCGGTCAGCGGATGACCGACGTAAAGGCCGGTGAGCTCGTACGGATTGTCGTTCTCCATCTCGCGGAGGACCTCCTCCTCGGCGAACTCCTCGACCCGAAGCACGACCTCGCGCGCAGTGGCGGCGAAGGGCTCCGGCAGCCGCCCAAGCGCGGTGCGGGCCAGCTCTTCCATCTCGGCAAGGGTGGGCGGTGGGCCGAAGCTGCGCATCGCCTGCCTGTAGCCGCTGCCCCCGCTGTCCCCAAGCGGGTTGTTCCGCGCCGAGCGCTGCACTAAGAGCGCCCCTCATCCAGGCATTTCACATGCGGAGCGGTGGCCGAGTGGTCGAAGGCGCTCGCCTGGAAAGTGAGTATACGGCAAAACCGTATCGAGGGTTCGAATCCCTCCCGCTCCGCCACCTGACCGTCCAATGCGGTCCAACGCGATCCAGTTATCCTTACTTCTCCTCAACTTCTCGCCTGCAAAGCGTCTCAGCGCGTCCACCCTGATCCAACCCGAGCCAAGCTAACTTGGGGGCATTTAGGGGGCACGAAAAAAGGAGATTGGGGGCATGCTGACAGATGCAGCAGCACGAACCGCGACAGGTCGCGATAAAGACTACAAGCTGAAAGATTCCGGCGGGCTTTACCTTTTCGTCACGACGACGGGACACCGCTCCTGGCGTCTCAAGTATCGCTTCGCCGGCAAGGAGAAGCGGCTGGTTTTCGGATCATATCCCGCGATCAAGATAGCGGAGGCCCGCAATCTTCGTGATGAAGCGAAGCGGATGCTGCGCGAGGGGCGAGACCCTGCGTATGAGAGAAAGAAGGCTAAGCTCGCTAACATTAACCGGCACGGGCATACGTTCCAGAAGTATGCACGGCGATGGCATGAGCTTCAGCGCGACCGCTGGAGTAAGGTGCATGCCGATGATGTGCTCGGCAGCCTCGAGCGTGATGTCTTTCCCAGCCTAGGCATGATCGCGATCGCTGATATCGACGAGCCGATGGTCCTAGCCACCTTGCGGGCAGTTGAAGAGCGTGGCGCGATTGAGACCGCGCATCGGCTGCGCCAACGCATGTCGAGCATCTTCAAGTTTGCTAAGGCCGAGGGTGCTGGAAACGGCAACCCAACGGACGTCTCTCAATCCATGAAGACGGTGCCCGCCGGGCGCAGGTGGCCTGCGCTCACGTCGTTTGATGAAGTCCGAACACTTGTTTCCATCGTGGACGAGGCTGGAGCGCATCCGGTGACAAGGCTCGCTTCTCGCTTCATGGCGCTCACCGCGCAGCGTCCGGGCATGATCAGAAAGGCGCCATGGCGCGAATTCGAAGGTATCGATTGGGACCGACGCGAATGTCCAGCTCCAGTGGCTTTGTGGCGCATCCCTGCCGATCGGATGAAGCAGGAACTCGATCTGCGCGAAAACGACGCGTTCGAACATTGCGTGCCACTAGCTCGGGAAGCTGTCGAAACCCTCCGAGCGTTAAGGCGGCTAACCGGTCGCGGTCCCCTCGCCTTTCCAAACAATCGTAGCGCGATGGTTCCCTTGAGTGAAAACGCGGTCGGTTACCTGTACAACCGGGTCGGCTATAAGAAGCGCCACGTGCCGCATGGATGGCGATCCTCATTCTCGACCTTGATGAATGCCCATTTCTCGGCCCTTTATCCAGTGGGCACCGACCCCCGCATGATCATCGAACGCCTCTATATCGATCTGATGCTCGCCCATACGCCAGCGGGCCTGTCTGAGACCGAGCGCCTCTATAACCGTGCCGCCTACATGGAGCAGCGACGTGAAATCGCCCAGCTGTGGGCGGACAAGATCATGATCGGACAGAAGAGTGCGCATGAACTGCTGGACGGGCCGCGTCGGCCACTATCCAGGACCCGCTAGGTCGGATTATGAAGCCAAGCAAGAATGTCGCTCTCATACCAAGCGACGATGTTCTCGCCCAAGCGCACCTGCTTGGGGAAGAGCCCTTTCGCGACTTTGTTATAAAGGGTCGAGCGGCTGAGAGCGCATAGCCGGAGAACCTCGGGCAGTCGCATTAGCCGGTCGTAGGGCGGTCCGGCGGCTGCAGATTGTGCGGGTGGGGTGATTGCTTCCCCATTCCCGCCGCTCGCAGCCTCTGCCCCATCCAGGCAGATCAAGGGGAACGTACCGCCACGCATTCCGAGGCTGATCAACGCGGATTATCCAGCCACATCAAGACATCGGCAAGGCGCCACCCGGCACGATTAGCATTGAGTTGGCGATTGGACGGGAACGTCCCGGAGCCCATCTTGCGATAGATAGTCGCCCGGCTGAGGCTCGTGAGTTTAACGACGTCCCAGATGTCCACGATGGAGGCTGGCGTGAGTTCATGAAGCGGCCGACCTGGCTGCCGCTTGCGCCGACGTACAGCGTCACGAGACTTTGAATGACCGTCGCTTTGGGTGGCGTCCTGACTGAAAGGATCGTTCTCGGCGGACATTAGATACTCCTCGTGGGCCGGCAAAATCGCTCGGCTGAGGAGCATTTCAGTTTTCAGAAAATCGTATTCCAGAACAGAAGTGGCTGAAGCACCGACCGAATAATCGATCGATTATTCGATCGATTTCGTACGGGTTCTCGGTCGTCCGGACCTCCTCCTTTCAGGATGGTGGGCGGTCGCCCTTCTCCAGGCAGCGTTCCAGTTTGTTTGCGATTCCTCGCACCCTCGTTTCTCGTGGACGAGCCGACGAAACTGCTCCTTTTTGACCTCGGGACCCTCCGATACGAAGGCCTCGAGCAGAAGGGACGCAACATCGTCGATAACTTGCTCGCTGTAACCTATCGCCTTCGGCGTGGCTGGGCCCGGGTCGAAGAACTCCTCGCGCTCAAAGGTCGGTAGCGCTTGGGCTAGCTCGGTCCGATCGACGAAAATCCAGTGGGTAGGAGAGGCACTCGGATCGAGGGGGGCGACGACATTGAGTCCACACCAAGCCAAGCGCGGCAACGGATCGTCGAGCTCCCACCATGACCTCTTGATCTCTTCTGCTTGTTCGACGCTTCCACCGATTGGGCGCATGAAGGTTCGCAGACGGCCTTCCTGCGCCAGCTCTTGGATTGTGCGCGCAACCAGATTCAGTCGCGCTTGCGCACCTTGAAGCTCTTCACGGACCTGGGCGGAGCAGAGACTGACATGCTCCCAGTGGTCTCGAGTGATCGGATCATTCCGGTCTGCCCCAGTGTTGGCGCGCACCAGCAGAGCAGGGATGGGGTCGCCGCCGTCCGGGTTGGGAACACACGAACGTATCCATTCAGCCTCGGTCAGCCGTCCGACCGCGAACGTTGCTGGCGACATGACAGACCGAACTACGCCGGCGTAAGCCTCATGGACCTTGGCCAACGGTGCGCCGGTCTCGTCAAATGCCTCATAAACCGGCGGCACCTCTGGCAGTAGCTCATGTTCCATCCACATGGGCGCTTCATCGTGCCACGGTTCGCAACGGGCAGCGCCGACAAGCTGCACCGCCTTGGCCATGAAGAACTTGCCAGCTGACTGCGGCCAAAACTTTGGGCTGCTATAGCACCGCCATGGTGCAGCAGGAGCCGACGAGCTCATTGAGGGCCTTTCCAATCTCCAGTCGAAGGGGGGCCTAAACGAACTTTCTCCTGCGATCTTCTTAACGCGCTAGCGTGAGTCGGCTCGTAAAGGCTGACACACGCGTGTCACTCTGAAATGACGAGGGCCTAAGAGCCGTTTCGCTCCGCCAGCCGTATGCTGGATCACGACGGGCGGGAACTTCGCTACGACTAGTCTGGGCCGGCATAGTGTGCCAGCCCAGACATGCTACTTACCGACCACGCGCGAGCCAACGCTGTTCGGCATCCCAAAGGCTCTCCGAAGCCTTCAAGAAGCCTGAGGCATCGTGCTTGTCCGCCTTCCGAAAGTGGCTCCAGGCCTTAGCCACGCCCTCGTTTGCAGTGAGCGACGCATTGTCCGCGCTCTCAAGGTTAGAGATCCGGTAGTGCGTGGCAGTCGGAGCTTGCGACGCGAGAGTCCGCAGGCTCTCAAGGGCCGTCGTCCCGACAATCTCCTTGATGGGCTCTTGGCGAGCCGCATGCATCAGCCGCTTCGCAATAAGCGCAGTTGCACGCTCGAAGCCCGACTCAGGCGTGGTAAGCACCTCGTCAAGCGGCATGCAGCGACGCAGGCGGACGGTTTGGAGCCCCGGGTCCAAGTGCGGCAGACCAATGATGGGAGTGCCAAGCTGAGCGATGGACGAGTTGAAGGTGCCCGAACCATCGCGGTTGTTCTGCACCACAATGACCTCAGCCCCACGACGGAACCGCTGATACATCATTTCGATAAGATCGTCGGATCCGGCCTTGTTAGGACTGGTGACCCCGAACACAACGATCTTAGCACCCTTGCGGCGTGCAACCTCGATGAGGCCACCGATGAACTGGTTGATCGGATTAGCGGCCGCCAGCATGTTCGCGCCGGTGTCTAAGATCGCGAGATTGCGTCCGGCCAGATGTTCGTCGAACCATAAGGCGGGGTCGGCAAGGGCCTTTTGGCCAGTTCCCGCCGGAGACCAGTCAAGCGATAGCGCTGATCCATCGCCGTTTCGGTTCAGATAGCCGCGATTTCCCGGGTCCACGTCGGCAACGATCACATTCAGACCTGCCAACCGGGCGAGCGCCGATAGTACCTCGGCCCAAGTGGACTTCCCTTCGCCTCCGGAATTCGTGAGAACGAGCGCGAGGATGAGCTGGGCGGCTTGAGCAAGCTGGATCACGGACGGCCCTCCTCGCTGGGGGCTTCGTCGCAACCGCGACCACGGGTGTCGCGGGCATCGAACATCGGCGCGAACATATCCCCGAGCAAGCCTTCGTCGGGGAGGGTCGTCTGGATCGGGTCATCGGCCGACTTAGACGCGTAGACCGGATCAACCGACTCGGCCGAATGGACCGAACCGGTCGGATCGACGAGCTTTGAAGCATCAATTGTTTCCGGTGGTGCAGCCGGCTCGGATCGGTGCTCGTTGACCCAAGCCGCAGACATCTTATCCCCTTGGCTGCGCGCGAATGCGATGCGCACCGCATCCGCATTCAGCTCCTCGCCAAAGGAGACATCGATTGCGATGCGCTTCCAGGTCTTTCCCGCTGCACGCGCGGCCTCGATCTCCGGCCGGAGCGCTTCTACCTTTTCTGCAATGGATCCTTTCCGACGCTTAGATGCGTGCGGAGCAGCGAGCCGAGCCTTAGCGTCGGCTAGCGATTGTGTATCGTCGGCCATGTTGTTCCTCCTTTTGAACGACACGACCGATATGTTGTTCGTTTTCTAAGTGTCTACCGATGCCGAGACGGCGTGAGACCGCTTGAGACATAATAGTTCTTGTCGGGTTGTTTGCCTATCTCAACACCATTGCACATCATCTAGGTTTCTGTCCTTCAACAGACAGAACTTTTAGATAGGCCAGCGTCCAATGGTTGGATTTGTACTGAGAGACGTCCGTCGAGATCTGCTTGTAGTTCACGTGAGCGCTCCCACAGGAATTGGACGCATGTTCGACGCGGTGTTCGACCCGCAGTTGCATGTGCGTTCGCTTTTCGCCGGTGAAACGACCGGACTTATGTTCGGCGCTCGCTCGATGCTCGCTCGCGTTGCGGGAGGAAACGGGAAACAGGATGGGTCACGTATGCGTGACCGCTTGGCTGCTCGGCGGAGTACCTTCTCGCAGCTTGCAGGTGCACAATGAGCGCGCAGAAGAAGAAGAAGAAGCTAGATGCATGGGAAAGCGTCTCCATCCGTCTCCCCCCGGCGGAGGTTCGCCGCTTCGAGGCCAAGGCCGCTGAAGCCAACCTGTTTCGTGGCACATACATAGCGCGCCGGCTGCTTGAGAATGAGCCGGAGCCTTGGCCGACACTTGCCGTGCTCGCGCATGTGATTGCCATCCACGAAGCGGTTCTCACGAGCAGCACGATCAGCGCCGAACAGGTGGCCGAACTTCGATCGATCGTTCGCGACTTGTCGCGGCTAGCGCGCGAGGAGGCCCTCCGGTGATCGGAAAGATCATCTGGATGAACCGGAAGCAGCGGCGAGCTGCCCTTCGTCGCCTGCGCGAGAACCTGTTCGCGCTGACTCGCTACATTGTTGACGCCGATCCTTACGGGTTGATTGCCGACCTCAGTCAGGATGTCGTCTCGCTTTCCGACTACGCACTTGCGGTCGAAGCGGCCGGGATCGAGCCCGGCGAGAAGGTTGAGGCATTCGGCGTGCGCAACCTGATAGGCACAGACTTGGCCGATTGGCAGGCTGAAATGCTCGCCGTCGCTGCTCGCCCCTCCCAGGTCGAACGTCCCGTAGTCCACATCATCCTTAGCCTTCAGGAAGGCGAGACTTGGACCGAAGAGCAGCGGGAGGAGGCGATCCCCATCAGCCTCGAGACATTGGGGCTGGAGCGGTGCCGAGTGGTCTGGGCTGAACATTCGAACACGGGGAACGCCCATCTTGATCTCTCA
>ERZ1066120.1531-NODE-1531-length-13584-cov-9.607953_pt1 | contig 13584 bp, 14 predicted proteins | sample MGYA00382767_ERZ1066120 | MGnify/ENA primary metagenome ERZ1066120 (study PRJEB33369, sample SAMEA5778350) | biofilm metagenome | biome: Industrial cooling water; feature: Water cooling tower basin; material: Biofilm | place: United Arab Emirates | collected... | reverse complement strand
GGGTCATGCCCGGCGCGCGCATGTTGAAGATGGTGGTGATGAAGTTGATCGCGCCAAGGATCGAGCCCGCACCGGCAAGGTGCAGCGCGAAGATGGCGAAGTCCACCGCCGGACCCGCCGACCCGCTGGTCGACAGCGGCGCGTAGGCGGTCCAGCCGATGCCCGCGCCAAGGCCCGTGCCGCCGCTGGTCACCGCCGACAGCAGCAGGGAGCAGAAGCCGGCAACGGTCAGCCAGAAGCTGATGTTGTTCATGCGCGGAAAGGCCATGTCCGGCGCGCCGATCATGATCGGCACGAACCAGTTGGCAAAGCCGCCGATCAGCGCCGGCATGACCATGAAGAAGACCATGATCAGGCCGTGCGCCGTGATCAGCGCATTCCAGTGGTGATAGGCTTCATCGACGTTGGCGCTGCCCGATCCGATCGGCCAGGCCTGGGTCAGATACTGGATGCCGGGCTCGGCCAGCTCGGCCCGCATGACGCCCGACAGGGCACCGCCGATGATCCCCGCGATGATCGCGAAGATCAGGTAAAGGGTGCCGATATCCTTGTGATTGGTCGACATGAACCAGCGGGCGAAAAAGGCCGGCTTGTGATCATGGTCGTCATGCGCATGGGCGTGACCCGCGTCGTGCGCGGGGGTCAGCGGAAGGGTGTCTGCGGTGGTGGCCATCTGCTCTCGTCCGCTTTCTTAATTGGTACCGTCGGTCGCGCGGTTGGCGACCCCGGGGTTCGTGTTTCCGGGCGCCGCGGGTTGGGCGTTGCCGCTCGGGGGAGCTGCTGCCGCGCCGGCTACGGGCGCCGGAGCCCCCGCGGCCGTTGGCGTCACCACCGTCGCCGCCGTGCTGTCGGCCGCGACCGGCGTCGCGCCAGGCAGCGTCCCGCCCTTGCTCGCCACCCACTGGTTGAAGCGCTCGGGAGTGACCACCTCGACCGCGATCGGCATGAAGGCATGACGCGCGCCGCACAATTCGGAGCATTGCCCGAAATAGACGCCCGGCCGGTCGATCTTGACCCAGGTCTCGTTGAGGATGCCCGGATTGGCGTCGATCTTGGTCCAGAAGGCGGGCACGGCGAAGCTGTGGATGACGTCGGCGGAGGTGACAATGAACTTCACCGTCTTGCCCGCCGGGATCACGATGCGCTCGTCCACTGCCAGCAGGCGCGGGCCGTCGGCATCGGTCCGGAAGCGCGCTCCGGCCGCGACCTCGCCCCGCTCCTTGAGCATGTTCGACACGAGCTCGAACCCGCCGTGGTCTGGATATTGGTAGGTCCAATACCATTGGTGACCGGTGACCTTGATCGTGAGGTCGACCGGCGGCGGGCTGTACTGGTGGCGGATCAGCCGGATCGAGGGCACCGCAATGGCGACCAGCACCAGCACCGGGACCAGGGTCCAGACCACTTCGACAAAGGTGTTGTGACTGGTCCGGCTCGGCACCGGATGGGCGCTGCGGCGATATTTGATCATGGCCCAGGCCAGCAGGGCCAGTACCAGCAGGCTGATCGCGGCGCACAGCAGCAGCAGCCAGTTGTCGTGAAAGGCCGCGGCCTCCTGCCCGACGGGCGTCACCTGCTCCTGCAGGCCCATGCCGCCGTCGGGCATGCCGACGCCCGGCGTCGGTGCGGCATGCTGGAAGGCCGGCGCCGCGGGCGTGGTCGCACCCGGCGTGGTGACCGGAGCCGAGACGGCGCTCGCCCCCGGAGTGGCATCGACCGTTGCGGACGGCGTGGCGCTCGGGTTGGCGGCCGCTGCCGACGGTCCGGGCGAGACGGCGGCGCTGTCGCCCCCGGTCGGCGCTGCCGGACCCGTCGCGGCGGACGCCGCTTGTTCCTGTTTACCGGCCGGAACTCCTGCTGGTTGGCCTTGGGCAGCCGCCGGCACCAGACCCGCAGCAGCAACAGCAATCAGCCAATTTTTCCAGTTCATCTGTACCCCGGTCGACAGGATGTGCGGCAAGGGCCGCCAAGCCCCGGCAGCCCCCATGAAGGTGGCGGCCTTATAGCAACAAGTGGGTTGCCCTCAAGCGCTTGTCTGCCCCGGACCTTGGACCTAATCGCCCCTGTTCAAATCACCAGGGGGCACCGCCGTGACCGAAGAGCAGATCCTTGCCGAGTTCCGCGCTGCCGAGGCCCTGCTCGAAGGTCACTTCATCCTGTCCTCGGGCCTGCGAAGCCCGCGCTATCTCCAGTGCGCCCGAGTGCTGATGGACCCACGCCGCGCCAGCCGCCTGGCCGAAGCGCTGGCGGCGCGCCTCCCGGCTGAGCTCCGCAGCTGCCTCCAGGCGGTGGTCTCCCCGGCCATGGGCGGCGTGATTATCGGCCATGAGATGGGCCGTGCCTTGTCCCTTCCCGCCATGTTCGTCGAGCGCCCCACCGGCACGTTCGAACTTCGCCGCGGCTTCCGGCTGGAGCCCGGCACGCGGGTCCTGCTGGTCGAGGACGTCGTCACCACCGGCCTTTCCAGCCGCGAGGCGATTGCCGCCATCGGTGAGGCCGGCGGAGAGGTGATCGCCGCCGCCTCGCTGATCGACCGCTCGGGCGGAGGCGCTGATCTTGGCGTGCCGTTCACGCCGCTGCTCCGCCTCGACATCCCTTCCTACCCGGCCGACGCCCTGCCGCCGGAGCTTGCCGCCCTTCCCGCTCACAAGCCGGGCAGCAGGGCCTGATTGAACAATAGGAGTTGAACTGCCATGTCCCCTTGCGATGCTGAGGGACGGGTCGATCGATGGGGCTGGTACGGGTCCACTGCGTGTCACCCTGGCCGTGACCCTGATGCTCTCTGAAAAGGGTCACAGGCGGCAAGGTTCTTCCCGTCGCCTTTGTGACCCTGCGGCATGAGCATGGCGCTTCGCCTCGGCGTCAACATCGACCATGTCGCCACCATCCGCAATGCGCGCGGCGGCGACTTTCCCGATCCCGTGCGGGCCGCGCTTGAGGCCGAGGCTGCGGGAGCCGATGGCATCACCGCTCACCTCCGCGAAGATCGCCGCCACATCCGCGACGACGACCTCGTCCGCCTGACGGTCGAATGCGGCCTGCCCTTGAACCTTGAGATGGCCGCCACCGACGAGATGCTGGCGATCGCGCTCCGTACCCGCCCCCACGCCGCCTGCATCGTTCCCGAACGCCGCGAAGAGCGTACCACGGAGGGCGGTCTCGACGCTGCCGGCAAGCACAACAGCCTGCGCCGCTACGTCGACGAGCTCGGCGCTGCCGGAATCCGCGTGTCCCTCTTCATCGAGCCCGATCCAGCCCAGATCGACGCCGCCCTGCGCCTCGGCGCGCCGGTGGTCGAGCTCCACACCGGCCGCTACGCCCACCTTCCCGAAGGCGGCCGCGAAGCGGAGCTCAAGCGCCTCGCCGACGCCGCCGCCCTCGCCGCCAAGAACGGGGTGGAGCCCCACGCCGGCCACGGCCTCACCTTCGACAACGTCACCCCCATCGCCGCCATCCCGCAGTTGGCCGAGCTCAACATCGGCCACTTCCTGGTCGGCGAAGCGATCTTCATCGGCCTTCGCGAGAGCGTCGCGGAGATGAAGCGGCTGATGGCGGGGGCGAGGTGACTAGGCCCTACTCGAACCTCCCCGTTGCGAAGCAATGGGGAGGGGGACCGCTGCGCGAAGCGCAGTGGTGGAGGGGCCAGCCTCGTCGCCCATGGCCCCTCCACCACTCGCCTGCGGCAAGCGGTTCCCCTCCCCACCGCCTACGGCGGCAGGGAGGTTCCTGATGATCGTCGGCCTCGGCTCCGACCTCTGCAACATTGAGCGCATTCAATCCTCGCTCGACCGCTTCGGCGACCGCTTCCTTGCCCGCGTCTTCACCGACGCTGAACGACGCAAAGCCGCCAAGCGCCCCTTCACCATGGCCGGCACCTTTGCCAAGCGTTTCGCCGCCAAGGAGGCTTTCTCCAAGGCCGTCGGCACCGGCTTCAAGGCCGGTGTGTTCATGAAGGACATCGGCGTCGTGAACCTGCCCTCGGGCGCGCCCACGCTTCACCTGACCGGCGGCGCACGCGCCCGGCTTGACGCGCTGACCCCGCCGGGCCACGCCATGCGGGTCCACCTGACCATGACCGACGACCACCCCTGGGCGCAGGCCTTCGTGATCCTCGAAGCCGTGCCCGCAACGGAGAGCTGAGTGAGCGACACCGTTCTTGATGCCGCCAGGCCTGCCGACGCACCCACCCCCGCGCAGCCGGCCCCGGGCAAGAAGGAATCCGCCCTGTGGCGGGAGATCAAGGGCCTGTTCTGGGTCCTGCTGGCGGTGCTGGTCTTCCACAGCTTCGTCGCCAAGCCCTTCTACATTCCGTCCGAATCGATGATGCCGGCGCTGCTCAAGGGCGACCGGCTGGTGGTCAGCAAATATCCTTATGGCTGGTCCTGGGTGTCGCCGAGCTTCCACCTTTGGCCCGAACAGCCCGGCCGCATCTTCGGCAGCCTGCCAACGCCCGGCGACATCGTCATCGTCACGCCGCCCGGCCACCGCGAGGATTATATCAAGCGCGCCGTTGCCCTCCCCGGAGACACGGTCGAGGTCCGCTCGGGCCGGCTGATCATCAACGGCGTTCCGGTGCGCCGCCAGGTCCGTCCCGACGTTCTGGTGCCGGTCGACGCCAACGCTCCTTGCGGGGTGGACCAGTTCCCGGGCTTTCTCGTCCAGCAGCCGGACGGCAGCTTCGTCTGCCGCCTGCCCGTCGTCCGCGAGACGCTTGCCAATGGCGCATCCTACGACACGATCGACCTCGGCGCCTCGGCCGGTGACGATTACGGCCCGGTCAGGGTGCCGGCAAACCACGTCTTCCTGATGGGCGACAACCGCGACCGCAGCGCCGACAGCCGCTTTGCCGTTGGCCTGCCGGAGAACGGCCTCGGCGGCCCGGTGTCATGGGAATATATCGGCGGCCGGGCCGAGTTCATCACCTTCAGCCTCGACGGCTCGCTCACCTGGTGGAACCCGATCAGCTGGTTCCAGAGCCTCCGCGGCAGCCGCTCGGGGACGAGCCTTCGGACGGAGGCCTGACCTTCTCGCCTAGCGGCCGCCGGGGCGGACTTCCGGCGGCAGCTGCGACGGATCGACACCCGGCGGCAGCGCTTCGGCGCCCTGGGGCGGACCCATCATCGCGGCGGCATTCGGCACCACCCGCTTGATGGTGATGGTGAAGTCCAGCGGGCTGTTGGGCGGGATCGGCGAGCCCGGGGGCGGGTTAGCCCCGTAGGCAAGCTCGCCCGGGATCCGCACCTTGTAGCGCCCGCCCGGCCGCATGTTCTGCAGCGCTTCGGCAAAGCCCGGCACGACCTGGCCGACCAGCAGAGGCGCATCGTTGGCGGCGTCGAACTGCTCGCCCGACGGCAGGGTCCCGACATAGTCGATGACCACCCCGTCCTGCGCGGTGATCAGCGGTCCCTCGCCCGCCGCGATAGTGCGGATTTCAAGGCCGCTCGGCTTGACCTCGGGGCGCATCTGCCCGGCCCCGAACCAGGCCAGCGCCGCCCCTGACAGGGTGAGGAGGACAAGGCCGAGGAACAGCCGCAGCCTCGTGGCGCGGGCGACGGGACGAAAGGGGACCTGGGTAGCGCTCATCGCGGGATCAGTCCTGAAGGCAAGGGACAAAAGGAAAGGCCGCCCGGTAAGGGGCGGCCTTGGCCTGGGTCAAGTGCTTACGCGTGGCGGCCCTTAGCGGGCGCCTTCGCGCTCCGCGCGCTTGCGCTCGAGCTTGCGGGCCCGGCGGATGGCGGCGGCACGCTCACGGGCGCGCTTCTCGGACGGCTTTTCATAGTGACGGCGCAGCTTCATCTCGCGGTAGACGCCCTCGCGCTGCAGCTTCTTCTTGAGCGCGCGCAGCGCCTGGTCGACATTGTTGTCGCGAACGATGATCTGCATAAAAGTTACCGTCACTCCATTGTCTTAAAGGTTGCGCCCACGCCTTCCGTCATCCGAAAGGCTAGGCATCGCTCCATCCCCGCTCCTCGCGAGCATCGGACAGGCGACCGTAGCGGCCCGCGCGCAACCTCTGGTCACGCCGGAAGGCTCGGCTCCTAGCAGCGCTGGCCTGATTCGACAAGCCGCGCCCCTGCCGTGCGACGAACGGCCCTTTGGACGGGTTGGCGGCGGACCATGGTTATCGCCTGTTAACCTATTGTCCTGTATAGCAGTTTCTTGGTTTTGAGAGGGGCCGCCTGCGCATGAATCTGGATCGTCGCGACATGCTTCGCCTGGTCGGTGTCGGCGGAGGCGCTGCCATCGCGTCGGGCGCTGCCTTTGCGGCCGACCTTCCTGCGCTTCTTGCCGGCCGGCCGCTCCCTTCCGAGCCGCTGGTGCCTGTCGCCCCAGCGCCCCTCGCTGCCGCACCGGCCGTGCCGGCTGCCCCGTCGGCCATCGACCCGCAGCTCCTCGCCCGCGCCAGGGCCGCGCTTGACCGCCATGGCCCGTCGCTCCGCTATCGCGATCGCATCGGTATCGCCGACTTCAGCAAGGCCAGCCGCGAAGCGCGCTTTCACATCGTCGACGTCGCCTCCGGCCGGGTCGAGAGCCACCGCGTCGCCCACGGCCGCGGTTCGGATCGGGGCCATACCGGATGGCTCGAGCAATTCAGCAACGACGTCGGCTCCAACGCCACCTCGAACGGCGCCTATCGCACCGCCGACTTCTACCATGGCAAATACGGCCTCTCGATGCGGCTTCACGGTCTCGACTGGACCAACAGCAACGCGCTGGAGCGGGCGATCGTGGTCCACCAGGCCTGGTATGCCGAAGCCGACATGATCGACGTACATGGCAAGCTCGGCCGGTCCGAAGGCTGCTTCGCCTTCGCCCGCGACAGTCACTTCGAGGTGATGCGGACGCTGGGCGAGGGCCGCATGATCTACGCCGACAAGCTGGCTTAGGCCTTTACCCTCCCTGTTGCCGCGGAGCGGCAATGGGGAGGGGAACCGCTCGGCAAAGCCGAGTGGTGGAGGGGCTAGCCCAGGTCGCACCCGGCCCCTCCGTCAGCGCTGCGCGCTGCCACCTCCCCACTCGGCTACGCCGAACAGCGAGTATCGGGAGCTACCGCCCCGCCGCCGCGGCCGAGCGAACCGCCGGCTTCTGCCCGCCGTCCCGGTCCAGCAGCGCGGCCAGCACCGGCGCATCGCGCTTGTAGAGGTCCGAATAGCGCACGATGCTGCCGTCGGTCAGCGCCGCCACCGAGAAATAGACGATATAGACCGGCACCGGCTTCACGAACTCGGCCGGGGTCGGCTTGTTGGTCTTGAGCACATCCTCGATCTGCTCGCGAGACCAGGTGCCGCCGTCGTCGCTAAGCAGCTCGGCGGCGAGGTCGAGGATGTTCTCGGTGCGAATGCAGCCGGCGCTGAGGAAGCGGCTCTGCGCGTCGAACAGCCCGCGGTTGTTGGTGTCGTGAAGGAAGATGGCGTGCGGATTGGCCATGTTGAAGCGGATCCGTCCCAGCGAGTTGCCCGGTCCCGGCGGCTGGCGCCAGCGCAGGACCGAACCATCCTTGCGCTTCACCGCGACCATGCCGGGCTTGCCCGCCACCCGCGAGGAAAGGCTCTGCGGCACTTCCCACCAGGGGCTGAAGGTGACCCCCGTGGCCATCACCGACAGTTGCGGCGTCGGCGTGGTCACCGCTCCGGCGATTGCCCGGTGCTTCCCGCGGGTGACGCTGTTCTCGACCAGGGTGGCATGCTCGCCCGGCACGTTGACGATGACATATTTGTTGCCAAGGTCGCGCGGCAGCCAGCGCCAGCGGTCCATGTTGAGGCGGATCTTGCCCTTGGTCGCCGCATCCTTGTCGCCCATGGCGAGCGCCGCACGCAGCGCACCATATTGCGGGTGAGTGGGCAGCAGGCCGTCGAGCGTGGCGGTGATGCCCGCGCCGGCCAGTGCCTGGTCGAGAAGCTCGCGGGTGCGGCCCTCCGGCAGATCGCCGTCGCGAACGAACCACTGCACCCGGGCACCGCCGCGAGCATGACCCAGGGCAAGGTCGCGCACGACCTTGGCCCAGACGCCATTGGCAGCGCGCGAGATGGTCGGCACGTCGCCGCCGCGCAGCGCCATTTCGAGCAGCGACGGATCATAGTCGCGCGGGTCCAGCCCTTCCTTGCCGATCGCCCGGACATAAGCGAGCAATTCCTGCGCCTGCGCCGCCTGCCACACGGCGGGCGGAGCTTCGGGCACCACGGGGGCGGGAGCGGCAGTTGCGGGAGCAGGCTGCGGGGCGAGCGGATCGGAGGACGCTGCCGGGGCCGCTGCGACGGGTGCAGCCGGCGCTGCGGCCTGCCCCGCTCCCTGCGCCAACGCCGCTCCTGCCGTTGAAGTCAGGACCAAGGAGATCACCCACCTGCCGCGCATCGAACCGCCCCTTGCCTTCAAACTTGTTGCTTGGGGCCTTGTGCCCCGCCCCGCTCTTACCCGAGATGAACGGCCATCTCCAGTGTCGCGAAGAACACAGATGTTCGGCTTGGCGTCGGAATTCCTCTTTGCATCCCAAGGCTTAAGCGCCCTCTGGCCTTTCTCTGACGTTTGCGTCATAGCCCCGCGCCGGCGTGGCGGACCCATGCCGCCCAATGTGAGACCCCGGAGTGAGTTGTTCCTTGCCCATTGACGCCCGCATCGCCCAGCAAGGCTCCCCGGCCGAACGCCGGCTGAAGCCGCGCGCGCCGGTCGACCTGGAGGGGCACGTGCGGGAGATGGGCACCACGGGCACCGAAGCGCGGCTGCTCAACATCTCACCGACCGGGTTCATGGCGGAGACCGCAGCGGAATATGAGGTGGGTGCCCGGGTGTGGCTGATCCTTCCAGGACGCGAGCGGGCCAGCGCCATCGTCCGCTGGACCGCCGCCGGCAAGCTCGGCGCGGAATTCGCGGAGCCCCTGAGCGACGAAGCACTGGGGCAGATCGGGGTCTAGCTCCCTCCCGCAAGCGGGGAGCTTAAGCTGCCGCCCGCGCCAATGCTCTTTGCACCGTCGGCAGGATCCCCGTTACCATCCTCTTCACCCCTTCGAAGTTCGGATGGACGCCATCGGCCAGCAGCAGCGAACGGTTGCCGACCACCCCCTGAAGGAAGAAGGGGTAGAGGGCCGCGTCATACTTCCGGGCGAGCGTCGGAAAGATCGCTTCGAACCGTCGCCGGTAGTCGGGACCGAGGTTGGGCGCGGCAAGCATGCCCGCGACCAGCACCGGGATGCCCTGCCGATCGAGCTCGGCAAGGATGGCCTCGAGATTGGCCTCGGTCACCTTAGGGTCGACCCCGCGCAGCATGTCGTTTGCACCAAGCTCGACAATGGCGAGGTCGGGCTTCTCGCCCATCCGCTGGAGGGTCCAGCCGAGCCGCGCCCGGCCGCCCGCCGTCGTGTCGCCCGACACGCCCGCATCGTGCACCCGGGCGGCGATCCCGTGGCGGCGAAGCGAATCCTGAAGCTGCGGCGCGAAGCCCAGCCCGCGGCCAAGCCCATAGCCCGCCGTCAGGCTGTCGCCGAAAGCGAGGATCAGGGGCCCCTCGGTCTGGGCGGCCGGAGCAGGGGCCTGGGCGGCTGCTGGAACGGCGGCAGCCAGGGCGGGAAGCAGCAGATAACGGAACATCGCTCGTCATCTAGGCCATTGCCGCTCCTCTTCAACCTTCCTAGCTGTTGACGCGATGCCCCAGCCCCTCATCCAGCTCAGCGACATTCACCTGACCCTCGGCACCGGCGCTGCCCGGACCGACATCCTTCGCGGGATCAGCCTGGAGGTGGCGGAGGGCGAAACGGTTGCCGTGCTCGGCGCCTCCGGCTCGGGCAAGAGCAGTCTCATGGCGGTGATCGCCGGGCTCGAACGCGCGACCTCCGGTACCGCACGGGTGCTGGGCGAGGATGTGGGCGCCTTGAGCGAGGATGCGCTTGCCCGGCTTCGCGGCCGCTCGATCGGGGTGGTGCTCCAGGCCTTTCACCTGCTGCCGACCATGACCGCGCTCCAGAACGTCATGGTGCCGATGGAGCTGTCGGGGGCCGAGCGGCCGCTCGAGCGCGCCCGGGCCGAGCTCGACGCCGTCGGCCTCGGCGCGCGCGAGGGCCACTATCCGACTCAGCTTTCGGGCGGCGAGCAGCAGCGGGTGGCGATCGCCCGCGCGACCGCGCCCGGCCCCCGGCTGCTCCTTGCCGACGAGCCGACCGGCAACCTCGATGCGGCAACGGGCGCGAAGATCATCGATCTGCTGTTCGACCGGGTGGCGGCCGCCGGCGCGGGCCTGCTCGTCATCACGCACGACCCTGCCGTTGCCGAGCGAGCCGGACGGGTGATCCGGATCGCCGACGGGCGTCTCGCGGCATGAGCGCCGGGCTGCGGCTCGCGCGCCGCGACCTTGCCGGAGGGATCGGCGGCCTGTGGCTGCTGTTCGTCTGCCTGGCCATCGCCGTTGCCGGCCTTGCCGCGGTGACCAGTCTTGCCAGCTCCATCCGCTCGACCATCGACCAGAATGCCCGCGACCTCCTCGGCGGCGACCTGGCGCTGTCGGTCGCCCAGCGCAGCGCCACCGCGGAAGAGCGCGCCGCCATGGCCCGCCTCGGCGAGGTGAGCGAAAGCACCACGCTGCGCAGCACGGCCCTGATCGGCGGGCAGACGGCGCTGGTCGAACTGTCCGGGGTCGATCGCGGCTGGCCGGCCGCCGGTGCCGTTCTCTTCACGGCCGGGCGGATGCCCGCGGCGCCCGGGCAAGCGGCGGTAGGGCGGGAGCTTGCCGAGCGCTACGACCTTCGCCCGGGCAGCCGGCTGCGCGTCGGCTTTGCCGATTTCACCGTCAGCGGGATCATCGAGCAACTGCCCGCGCCCTCGGGCTTCGCGCTGGCGCCGCCGGTGCTGGTCAGCCGGGAGGGGCTGGCTGCGACTAATCTGGTCCAGCCCGGAAGCCTCTACACCAGCAGCTACCGCCTTGCGCTTCCGCCCGGCACCGGCTCGGAAGCGACCGGCCGGGCCTTTCAGCAGCGCTTTCCCGAGGGGGGCTGGCGCGTGACCGACAAGGGCGACGCCGCCGCCGGCACCCGCCGTTTCACCGACCGGGCCGGGCAGATGCTGCTGCTCATCGCCCTGGGGGCGCTCGGCATCGGCAGCATCGGCATTGCCTCGGCGGTCGCCGCCTACGCCGCCTCACGCCGCTCGACCATCGCCATCCTGAAGGTGCATGGAGCAAGCGGGCGCGACCTTCTGGTCATGCTCGGCACCAGCGTGTTCGTGCTGGCGCTGGCCGCGACCGCCGTCGGCCTGTTCGTCGGAGCATTCGTGCCGGCGATCGTCGGCACCGCCGCGGCCGACCTCCTGCCGGTCAAGCCCGACCCCAGCCCCCAGTGGGGCGCGCTGGGGCAGTCAGCCGCCTTTGGTTTGCTGGTGACCCTGGCCGCTGCCTGGGGGCCGCTGTCGCGCGCCGTCCGCGCCCGCCCGGCCGCCACCCTGCGCGGCGATATCGAGGACAATCGCCCCGCCTTGCGCGACCTTTTCGTGCCCCTGCTCGCGGTGGCCGCGATCGTGGCGCTCGCCCTGGCGACGTCGCTCAGCCCGGACGTGACGCTGGCGACCTTTATCGGCGGGCTGGTGCTGGCGGCCCTGTTCGCCGGGGCGGGCTGGCTGCTCGCCCGCCTTGCCCGCGGTGCAGGAAGCCGCGGCGGGCCGCTGACCCGGCTCGGACTTGCCGCGCTGCACCGCCCGGGCGCGGCCACCATCCGCCTCAGCGTCGCGCTGGGCCTCGGCCTGTCGCTGCTGGTGGCGCTGGCCGGGATCGGCGGGAGCGTCCGCGCGGAGCTGGGCGGAACGATCCCCGCCAAGGCGCCCGCCTTGTTCATGCTCGACATTCCCGCCGCGGAGGAAGCACGCTTTCGCTCACTCGCGGCCCGGCACCTGCCCGGTGCCGACCTTCGCCTCGTACCTTCGCTTCGCGGGCCGGTGACGGCGCTCAGCGGCCAGCCCGTGTCCGCGCTCAAGGCCATCCCCGAAGGCGCCTGGATTCTGCGCGGCGACCGGGGCCTGACCTTTGCCCGCGACCTGCCGGTGGGCAACGAGGTGGTGGAGGGCGACTGGTGGCCGGCCGACTATCGCGGTCCGCCGCTGGTCAGCCTCGACGTCGAGGCGGCGCGGGCGCTGAACCTCAAGATCGGCGACACCATCACCATTGCGGTGCTCGGAGTGCCGATCGAGGCGCGGATCGCCTCCTTCCGAACCATCGATTGGCGCAGCTTCGGGTTCAACTTCGCCATCATCTTTGCGCCCGGCACGCTCGAAAATGCACCTTACACGCTGATGGCGACCGCCGCGCCCGAGGCTGGACGTTCGACCATAGCCTTCGAGCGTGCGCTCGCCTCGACCTTGCCGATGGTCAGCACCATCCGGGTCGGCGATGTCGTCACCCGGGTGACCGCGGTCCTTGAAGGCCTCGACGCTGCCATCCGCCTCGCCACCGCCGTCGCCATCCTGATCGGGGTGGCGGTGCTGGCGGGCGCGGTGACTGCCACCCGCCGCACCCGGATGCGGGAAAGCGTGCTGCTGAAGCTCGTCGGGGCGACGCGCGGCCAGGTGCTGACGGCCCAGGCGATCGAGTTCCTGGCGATGAGCGGGGGCATCGTCCTGCTTGCCTTTCTGGCCGGGACCGCGGCGGCCTGGGGGGTCACCACCCAGCTGTTCGAACTGCCCTTCCGACCCGACTGGCCAAGCCTTCTGCTGCTGCCCTTGATCGGCATGGCGGTGGCGGTCGGTACGGCCCTAGCGGCGGCCTGGCCGGCCCTGCGTGTCCGCCCGGCAACAGCGCTCCGGGCGGTCTAGACCCTTCGTTCATAACGGAACCTTCGCGCGCTCCCTTCCGTTGGAACGCCCTGAAAGGATTTCGTAACATGTCCACTTTCCCGACCCTGGGCGACCTCGGACTGGTCCACGATCCCAAGGGCCGCGGCTATCATGCCGTCTACCGCGAGCATGAAGTCAACCATTGCCCTGGTTGCGGCCGCACCCATTGGCTGGTCGGCCGGGTATCGGCGGAGTGCGCCTTCTGCGCCACTGCGCTTCCGCTCGCCGAGGCCAGTACGCGTCATCACAACGGACCGGCGATCATCCAGCATCGCAACCGCAACAACGGACACGCCTGGGCGGCGTAACGAGACGTCCCCGCGGCAAACACAGGGATGGGGCGCGAGCATTCTCGCCGCGCCTGCCGCACGGGGACGACTAACGAGAGGACGAAGGCGCCGGTGTCCGTCTGACGGGCACCGGCGCATTGCATAGGTCCACCCCGCCAGCCGGAACGTTGAAGAAGTCGTCCTTGCGGTTCGCTCTGGCGGTGACGAACGCTCCGAAGCTGGCGCTTCCCGTTCGCATCACCTGAAAGCTCGGCCGCTCCGTCGCGGGCAGTGCCGATGCGAGCCGCGCCGTGCGAATGGAGCGCGCCACCGTTCCCGACTTGTAGAAGCCGAGCGTTTCCGTGCCCCGCGGCAGGGCGGAAAGATGCTCGATGCCCTCGACCACCCGCCCTACCAGCGCGATGTTGCGGTCGAGATGGCGCGGCGCGTGGCCGATCACCGCGTAGAGCTCGCCGCCCATGCCGGTGTCCGGCGCCATGTCGCGGCCGAC
>ERZ1066120.1522-NODE-1522-length-13670-cov-6.451414_pt1 | contig 13670 bp, 10 predicted proteins | sample MGYA00382767_ERZ1066120 | MGnify/ENA primary metagenome ERZ1066120 (study PRJEB33369, sample SAMEA5778350) | biofilm metagenome | biome: Industrial cooling water; feature: Water cooling tower basin; material: Biofilm | place: United Arab Emirates | collected... | reverse complement strand
AACTTTACGAGTTGTTTTATTAGGGAAAGGTAGATGACTGACAAGGTATTTGTGACAGGTAGGTTAGTTTACACAAGAGCTAATAGCTCTTGATCGCACTCTATATCGAACTTAAATTCTTAGACATAAGAATTGATAATGAAGGCTTAGAAATTGACCAGAAAATTGTTGTAAATGCTTACATTTCTGGTATGGATATAACTGCGTGGTAGGAGTGAAAATAGCAAGGAGACTTACTTAACTTAGAGCAGTGAAGTGCAAATAAGGGCAGAGAAATTTTTTCTCTAAACCAGTAATAGCCAAGGCAGCAAAGGCACTAATGAATTACTGATGAATTACCGAGAGTAGTAGCCAAAATTTTGATGCCAGTTGAATCAAATCTGAGCTAGAGGTACGGCTTTATAAAGGTGAAGTGCTATATGAAAAAGGACAGTAAAAGATGAACGCTATCAAGAGCAAACTTTATTGGCGGTTGCGTGAAAGCTTCAGAAATTCTTTTTCAGTAAGAGAAGTTTGGTTTGATGAAGAGCCGAAGGAAGTAGATGGTGTGGACGTATTCTATTACTGCCAACGGACTAATCCAATAAGAGGAATTCGGTGTAATGAATACTACACGATTTGGATCGACTTAACCAAAAATCAGGATGAACTCTGGGAAGATATAGGAAAACATACTAGATATCAGATTAGACGAGCGGAGAAAGATTGGCTTGTTTATGAGTTCTGGAATACTGATGATTCAGATATTCTCAATCAATTCTCTGACTTCTATAGTAAGTTCGCTTTGCAAAAAGGTCTGTCCACTTTTAATAAAACCCGGATAACAAATTTAATGGACATTGGAGCATTAGATGTTTCTCGTATCAAGTCAAAAGATGGTGAAACTTTAGTTTGGCATGCTTATTATCGAAATAAAACTCGTTCTTCCCTTTTATATTCCGCATCAACATTTAGAAGCAGTACTGACAATTCCTATCGGCGAATGGTAGGACGGGCAAATCGTTATCATCATTGGCAGGATATATTGAAATATAAGAATTTAGGGCTTTTAACTTACGATTTCGGTGGCTGGTATGCTGGGCATGAGGATCGGGAAAAAATAGGTATTAATAAGTTTAAAGAGGAGTTTGGCGGAAAACCTGAAAGGAGTTTCAACTGTGTACGTAGTATTACTATGAAGGGTAAATTATACTTACGATTACGCGAAATATTAACCAAAGACGATTAAAAAAATTAAATCACCAAACCACGATTAGCTTACTTATATAATAGCCGGATCGTTCAAGTCTTTTATATAGAAAAAAGATGAACAAACACCAAGAAAAAAACAGTAGTTTTAAAGTAGTAAGTAGACTAGCTCATTCGAAGTCAAAACTTATAAATTTTTTAAAAAGAATTGTGCGTAGACGATGTGAGTGGGCAATTGGAATTTATATAGGGGACTCTCCTTATAAATTTGTTTCACCTAGAAATATAAGAAATCCAATCCTAACTGCTAGGGATGTGACAGATTTACCAGCCAGCTTTATAGCTGATCCCTTTATGATTTCTAAAGACAACACTTGGTATATGTTTTTTGAAGTCATGAATGCTCGTACTAACAAGGGAGATATAGGGCTTGCAACTAGCACTGACGGATTGAAGTGGAATTATAGACAGATTGTACTTCATGAACCTTTTCACTTATCTTACCCATATGTTTTTCAATGGAAAAACAATTACTATATGCTTCCAGAAAGCTGTCAATCAAATTCTATTCGATTATACAAAGCACTCAATTTTCCTATGCAATGGGTATTCGCAAAAACTTTACTTGATGAAAGTGATTGCGTAGATCCTTCTATTTTTCGTTTTAGCAATAAGTGGTGGCTATTTACGACATCAATAACAAGTAATATTTTGCGCCTTTACTATGCTGATGAACTAACTAGTTCTTGGTTTGAGCATCCCAAAAGTCCGATTATACAGGGAAATTCAAGCATAGCTAGACCAGGAGGTAGAGTTGTAGTACTCAATGATAGAATTATCAGATATACTCAAGATGATGAATCTAGTTATGGTAAACAAGTTCGAGCATTTGAAATAATTGACCTTACAACTACAACTTATAAAGAAAAAGAAGTGAAAGAAAATCCAATATTAAAAGCAAGTGGATATGGTTGGAATGCAGTAGGAATGCACCATATCGATCCTCATCAAATTGATGAAGGTAAATGGATAGCCTGCGTGGATGGGCATCGATTACACTTAGTTTTCTGACTTCAGCTCCAACATTTTGGATAAAAGTACTTTTGCTATTTGCTTTGTTTCTTAATAAATGAGTGAAACTACAATGATAGATAAAATTAATCAATCAACATATACTGCTTCGAGAGTGGTTCGTTATTTCGAGAATATAAACTCTTTACAACCTACTGAACAAGTAATATTTGATCGAATCGCAAGTGAAGTAAAAGATAAGCCAATTCTTGATATTGGTGTTGGTGCTGGTCGCACGATTAGTTATCTTACTAAGATTAGTCGTTATTATACAGGAATTGACTATTCAAAAAAGATGATTGAGTCTTGTAAAAAAAGATTTCCTCAAGTAAATTTGGTCAATCTTGATGCCAGGGATCTTTCAAATTTTCCAAGCGAAAGCTTCTTTTTTGTCTTATTTTCGTTTAATGGGATTGATTGTATAGATCACTCAGATCGCATAACAATATTTACAGAAATTTATCGCGTGCTTCAAAAAGGTGGGTATTTCGTTTTCTCTTCACACAATCGCGATTATTACAATTGTCACAGTACCGGATTTAGAATACTACAATCTCCCGGATTTAATTCTGCCTTAGATCCCATCAAATTCAGTTACTATGCAATAAGCTTTCTTCCAGGAATATTTAAGCGCGCGTATAATCGCTTAAAGAACAAAAAATTTGAAACACATAATCAAGAATACTCGATTATTAATGACCCTGCCCACAATTATTCTCTTTTAATTTATCATATTTCAATCTCAGAACAAGTTACTCAATTAGTTCGCATAGGTTTCTCAGAAAAAATAGAAGCATACGATAATAATGGTCAGTTTGTTTTGACAGACCTAAAATCCCCTTGGATATACTATGTAGCTAGAAAAGAAGCAAGCTAAGTAAATTGAAATTAAATTGCTATATAATCTTTAATAATATTCTTGCTTTCGATCAATTGATTTCTGGGATTTTCAGTCTTCAAATTTGTTTGTCAGCAAACTCTAGAGTACCCAAACCAATGGTCAAATCTAGTGTGTAGTTACTTTTTTATGAAAAACTGCGTAGTGGATTTGCTCCAATATGTGGCGAGTACCTTGGAGAGCCAAACGTTTGGTGCTGAAAAAATTGAAATACTCAGTATTTACATATGCAACAGCTCAAACCACTGACCTTGTACCGCAATTTCTCTTGGACCTTCCTCGGTAATTTTGTTTATGCGGCTTGTCAGTGGGGAATACTGATAGTGCTTGCTAAACTCGGTAGTCCAGAAATGGTAGGGCAGTTCACCTTAGGTCTTGCGGTTACTGCTCCAGTAATAATGTTTACAAATCTCAACTTACGAGCCGTCCAAGTTACAGATACTAGCCATCAGTATCTTTTCGGGGACTACCTGGGTCTTAGGCTCATATCAATAGGGCTTGCGCTTGTGAGTATTGTAGGAATTACTCTTGCGGCAGGATATAACTGGCAGGTCTCATCGATCATCCTAGTAATAGGCTTTGCCAAGGCACTGGAGTCTATCGGTGACGTATTTTACGGGTTACTCCAACAGTATGAACGAATGGATCGCATTGCAGTGTCTATGATGATTAAAGGTTCTCTATCACTGTTACTTTTGGCTGTCGGGGTCTACGTAACGGGTAACGTCTTATGGGGAGTACTGGGGTTAGCCGTTGCATGGGCTCTAGTTCTTACTGGCTATGACGTTCGCAGCGGCGCACTGATACTTGCTGCAATCCACAAGAGGGATTTAAGGTTAGATAGTTCTCTAGGCAAGAATGCTAACCTTGCATACACTGCAATATCAAATCAAATCAGTATGAACAATACCTCACCAGCACCAAAAGGTGAGGTATCTGTGAATCCGGTGACAGCGGCGCTGCGACCCCGTTGGCAGTTGGAAAAGCTGGGAAAGCTAGTATGGCTTACTTTACCTCTTGGTTTAGTGATGATGCTGATATCGCTTAACACTAACATTCCTCGCTATTTTATTGAGCGGTACTTGGGGGAGAAGGAATTGGGTGTGTTTGCCGCGATAGCATATTTAATGGTGGTAGGGAACATGATCGTGAATGCACTGGGAGAGTCAGCTGGTCCGAGGCTAGCGAAGTATTACGTACAGGGAAATAGCATAGCTTTCCGCACGCTTCTTTTTAAATTGGTGGGAATCGGTGCACTGCTCGGTGGGACAGGTATCCTGCTGGCTCTTATCACTGGACAGGAGCTCCTCAACCTTCTCTACGGATCCGAGTACGCTAAGCAGAAGGATTTATTTTTCTGGCTGATGGTAGCTGCAGGGTTCAGTTATGTGTCCTCATTCCTAGGCTGCGGAATGACGACAGCCAGGTATTTCCGTATCCAAATGCCTTTATTTGCTTTTGTGACGACTATCTCAGCCGTAGCTTGCTTCTGGTTGATTCCAACCAGTGGACTGCAAGGGGCAGCGATCGCGCTGATAATTGCAGCAATTGTTCAAGCAGGTAGCAGTTTAGCCGTTATACTCCATGCACTGCACAGGCTTCACAGACATGCACAAAGAGTACAAGAACCATGATATTAGCTGAGCAGCGTTCAATTCGCATCCTCCATGTCGTTGGCTGGATGGATCGGGGCGGTCTTGAAACATGGCTAATGCACATTCTACACCATATTGACCGCGATCGCTTCCAGATGGATTTCCTGGTTGAAACAACGCATAAGTGTGCTTACGATGACGAGATTCGCGCTCTCGGCAGTCAAATTATTCCTTGCCAGCACACGCACCAACCCTGGATCTATGCCTCTGACTTTAAACAAATTTTGCGTGAATACGGCCCTTATGACATCGTTCATAGTCATATCCATCACTATAGTGGCTTTGTTCTGCGCTTAGCGCGGCAGGCAGGTGTGCCTGTTCGTATTGCCCACAGCCACACTAATACTTCCTCAGTTGAATCTAACGCTAGTTTGTACCGGCGCTTGTATATTGGTTTGATGCAACAGTGGATTGCTCGCCATGCAACAATTGGTCTAGCAGCTAGCCGCATCGCAGCAGCGGATTTGTTCGGTTCAAGCTGGGAAACTGACCCTCGTTGGCGGACTTTTTACTGCGGTATCGATCTGACTTCTTTCAAGGAGTTTGTCGATCCAATTGCTGTTAGAGCTGAATTGGGCATTTCTCCGAATGCTTTCGTTATCGGCCATGTTGGCAGATTTGTTCCACTGAAAAACCATACATTTCTTGTGGACATTGTGGCTGAGGTTGCTAGGCAAGAGCCAAGAGCATGCTTATTACTCGTTGGAGATGGCGAGCTGCTCCAAAACATTCAACAAAAAGTTGACTGGCTCGGCTTAGATAATCTCGTAGTTTTCGCAGGCTTGCGCTCAGATGTACCCCGCCTAATGCTGGGAGCTATGAATGTATTCGTTTTGCCGTCATCTTATGAAGGATTACCTCTAGTTGGGATAGAAGCTCAAGCAGCAGGTATTCCATTTATCGCATCAGATGTCGTTACGCAAGAAGTAGATGTAGTTAAGCCTCTAGTGCGGCGACTGTCATTATCGCAACCAGCCTCTGCTTGGGCAGAAGCAATCCTAGCAACTAGAGAGACTGACTCACAAATTGATCAGGCAGAAGCTTTGATGCTTGTTAAGCAGAACGCTTTTAATATTCAGAATAGCATTAAAGATTTGGAGAAGCTTTACCTTGAGTGCTTTCAATACTCCGTCGAACACAACCGATAAAAACATTCAATTGCAAGCGGCAACCGCGTCATGTTTAACCTTGAAACGCACAAGGTGGTTATTTTTTGCCCTGTGCTGTTATTTGCTTTCCCAGAGTTTTACAATTCCCATCTTTGCCATTGGTCCTTCATGGGCACTGTGGCCTAATCTTTCTGATTTAGCAACAGGTCTGCTTGTATTAACGTTTTTGCTAAATTTTCGGTCTACCTCAGCACCATCAGGTGCGAATAAAAGCATATTCTATATCCTAGTACTTGTTTTGTTTGGGTGCATTCTTTCATTTACCTCGTATCTTACTTGGGTTATTGATGAAAATGCTCCAGGAATCAATATAGGTATTTATCAAATCTATCGCTTAGTTGAGTTTGTTTGTATATTTTGGGTAACTGCATGGATACCATTACCACTCAAGCGGATCAATATCCTAAGTCGTATTGTTAATGGTGTTTTAATATTTGTATGTACGGGAATTATCTTGACATATTTCTTACCTGGATTGTTAGGTATGCTGACGTCGCATTTGCCCCAAAGCCCTGCTGTTGCAGGTCCTTGGAGTAGCTATGGAATTACAGCGCGTTTGAGTGGAAGAGGCTGGGGCACTATCGGCTACAACCATGCCTATGTAGCAGCTCAGGTTCTTATGCTCTTAAGTCTGAGCATACATTTGGGATTAAATAAGGCGCTCTTCCACAATATACTTCTAGTTATGTCCATATGCGCTTGTTTTTTGAGCGAGTCTCGCGCTGGCATGGCAGCAATGCTAATTTTTGCAATAGTATATTTGTTGCAGAAACCGATTTATGCAGTGATACCAGCTGCAGTTGCGATCTTTGCAGGAATCATTGTCCCACTTGTTGCACCGCAATCGATAAATTTTACTTCTGTCGAAGGTTCGATTATTGAGCGGCAAAAAACTTTGTTAGAAGCAAAAAGCCCTGAAAATTTAAGTGGACGAGCGGAGATTTGGGCAGACCGTATTTCGTTCTTGGATGAAGAACGTATTCGATGGTTACTTGGAGCGGGTTTTGGAGCGTCAGCAGATTCTGGTTCCAGCGCCCATATGCTAGTCCTTCATCTCATTTTGGAAACGGGCTTGCTCGGATTGCTAATATTTATATTCCTATTTTCTAAAATTCTTTATTATTTGTATCAGCGTGAATTGGGAGTTAAACCAATCTTCTGGGCAACTGTTGCTTTTTTAGTTTCGTCGTTGACTCAAGAAACGTTTTACCCCACTTCTGCTATGGGGCACTTCATTGGATTTTATCTTTGTTCTTTAGCAATTGCCTTGCGGTCGTAAAAATTATGAATTGGAATCATAACTATTCGCGTTAGATTGACCCAAAGACAGGAAGCTGGAGAAAGCCGCACAGGAAGAGGATGCGGGGTTGAAGAATTCCTTTTCTTGGCTCCTCTGCTTCTCTGCCGCTTACCATTAATGATATCCTTACAGCAAATTGGAATTAGTTTCAGATACCAAAGCTATAGACATGCACATCTTTAGGCTTGATTGAACCGGAGAGTTTATTGCCTATGACGGTCATACCAGAAGGACGCCCAGAGAACATTGCTTTTACCTGGCTAGGTCTCTGTGATGGAAGTGCAATTGATACGTGTTTGGTGCTGCTGGATGTGTTGATTACAACAACTACAGCTTGGTTTTGATAGTGCCACATTCCAGCAAATATATCATATACTCCGGTATGAATCTTAGTTAAATTTCCATTTAACAACATTGGACTAAGCTGCTTAATTTCGGGTACCAGAGACTTGATTCCATTCCATAAATTTGGGTAGTTTGTCATATCCCAGTTTAAGGTATGCCGATCGTGGTATGCATAGTATGTAATGCCTTTAACCCCGTCAATGAGGGCTTGATAAGTCATGTTACGTACTTCCTTAGAGCTTGGCTGTCTCTTTTGATTCCAAGCAAATGCTTGTAAGTTGGCAATTACTGGCCGATTGTATGGAGCTGCTGCTTTGACAGCAGTGGAGATAGTATAATCTGTAGAGCTTAAAGGTTCATTACCTATGGGGTAGCTTTGCATACCAATTACGTCTACAGTATTCGCAAACTGCCCAATCCTACTTGGATAACCACCACTAAGGTACGTTATACGCTGAGGGTCAGCAGCCTTTACTTGTTTGTGAAATTTTAATATATCATCAGCAGTTTTTTTGCCATTATCAGCGTCGTCAGCGACAAGCCAACCCATAATAGCAGGATTATTTTTATATTTATTGATTACACTCATGGTATCGTCATTAAACTCACCTATAATATAAACACCACGACGTGCAGCCTCGTCCACAAACTGGCCATCGTTAAGATCGAGAGAGGCATGTATAACATTAAAACCTGCGTCTGCGATTTTGCGGAGAGCTAACAAGCGTTTGGTATCATCCTGGTCAGACCACGAAGTGTAATAGAAGCCGAAAGGAAAGAAAGGCTGCTTATTAAGCATAACAGTTGGAGTGTTGATAGCATTAGTTCCTACAGAGACATCAGCAGCACAGGCTGTAGAAGAAGAACAAAGAAGTGAAAGAAAAGCAGCTAAGAATAACCTCTTCCTAGAAAAAAGATTTTTGGTTATTTCTTTCTTTGTTTTAGCCATGTACTGAATTTCCTTTCTGTCTGTAATACTAATGTTCAATGTTTGTATTCGTTGCAGCATTTTTAATGCTCCCTCTTTACTAAATACAGTAATTAGCAGCTAAGTTGTGCAATCAAGAGGTTTACGATATGTCGATTAACTGTCAACGCAACCACTTTAGGATATAGATAAATTGCTCTAAGATCCAATGCTTTAAAGTAGCTTTACACAACTCAACTACTAAACAAAGCTAAAGGTATCTATGGCAGTAATCCAAGAGAAATTTTACGGAAAAACTTATTTGCGTTTAATACTGTTTTACTTATGTAAATATACAGTTTGTCTCAAAGCTCAACTATTCGCCTAGATGTAATAATAATGTAATTAAGTATTTTTTCAGAACAATGGTAAATTCACTGATTATTGCGACCGCAAGAAAAAGTTGCTTAAGCAGATGACTTTGAAGTCAAAGACTACTATTATTAAATTATGGATCTTGTCGTTACGGTTGAAAATCGCTACGATCGCACTCCTGACGGAGCAGTCTGGACACAGGCGCAGTTTGCTTATACTTTCTGGGTACGCTACCTAGCTGTTTTTGATCGTGTACGCGTGGTGTCGCGCATACGAGAAGTCCGTTCAGTTCCACCTGACTGGAAACGCGCTGATGGCGAAAAAATCTCATTCGTGGCCTTGCCGCACTATATAGGTCCCTGGCAGTATCTTCTACATGCGCAGCAGGTTCAGCGTACTGCAAGAAATGCCGTTGATGCAAGCGACGCTGTGATTCTGCGCGTTTATTCGCAGATTGCTGGTTGCATTGATCCGCTGTTGGATCAGACCAGCCATCCGTACGGTGTGGAGGTCGTGAGCGATCCCTATGAGGTCTTCGCACCTGGTTCCGTCAGACATCTCTTGCGCCCATTTTTCCGTCGTTGGTTCACACATCAGTTGCAACGTCAATGTGCTGGAGCTTCTGCGGCTGCCTACGTTACCGAACACGCCCTTCAATGTCGGTATCCGCCAATGCCGGTTGCTTTCTCAACTTACTATTCAGATGTCGAGTTGTCTGATATAGCCTTTGTGTCTGTTCCCCGCTCACTTCAGCAGGGAGCAGCTACGTTTACCCTTGTCACTGTGGGCTCGCTAGCTCAAATGTACAAAGCTCCAGATTTACTAATCGATGCTGTTGCTGCCTGCGTCCGGGAGGGATTGGATCTCAAGTTGGTTCTGGTGGGGGACGGCAAACATCGGGCAGAACTGGAGGCGCGAGTTGCTAAGCTAGGCTTGGGCAAGCGAGTCTGTTTTCGTGGCCAGTTGACTGCAGGCGATGCAGTGCGAGCGCAATTAGATCAGGCCGACCTCTTTGTCCTACCCTCCAAGACAGAAGGCTTACCCCGGGCAATGCTCGAAGCGATGGCCCGGGGACTACCGTGCATTGGCTCTCAGGTAGGTGGCATTCCCGAACTATTACCACCTGAGGATATGGTGTCACCTGGAGATGTTGCTGCCTTAGCAGGCAAAATTCGCCAAGTAGTGACTGATCCAGAGCGCATGGCTTGCATGTCGGCTCGTAACTTAGAGAAAGCCAAGGAGTACAGGGAGGAGGTTCTCTACGAGCGGCGGAATAAATTCTATCGCTATGTGCGAGAAGTAACGGAAGAGTGGATAAAAGCACAAAAACAATAAGTAGACTCAAAAAGAACTAAAAACAGCTTTTATTCAAGTAGCACAATCTAGGACTAAGCATTTTACTTTTATCGTGACTAACCTACCTAGTAAGCAAGAAAAAACCGATGGCAATGAGTAAAAGAAATGTGTTAGTGACTGGTGGGTGCGGGTTTATTGGCTCGCATATTGTGGAAGGGTTGGTTAAAAAAGACTACAGGGTTCGCATCCTTGATGATCTTTCAACTGGTAGCCTGGAAAATATTAATACTATTTCTACAGAGAAGGTTGAGGTATGCGTAGGTGATGTTACAGACCTTTCAGTACTTGAGACAGCCATGGAAGGATGCGAATATGTTTTTCATCTAGCTGCTGTTGCCAGTGTTTCCAAATCCATGAATGATCCAGTGGGGACAGGAAGGGTGAACTACGGCGGAACCATAAATGTCTTAGAGGCAGCTCGTAAACATGATATTCGTCGCGTTGTCTTTGCTGGAAGTGCTGCGGTCTACGGTAACGATCCGACCCTTCCAAAAAACGAGTCAATGCTCCCTTGCCCCATCACTCCTTACGCAGTGGATAAGCTGGCATCTGAACTCATGGGTCATGTTTATGCCCGGATTTCAGATTTAGAGTTTGTCAGCCTGCGTTATTTCAATGTCTTTGGTTCCCGTCAGGATCCATCCAGCCCTTACTCAGGAGTGATTTCCATATTCTGCGATCGCATGCGCCAGGGAATTGCTCCAGTAGTTTATGGGGATGGTCTTCAAAGCCGTGATTTTATTCATGTTGCAGATGTTGTCCAGGCCAATCTGATGGCTATGGAACACCCAAAAGCAACAGGTAAAACCTTCAATGTTGGACGAGGGGTAGCAACAACCCTGTTAGACATTATCAATGAGATTAATTCTTTGATAGGTCAAAACTTGCGATCTATCCACAAAGAAGTTCGTTCTGGAGATATCCGTCACAGTCTTGCTGATAACACAGCACTAAAATCTCTAGGATGGATGCCGAGCATGAGTATTCGTGAAGGTTTAGCAGAGTTATTAAAGACAAGCTCCCAGAAGCATTAAAGTTGTTTTTGATAAAAGAAAGTCCATGTGTGGTATAACAGGTTTTTTTGATTCCTCCCAACAAATGGCTGCTGACACGATGCAACTGATAGTCAGGCGGATGTCAGATACTCTACTACATCGAGGACCAGATGATGGAGGAAGCTGGGTAGATGGGTCGGCGGGAATTGCTTTGGGACATCGGCGGCTAGCCATTGTGGATCTCTCACAAGAAGGGCATCAGCCGATGGTGTCCGCAGATGGTCGCTACGTAATTACATTTAATGGTGAGGTGTACAACTTTTTAGAGTTACGACGTGAGCTTGAACGGCTGGGTCACCGCTTTCGAGGTTATTCTGATACCGAGGTCATGCTAGCTAGCTTTATCCAGTGGGGACTGAATGCAGCACTCCAGCGCTTCAATGGCATGTTTGCCTTTGCCCTGTGGGATCGTCAAGAGCGGATTTTACATTTGGCGCGCGATCGCTTCGGTGAAAAACCTATTTATTATGGCTGGATGGGTTCGACTTTTTTATTTGGTTCTGAATTAAAAGCCATACAAGTCCATCCCAATTTCCAGACTGAAATTAATCGGGATGCTTTGACACTATTTCTTAGGTTTAACTACGTCCCTGCGCCCTATTCAATCTACCAAGGTATCTATAAATTACCACCCGGAACATTTCTCACTTGGAACGGCGTAGTTACTCACCCTGCTCCCGTGCCGTACTGGTCTGCTAAGGAAGTAGCCGAGTTGGCTACTGCTGAACCATTTATGGGAACGGAACCGGAAGCAGTAGCACATCTAGATGCGCTACTACAAGATGCGGTGAAGCTGCGTCTGGTCGCAGATGTACCTTTAGGTGCTTTCCTGTCAGGGGGTGTTGACTCCTCTACAGTGGTAGCCCTAATGCAGGCTCAGGCTAGCCAACAAATGAAAACATTTAGCATCGGTTTTTATGAAGATGCATACAACGAAGCACAACATGCCAAGGCGGTGGCTCAGCACCTCGGTACAGACCACACAGAACTTTATTTAACCCCAGAAGATGCACTTGCTGTTATACCTAAGCTACCGATTCTGTACGATGAACCATTCTCCGATCCTTCCCAAATTCCTACTTTTCTAGTATCTCAGCTTGCGAGACAGCATGTAACAGTCAGTCTTTCAGGCGACGGTGGCGATGAGCTTTTTGCTGGATACAATCGACATTTCTGGGGTCTCAGCATTTGGCAGAAGATAGGCTGGATGCCCTCAACGGTGCGCTCTTTTGCTGCGCTTGTATTGAGTAGCTTTTCGCCTCAGAGTTGGGACGATCTTTTTACTAGCTTTGGTACTCTATTGCCAGCCAAATTCAAACAGCGCAACCCTGGACATAAATTACACAAGCTATCCGAGATGTTGGCAGTCCCTAATCCTGAAGCCATGTATACAAAGTTGGTTTCTCACTGGAAAGAGCCAGAAGCACTAGTAGTAGGCGGCTCAGAGCCCTTGACAATCTTAAGCGATTGCCAACACTGGGCACAGCTGCCCAACTTTACTCAGTGTATGATGTACTTGGACACCGTAACTTATCTACCGAATGATGTCCTTGTCAAAGTGGATCGAGCCAGTATGGGTGTGAGTTTGGAAGCCCGAATACCGTTGTTAGATCCCCGTGTGATGGAGTTTGCTTGCCGCGTGCCACTGTCTATGAAAATCCGCAATGGTCAAGGTAAGTGGCTGTTACGTCAAGTTTTGTATAAGTATGTGCCTCAAAACTTGATTGAGCGTCCGAAGATGGGATTTGATATTCCTATTGACAGATGGCTGCGTGGTCCTTTAAGAGAGTGGGCACAAACATTGCTGGATGAAGCTCGGTTACGGGAAGAAGGATTTTTTAATCCGCAGCCCATCTGGCAGAAGTGGACAGAACATCTTTCTGGCAATTATAACTGGCAGTATTATCTATGGGATATACTAATGTTCCAAGCATGGTTAAAACAAGGTAGGAGTTAGTGAGCTTTGCATCAAGCTAAAATCCTGCATCTCATTACCCACCTACCTATGGGAGGAGCGCAAGACAATACACTCTTAACAGTTGAAAAGCACAATCGCGCTCGATTTAGCGTCCATCTTGCTGCCAACCCCAATGGTTACTGGAGCGATCGCGGCCAAAGGGGTGCTGATATCTTTCACCCACTTCCCCATCTAGCCCATCCCATTCGACCGATCCAAGATTTGAGAGCCTTACTAAGTATTGTACAACTGCTGAGCCGAGAAAAATTCGACATCGTTCACACCCACAGCTCTAAAGCAGGTATCTTAGGTCGCTGGGCTGCTAAAATTGCTAAGGTTCCTGTGGTTGTCCATACCATCCACGGCTTTCCCTTTCACGATTTCATGCCTGCAT
>ERZ1066120.1519-NODE-1519-length-13714-cov-6.460502_pt1 | contig 13714 bp, 22 predicted proteins | sample MGYA00382767_ERZ1066120 | MGnify/ENA primary metagenome ERZ1066120 (study PRJEB33369, sample SAMEA5778350) | biofilm metagenome | biome: Industrial cooling water; feature: Water cooling tower basin; material: Biofilm | place: United Arab Emirates | collected... | reverse complement strand
ATTTCGCTCATTCTCTACTCCTACTCCGCTTTCAAGCCCTTCGTCACCCCGTCAGGATTTTCCTTTAGTCTGTCTTGATGAAAGCCTAAAGCAATTGGTGAAAGAAACAGTTAAACCCATTGCCTGTGAATCCTCTCAGCTAGAGCGTTACGACTATACCTACTCTCGAAATGGCACAGCTAACATCTTTATGCTCTGCAATCCGATTGAAGGTCAGCGACAGGTGAAAGTGACCGAACGACGAACTGCCATTGATTATGCACACATCCTTAAAGAGCTTGTTGATGTCTATTACCCCGAAGCCCTCCTGATTACGGTTGTACAAGACCAACTTAACACTCATTCACCCTTGGAAAAAAACTGGACAAATATGGACAGCCTTCTGAAAAATCAATTAATTCTGATACACATGAACTTACTAATAAAGGCTGTCCATATTTGTTAATGTTTAATGAATCCCTCTTCTATGTACAAAGCCTGACGGGGTGACGACCAAGCTCAAAAGAAGTTAGGGAAAGACTTGAGACGATTCATGGTAAAAAAAGATCGGTCTTGAAAATGTTAGCAGACCGATTCAAACAAAATGTTACCAGAATTGTATCGCATTCATCTATCAAGTCAACTGAATCAAGCTCAATTACTAACCCTAGAAATTCTCGTCTGGCTGCTCCAAGTTCACAAACAAGTAAAAATCGAGAGATTAGCAGCTTATTTTCCTATGCCTATCAAGTATGAAAGCCGACGACGGCACATTCAAAGATTTTTGAAACTACCAGCCATGTCAGTAACACTAATCTGGTTACCCATAATTGAAGCATTGATTAAACTCAAATTCACAAAAGGAGAAAGACTATATTTAGCCATTGATAGAACCCAGTGGTTAGACAAAAACTTGTTTATAATAGCAGTGATCATAGAAAAACGAGCAATGCCAATCTACTGGCAATTTATTAATAAAAAAGGAGCGAGTAATTTCGGAGAACAGCAAGCTCTAATTCGTCCCGTTTTAAGGCTATTAAAAAGTTATGAACTGGTAATTTTAGGAGACCGAGAATTCCATAGTGTTGAACTGGCTAAGTGGTTGCTCACAAAGAAAGTATATTTTGTTCTCAGACAAAAGAAAAATACTTATATCAAAGAAAAAGGAAAAAATATCAAAAACTAGATAGTTTAGAAATCGTTCCTGGAGCCAAAAGTTTTTTGACAGGACTCAAGATTAGAAAAGAAAGAGGATTTAAAAAAGGGTCAATTGGCATTTATTGGAAAAGAAAATATCGAGGAAAGCAGGAGGAACAACCCTAGTATTTGCTCACTAATCTTTCCAATTTATCGGAAGCGATAAAAGCCTACCAAAAACGAGTCGGAATTGAGGCCATGTTTAAAGACTGTAAAAGTGGCGGCTATAACTTGGAAGGCTCAAGAGCTTCTGTAGAAAGATTAACACGATTGGTCTTACTAATAGCGATTGCTTATACTTTTTCAACCTTTAAAGGTCAATCAATTCGATGGCGAGGACAGCAAGAATACATCGGTCGCTTGCGAAAAGTTAAACAGGTTCTTACTAGAAATAGTCATTTTTGGCTTGGGTTGTATGGTGATATTTGGATAATTTCACATCCATTTCTTTTTGATTGGGTGGAGGAATTAATGAGTCTTAATCCTAATAAGCTGCCATTTTATCACAGGGGGTTGAGAGCCATGAATCTTATACAGAATGCCCTTTGAGCTTCTCGTCAGCCCGTCAGGTACAAAGCCTTTCTCCCAGCCGAGGCTCGACGCATCCTCAACCGTTTACAATTCTGCTACACCCCGAAACATGGTAGTTGGTTGAATATGGCTGAAATCGAATTAAGTATTCTTAAAAGACAATGTTTAGACCGACGAATTGGAGATATCGAGATTTTACGAACTGAGGTGGCAGCTTGGCAAAGTCGACGCAATCAAGAAAGAAGTTGGATTGATTGGCGGTTTACTACAGAGGAAGCTAGAATCAAATTAAAGCGACTTTACCCTTTAATTCTATCTTGACTAAACAGTAGGGACATTTTTTTCTCTTCTTCTATTTTTATTAGCCTATTCGACTTTTCCAAGTAATACATGGAGTGGGAGAAAATGTTTCTTTTTCATGTATTACTTGGTTAACCGCATCCCATTCTTTCGCCACAATTTCTAAGCATACTTCATTTTGAAACACGCTCAGATTACTTTCGCCAACAGTATCTTCGCTAGTTTTACCCCATATAGCAATGATGATTAATTTAACCACTGAGAAAATTCACTGGTTACAATATGGACTCTCTACAGCCATCGCTAACTTACCCGCAGACCTACCCCATGACAGCGAGATACGTCATACCAATTTGCAAAAAGCCTGATAGACTTAGATGGATAAAATTTAAGTATATAAAATCGTGACAGGACTACCTAAAATTGAAATCATTGAATCGGTAGAAAACTTAAAAGATTTAATGAAACAACAAAAAACAGGATTGGGATATGGGAAAATTCAAGCCATTTATTTACTAAAAATAAAAGCGGTAGAAACGGTGAGGCATTTAGCGGTTATTGTTGGTCGAGGAGAAGCAACTGTACATCGCTGGTTACATCTTGAGCGAGTTGGGGGATTAGCGGCTTTATTAAAAGAGAAAACATCAACAGGTCGGCCGAAAAAGGTAACAGTTGAAGAAGTGGCAAAACTTCAACAAGAATTAAAAGAGCCTGAAGGATTTTCAAGTTATCAAGAAGTCAAAATTTGGAGTTGGGCAATCAGAGGTATTCAACTGAGTTATGCAACTATTCATCGAATAGTACGCTATGAATTGCAAGCTAAACTTAAAATTCCAAGACCGAAAAGTAATCAACAAGAAGTAGGAGCAGTAGAAAAATTTGTCGAACAAAGACCAAACTGGCTAAATTTTCTCAAAGAATGGATAATTTCTGAGTATGGGCAGATTCAGAACATTTGTTATTGGTGTCAAGATGAGACGCGATTAGGACTTAAAACTATGATGGGAAAAAAGCTGACACTTAAAGGAATTAAACCAATTGGGCAAATTCAGTGGGAGTTTAATTATTACTACATTTACGGTTTAGTTGAACCAAAAAGTGGACGAGCCTTTTTTTATGAATTTACGCATTTAACTACGCTTTGCTTTCAAAAGTATTTAGAAATTTTTTCTCAACAATTCCCCAATGAAATTCATATTGTTCAATTAGATAATGCTCCTTTTCATCGAGCCAAGCAGCTAAAAATACCAGAAAATATTATTCTGATTTTTCAGCCTCCTTATTGCCCTGAAGTTAATCCTATTGAAAGATTTTGGCAATATTTGAAAAGTTATTTGAAATGAAACTTATTTGAAAATTTAGAACTTCTAAAGGAAAAAGTTGCTTTGATTCTTAATTCTGTTGAAGAAAAAGTTATTCAATCTTTAGTGGGTTGGGATAATATTCTTCAGGCTTTATCTCTCTCAGAACTTTAGAAAATTGGTATCAGGTATTGCAGGGAATTTTAGAAAAACTCCCCACATTAGGCGATGCACACACGCAATAGAGAAAAATTAACTTTTCCCTTTTCCGTTCATCTCCTGAATCATCCTTATAACTAGCTCATTGTTCGCTCCAGTAAGAGTTTTAGTAAAATTGGTTAAAGCCCATAACAGCATAGCGATCGCAATAATAATCGCTACAGAAAAACCTCCGTAAGTTATCAAAGTAGCAATAGGAGCATTTAAAGGTGAAACTTCGACAGTTCTGGAAATGTTATTTTGTGACATGATTGAAGTACCAAAATTAATTAAACAGTCGGGGCTGTTTATTGACTATTAAATTAAACAGCCTTAGATTTTTGTTTAGGTATGCAGTCTCTTTAGTCAATTATCTAAAGTTGTTGACAAAGCGTTAGCAGTTGAATGTCATTGGCCCTCCTTTCGGTGCGTTTAATCTCTATTAACCAGTATTAATTCATACACTGTTCTTTAGGTATGCTGTTCTACCTCGGCTTTTTGCGCTACTCAATATTAGAAAGCGCGCACTCCGATAAGTTAGGTTAGCTTTCTTCAGGTTTTTTAAGACAGCTAATACCAAAGTAAGCAACGAGCGTAGCCGAAGACAGATTATTGTAGCCAGAGCGATAATCTTTATCTACGATGGCGATCACTGTATAACCAAAGGCAAAGCAAGAAACAATCAGTATTTTTAAGTCAGGTGACTTTGGCTCTGATTGACGACCTTTGAAAAAAGAAGCTAGATCTTTCATAGTTTTCTAATTAATCAATTTGCACCTAATAATAGCCAGCCCTAAAATTTTCCTCTTTGGATGTAAATTCAAAGGCTTCAAGCAGCAGTAGCAGTAATAGAAATCGCAATACATATATTTGATCGGTTAACCCTCCCTAAATCTGTGCTGCTTTTTGTGATCCTTGTGCGCGCACTCTGGTTCTATTCTGCATTCATACAAATTGTGTCGATCAATAATGGAAACTAGAAATTTTTATCAAATTGGCAAAATTTCAGCAATTCAACAATTCACCAATTTGACACACTGCAACTTGATTCAGAGCTAAACATCTTGTTAGTTTTACCTTATTAGAGATGTCAGGCATTTATTTCAAAAACGCCGAAAAACTTGCGTGATTATTTTTTGATCAGATTAGGGAATATTTTAGATAGCCATAAAAATTTAAAGACTCCCGTAAAAACCATCCATGAAGTCAAAAACTTTTATTTTTCTGTCATCTGTTTTCTTATTAACAGCTTTAAAGGACAATGCTCAAGCACAAAATATCAACTATGAATATATTTGCAAAAGCCCTCAAAGCTATGGGTTTACTGAAGAATACTGCGCCCAGTGGCGGCAACAGAACCCCAAAAAGACACTTAACTCAAGAAATTCAACTTCAATACAAGAACGAGTTTACAAAATTCGTTTAAGAGATGCTGCTGTAGGTAACTCCAATCAATGGAGCTTCTTTTCGCCAGGAGATGCTGATAGAGAGGAATGGGTGGTTGTCACAGTTCGAGGTGAACAGGTTAAAATCCGTCATGCAACAAATATCATGAATAAATTTTGGTGGACTCGTCAATGGTACGATCACCCCGCAATAGCAGTACGCATTTGTACGGCTGACCAATTTGATACTACTGATTGCCTAACCACAAAAGGAGATACCATTACTTTACCAGCAGGAACATCGGTTCATGATGTACAGATCGATTTTAAGTTTTCCGAGGGTGGTGCAGTGTCAACTCGTTCTGTCCAAATTCCATCTGATGCTGAATTTGACTAGCTAATTGATAGATTCAGTAAGGAACGTTTCTACAACTTTTTAAGTCAAGACCTACTGTTTAACAAACACATAGACTCATTTTTGTCTTTAAGTTCTGACATCAAGACTCATTGCTGTCATGTAGCATTGAGGATATGACTCACAATCTTTATGAAAACGATCGTTATTGCTTCACTCAGTGGAGGACAAGGCAAAACCACAACGGCTTTCTTTTTAGGAAAACTGCTCAGTCAGTTCTCTAAGGTGCTGTTTATTGATGCAGATCCTCAATCCAATCTGACCTTTTTCTTGGGCCATGAAGTTGAAGCTAATGCGCCGACTTTATTAGAGTTGATCAAGGCTTTGGTTGAACCCGCCGATGCTGTCTACTCACTCTCTAATCCAACTCAGTTCCTCATTCCTGCTGATGATGGGTTGAGTAATGCTCAAGAATATTTGGCTTCTAGTGGCATGGGAGCAGTTGTCCTTAGAACAAGACTAAAAAAACTAGCTCAATATTTCGATTACTGCGTTATTGATTCTCCACCAGCAAGAACTCAAATTAGTATCGCTACCGTTGGGGCAGCCGATTACTTACTCATTCCTGCTGAAGCTTCAACGAAAGGGGTCAATTCTTTCATTCGTACTCTTGAGTTAGTACAAAGTCTTGAGAATCTGGGAGCATTTACAGGGACGATTCTCGGTGTCGTGCCATTTCGTGATAAGTGGTTTGGTCGCTCTCAATCAAAAGACAGTGCCAGTGCGATCGCTGCTATGAAAGAAGTCGCACCCCAGTTAGAGATCTTTCCTTCCATCTTGGAGAGCGAACGATATAAACAGGCACTTAATCAGGGAATGTTACTCAATGAATTGGGCTATCAAGAGTTAGAACATCCCTTTAAAGCCGTCATCGAAGCATTGGGAACTAAAGTGTTGAATGCAGTGGAGAAATAGAGATGAGTCAGGGAAATGCACTAGATCGCTTGATGAAGAAACAAAAACCTACAGTTCCAGCTAGAACAGATGTTGTTAATGAGTCAGTAAGTCTTGACATCAAGACACAAAGACAGCTAGACGTTAATAATTTAAAAAAACAAGAAGATGAACAACTTGAGTCAGAAATTGATGACTTACCATCTACACGTCATGACAGCAAGACTAATTTGAGTCAAGACTATTTAACACCTGAAGATTTTGAAACAGTCAGAAATACACTCCGCATTGAGTCTACAGTTGATTTGGAGTTACGGCGGTTATGTAGTGAGGAACGAATTACGAAGGAGACATGGTTAGAAGCAGCTTATCTTTACTTATCAGATCAACCTGATGCGTTGGCTGAAGTCGTTCAGTTAGCACAGGAAAGATTACAGCATCGTAAGGCGATCGCTGACTACAAACGAGCGAAGACCATGCAGCAACGCTTTTTAAACTTATGATCTTAAGAGGTCACGAGGACATCATGAGAGGAGAATAAAGAATGTTTAAACTATGAGATAGCTCATAGATTGATTTAGGCAGGTTTGGCAGACTACAGGTAGGAAACAAAAAACGAGGACTGCTGTATGTCATTGAATGTTGAATTGTTAGAATCTAGTTTCTCGCAGATTAAAGAACAAAGAACTGATTTCACTACCTGCTTCTACAACAATTTATTTGCTGACTATCCTGAAGTTAAACCCCTATTTGCTCGGACTCAAATGGAAGAACAGCCTAAGAAACTGTTTAAATCGCTGGTTTTGATTGTCGAGAGTCTACGCCAAAGCGATGTTTTGACCAATGCCCTCAAAGGATTAGGTTCAGGCCATCTTCAATACGGAGTATTGCCAGAACATTATCCGATGGTGGGGAGTACGCTATTAAAAACACTTGCTATCTGTCTTGAGGAGGCTTGGACATCGGAGGTTGAACAAGCTTGGTCTGAAGCTTACTCAGTCGTTATGAAACTGATGCTAGAAGGTGCCAAAGAAGCCGAACGCTCAGAACTTCAACTAGCGGTTTGAGCAGAACGCTTTTAAAGCGCGAGTTTTCAATCAATCGTGCCATTTGCTATTTCCATTAGCCTTTCCCAATCTAGTACGGTAATGATACCGCCACGACGATATGAGATAACGTCCTTGAGTTGACCGAACAGCCGAACACATTCTTCATAAGTGATCCCGATGCTGCGAGCAATTTGATGATGAGAGAGTTTTCGATTTAACTGTTCACCTTTTGAATCGGAAACCGTTCCCAATTGTACGGCCTGGTATTGCAGAAAATGGACTAATCTCACGATGGCTCGTTCGGAAATCAGATCATGAATGGAGGAGTGCATTTGCTGTAAACGCTGATTGTAGACTTCCAGAATTCGGATCGCTATTTCGGGAGTCTGCCGAATTGAATCAAGTAAAGCTTCTCGCTCGATGGCCAAAACTTGAGAATCTAACAGGGCAGTGATGGTTGCAGGAGCGATCGCATCTCCAAACAGTGCAGGAGCCGCAAAGATTTCACCCGTGTTGATCGTTCGTAGTAAAGTTTCTTTGCCTGTTGTGCCGATGCGTGTCAGTCGAAGTGAACCTTGTAGCAGAACGTAAAGTTTAGGCAACAAATGATCACCTTCAAAAGCGACGATCTCTTCCTTGCGGTAAAAATGAAGGTTCATTTGAGATTGCAACTGAATGAGACTCGGAGTTGACACATCTGTGAAAATTGAAATTTCTTTCAATTGCTCGATTCTAACTGATTGGCTTTGAATCATTGAATTACAGAGTTGAGACGCTATAGAACGAAAATATCCACTATTCACTTAAGGCGTTGTGGCAATCATCATTTAAAAAAGCTTTACCATTTAGACCCAAGTTAAAGCTAAGAGTTCTCTATTGATGGTAGGATTTTTCTTCTAGAGGTAGCAAGGCAAGCTCCTAAGTTTAATTCTTTAATGGGTTAAAGGTTTGTCAAGTGATCCCGCTTTTGCTCTGGCGAGAGCCAGTGCGCTACTGTACCGACTCATTCATCCAATCACATCTCGAACAATGCCAGGGCGTGTGAGGGGGTGGACTGGTTTCAAATTTATGACCACAGTTAGGACAGGTGCCAGTAAAAAACGGGTGAGTATCGAGGATTTCTAACTGTTTTTGTGACGTATAGCGAGATGGACGATTTTCGATTAAATCATCGCCGTACCATGAATAACCTAATGGGGCCCAAAGTTCCTCATTATGATCTACCAAATCAGGATCGGGTCTAAAGTCTAAGCAACGATCGGACTCAACACCTTCAGGATGTACCACACAGACAAAGTACAGTTGATTGGAGAAGAAATAACAGCGATCGCCTTTCGGCGCAGCGAAAACTGACCGCACTGGTTGATTTTCATTTATAGTTATTAAACTCTATTTCTAATATGCCTCAAAGAAAACCTGCGCTCTGCGTGCCGTTGGCATCGTTTGATTGAGGTGGCCCCCATTGATTGGACAATTATAGTGGGGAGTTAAGCTCCGACTTAATGGACTCCCTGACGACAAACCTATCTTAAGCTAACTTCAAACTTTTCCAATAAACTTGCTCTGGAGTTTGATATTCTAAGGTTTGATGGGGTCGTTCTTTATTATACCAATCGAACCATTTTTTGACCTCTTCTGTCAAGTGTTTTCCATCTTTAAATGAATAAAGATAAATTAACTCATATTTTAGAGAACGCCATAACCTTTCAATAAATATCTTATCATGGCAACGCCCTCGGCCATCCATGCTAATTTTTATCTTAGCTTCTTTTAAACATTCCGTAAATTCCTTTGAGGTAAATTGACTTCCTTGATCACTATTAAAGATTTCTGGCTTGCCATAATTTAATAAAGCTTCTTCCAACGCAGACTTACAAAAATCAACATCCATTGTGTTGCTAATCTTCCAAGATAAGACTTTACGACTAAACCAATCCATGATTGCTACTAGATAAAAATGTCCTTTCTCTACTGGTAAATAGGTAATATCAGTACACCAAACTTGATTAGCCTGTGCTACCAATATTTCTCTTAACAAGTAGGGATAAATTTGATGATTAGGGTTAGATATCGTCGTTTTTTTCTTAGGATAAATAGCCTGCAATCCTAATTTATTCATTAATTTTATCACTCTTTTTCGATTGACCTCATAGCCTAGTGAACGCAAAAACACTGTATATTTTCGACTTCCATAGAAAGGTGTTCTCATATATTGTTCATCCATTAACTTCAGTATTGTTAATTCAGAAGAAGAGATTTCTTGCGCTTGATAGTAATAACTTGAACGGCTGACTCTTAATAATTCACACTGACGTTGAATGCTTAGTCTTGGGTGGCTGGGGTCTACCAAGGCTTTTCGGTCGGCAGCCCCAACCTTGCCGACCTGTTGGCTAAAAAATCTTTTTCTACTTTCAGTTGCCCGATCTGCCGATATAACTCGTCGATATGGGCTTGGGCATCTTCAGATGTCTTCTCTCCTTTACTTTCTGTCCCAAAAATTTGATTAGCTTCTTCAAGTAGTTTTCGTTTCCACCCATTAATCATTGTTGGATGGATTTCGTACTGAAAAAGCTAGTTCAGGAATCGTTTTCTCGCCTCGAATTGTTTCTAAGGCTACTTTAGCTTTAAATTGCGGACTGTACTGTTTTCTTTTACTGCTCATAAACCACCTTTATCATGTTTTTGGTTCTAGAGCTTATATCCCTGTCCAGTTTTTGGGGGCCATTTCAGATTGATCGTTACAATAGAATTTTAGTACTGTTTACGCATTTGTCCTTAATGGAGGTAGCCTTGGAGTGCTTCTTCCCTCCCAATTAAAACCGCTAATTGCTAATGTCGGTGAGGAAGTTAGTCAGATTTTTTTCTCGTCCACTTTAAGTTGTCGTTATTACGACGACCTTGAAGCATTGATGTTTTTCAACCCGCAACAGGGCAAGTTGAGAAATGCCGTTAGCCAGTTAGTTGATCGCTATGGCAACCCAAAAATCATTGAAAAGCAAGGTTGGCTTCGCCTTCAGATTGGCTCGTCTTCAATGACACAAACACTTTTCAGCTTTGATCGCCCTACACATGGAGAGTTGATTGGTGTGGTCGTTTACACCCGCGAGTGTCTTGAGCATTTAACGATTATCCATCTAGCGGTCAGGGAAGATTATTCAATTTCTGGCCATCATGCCACTCAACATCTAATGCTGCATTTGATCCAAAAAGTCAGAGAGATTGGTACCCGTCTTAAAGGAGTGGAATCGGTCAGGATTCTCTATAATCAGTCACTTAAAGAAATCACCGTCCGTCATGCTATCAGTGATAACGGCTCAGTTACTTGACCGACTTGCTCGGCTAAAGCTGGTAATAGATTAGCGATCGCAATTAAAGCAATTGAAATTGAAAGATATGAGACTAACTTAAGCATTAGTGTAAAAGCTATTGAGTGTAATACTTTATCTAAATGAGCTAATCTTGACATAATAAGCAATTACTTCGATTTATTCTTTTTTAAAGCGTAAAATAGCATTTTATGAATTATGGGAGTTTCGCTAGTTAGTCGCGCGCGTGCGAGGGAAACTTTCTCTCATTCAGCAACCGATTACTCATGACTGGTTAATCAATCTTGTATTAAGGCAATGACTCACAAGCAACACCATCTTTATCACCATCTAGACGAAAGCGATCATTGGGAAATGCCTCTAAAACTCGTTGTGCTTCTGCCTGAGTCCGAAAGTCTGAGCAATTACAATCACTATTCACACAAGCAGGAAGATTACTTGAAGTAGGCTGACTTCTGGGAGTCTGTTGGATTGTTTGACGTGTAGGTGTAGATTGATTGGCTCTTTGTCCTTTACGCCAATCCCAAGGCATCACAAGATTGCTTTGACTCCAAAAAGCTAGTTTTCGATTTCTGGCACTGTTTTCAGCCGTTAGTAAGTTATCTTTCAAGTCTGTACAATTATTGAGGAACTGATGGTAAACAACTGCCTGACCTTCTTGAACCATAATTAGATTAATTGAGCGATTGCCTTAAGAGACTTTAGCCACTTTCCTACTTGTCCCCGACGTAAAATAATTTCTTGATCGCTCATAAATCATTGGCTTTTTGTATTTTCAATTAGAGCCACTGTATCATGTAGTTGAATTTGAGTCATACCAATAGATTGATTACCTTGATTATAATTAAATTAATAATAGACAGATCTCGATTGGAAAAAAGGTTAAATGATTATGAAAACTATTCAACTCAGTGACCTTGAAAAGTAAGTTTTATTACCAAATAGAGAAGTTATTGCTGTAGAAAATAAGGAAAAGTTAATTGGCTATTACTATCCTGTAGTTGACCAAAAAGAAGTTGAGCAAGCTAAGAAAGATCTAGATCAAGTTATGGAACAAGTGTTAGCAGAAACGGGCTTGACTGAAGAAGAATTTGTAACAGCTTTCATGAATGCTAACAATTCGACATTAGCGGTTGATCAAGTGCTAAACTCTTTTTGACTTAAGCCATAATTCTCAGACAGAAATGTAAATCATTTCAAACGCCGACAGGTAGAAACTGTAGCTAACTCATGCTTCTAGAATAGGATCTGTAGTAGGAGGATGCCAGCCTCCTTGTATCCAAAACCGACGAGCTTTTACAATAAAACCATCATTATGAAATTTGTCGTTTAAATCTAAACGCTGTACTGTTGCTCGTCCTACTGGAGTTAAACCGATAATTTTCAAGCCGTCTGCTGTCCAGATAAAATGACTTGACCATATATCCTGACGTGGATTGAATAATGAAACTTTTTTCTTTGTTTTTGGATCGGTTCCCTTCTGAAAATTATAACGATATCGATTACATCGTTGGCAGGCGAGAGCTAAATTATCCAGTTCGTCCGAGCCTCCCAACGACCGAGGGAGTAGGTGATCAATCTCAAATAAAGCAGCACTCGCATCTTCAGATGAATGACAATATTCACAGAGATAATTAGCTCTCGCTCGAACTTGTAATCGGATAGTAGAATCGATCATTTCGATTGAGCAATAATCTTGGCATTGAGCAGAGTAAAAATTTGATTGAGTTCTAAAATTCCCGCCAGTTCCGCTTCTTCTTCTGAGTTTAATTGTCCTTGTTTCTCCTGTTCGGAAAGGGTATCTAAACGAGCTTGCAATTCTTCAGTAAATTTGAATAAATAAAGTCCTTTAACTTGAGAAACTTGTATTTCTTTTTCAATCCATGATGAAGGCTTAACCATTAGTTCTGTTAGCATATCTCTCCTTTTTTTCAATCCTAAGCGCAATTAACTTAAACTCTTAAAAGGAAGTTGTAAATCTTGTTGGTACTTGTAATTATATCATTACTCCTGATTGAAAAAGCTGATTGAATAACTTAAAAAGAATGAAAACTATTTATCTTTAGTAAGTCCATAATTTTTTTCTAACACCAATAACATTTCTTCCTCTAAATCACTTAAATAAGGTCGTTTCAACTTTCCTAAAATCCCTAAAAAAGCATAGACTGTCTCTTCTAAATCATCTTTTTCCCGTAATCGTTTGATTCGTTCGCACAATTGTCTAACTGATTGACACTCTGGCTCAGTGTAACCCAACTCTTTTAGGTACTCTACCCTGACTAACTCAGCCACTCCGTTCCAAAATTGTAGATCACAGGAAAACTCATAAACCGCAGTGATAATCGCCCAACAGCCATTTTTCCCTCGTAGTTGAGGATGATCTTTGGCAATAATTCCCACAACTTCCCCCAGTTCAAAGATATTTTGAGGTTTGTCTTGAAATTGTTGTACCGCTTCCCTGACGAGTCTTGCTGGTGGAACTTTCCCCTGAGCTTCACTGACCGCTTCATTCCACGCGACGGGCTGCTGTGGTGGTTCTAAAACAGACAGAGGACGGACTTGATACTCAGTCGTTGGGAGAATTTGACAACGATTCGTTGACAAGTTTTGGAAAATTTCAGCCCCCGCAATGAGGTAATAAGATTTCTGACGGCTGTGGCCAAAACGGTCACGACAATATTCTTCAAAGGTGGTGTGAGTGTTACGGTAGAGTCGTTTATCTCTAAGTTCTTTGAGGGCTGACCCTGCTTCGTAGAAAGCCCGTTCTACCTTGCGTTCTAAGCGTTTTTTCTCCTTTTCTTCAGATTCAGTTAGTGGAGTGAGAGCGTCTTCTATTGTTTCTACTGTAATTGAAGTAGCAGAAATTGTTGTGGTGTATCTTCCCGCTTCAGTTAGCAGTGCATCAATTTCGGATTGTGTAATTTCATCTTTTGGTCGTCTAGCCATGACATCAACTCTTTTTTAAGATCATTCATCAACATCCCCCAGGACAAGGATTGACGCAGCGAATCTGTTTTAAACTTTCTGTGGGTAAAGTCTCGATTTTCTCAAGACGAGGCTCAATTTTCCAAGCCTGTCTGATTTGGGTATAGTATTCTTCATCATCTTGTCCGAGGGTGTGAACCAGAGCGAATAAATG
>ERZ1066120.1514-NODE-1514-length-13802-cov-16.425547_pt1 | contig 13802 bp, 13 predicted proteins | sample MGYA00382767_ERZ1066120 | MGnify/ENA primary metagenome ERZ1066120 (study PRJEB33369, sample SAMEA5778350) | biofilm metagenome | biome: Industrial cooling water; feature: Water cooling tower basin; material: Biofilm | place: United Arab Emirates | collected... | reverse complement strand
ACTTTTCAGAGCTTAGAGATCCCTCCAAATTGTCTAACTGGTTGGAACCACTTCAGTTTGTCGGTATGGGGAAGCGAACAGAGTGTAGGAGACGATCGCGCATCAAGTAGTTTGAATTTATCATTTACCTTTATGCGGCGCAGCTAGTAGGCTTACGCTGTGGCGATACGGTCAGCAAATGGGTCAGCCGCTTCAACATTGAAGGCTTAGCTTCTGTGCTTCCTCGGCATGGAGGTGGAGCAGTAGTGCAATATAGCGAACAAGACTCTCTTGGTGGATCTGGTGTCTGTACACATCGTTCTCTTCGGCGGACAGTTATTCCTAAAAATAATGGCAACACTCATACAAATGACCCACTAGCACTGCCTCAAATTGACTATTTGAGTTACAGCAGTTTTCTAAAATTCTACCCATTCCTTGATAGCATCCAGTCTTTGTTGGGTTGTGCGCTGAAGTTCTTCCACAGCTTTCCTAGATTCCTCTTTAAGCTGCTCTTCATAAGGATCGTACAAATCGTCAATATCCACTAATCCTTCAGATAGTAAGTCGATTATCATCTCTGTATCTCTTACGGAAGCTTTCACAACATAAGAGTTATTTGAGTTAGATGAATTTAAGTTAGTCATATCTTTATAAAACTTCCGTATTTTTTCGCAAAACCAAAACCTAATTCAATCAATATAGCTCAAGAATTGAGTAGAGCGAAACTAGATTTTATCTCGTATACTAAGCGTGACCATAATACTTAAGCACTTTGATTCCAAGCTGAAGCAAAATACAGGCGTGGAAGAAAAGCTAAATAATACACTAGCAGAATATTTATATCCAGATGTAGAGTTTACCATTGGTACGGTTTATCCTGGCATCACTACTGCCACTGACTTAGGCGAGCATGAAGGCAAAACATTGCAGTTTGCTTCTGGCGAAAGAATGTTTTTCGCCTCCGACACTAATGCCAGAGAACGAGTCTATCCAAATGCTTCCGATGGAGCAGCCTATGGTAGTTTACTATTCACTTCATGTCGCGATTTTAGAGAACTCCAAAATCCACGAATTTTGGTCATAGATGATGTCACTGGCGAAAATGGTGGAGTCTTGCCTAAAGATGCGGCTAAAAATTTAGTCGGGGATTGCAAAGGCTTAATCGACTTAAACATAGCGTCCGACCTTACAGGCAGCATCAATACACCCTTCCAGTTTCGGCTGGGCATTAAAGAACAAGAGTCAAGCCCCGTAGCACGGATTGCCAAAGGTACGCTAGCCCCTGCTGCTTTGGACAAGGTAGGAGAAGCACTGCTGCGTGACGGCAAGATTGGCTACGACATGATCCTTGCCACGTCTTCATTTAAAGGTAGAAAGGGCGAAAGCGCGATTGCGCCTGGGGAATATAACCTCACAGTCGGATTGGGTGTCAAAACACTGGCGGAGTATGGGGAGCATAGTCTCGGTACTCAAATTCTCGTCAATTACCCCCGTGCGGTGGAAGCTGACGTGCTGCCTCGGCTAGAAATGGACTCGCTGATCTTGGCTTCCATTCAATCCGACCCGCGCCAACTCGCACAGCATTATGTAGAAACTTACGAACGACGCAAAGCACTACTTAATTCCCAAGAGTCCGAGTCGCCAGAAGACCTAGCAGATTTTGATGCTGTTTTCGACCAACTCATGCAGGGTGAGATCCCAGAACAGCACCAGCAGCAAGACCAATTGGTGTATCGCCTGCTCAAGGCTGACTTGGAAGGACACTATCAAATTCTGGAACATCCCAAAATTATTGCCGAGTTGCAAGAGTTTGTCCGCTCCGAATGGGTAGACATAGCCACTGGTCGCGCGATCAAATTTACGGCAGGACTAGCTCAACCCAGTCTCAAGCTTGGGGAAAATGAAATCTGCGTCCCCTTCATTCCCGAAGGTGAAGAAGTCATCGTCACCCGCTCTCCCTTAATCAACTCCAACGGGGTCATCGTCCTCACCAATCGCCACTTACCCGAAGCGATGAAGCTTAAAGGCTGCGTCCACATCCATCCCAAAACGGCGATGGACAACATGCAGTGTGACTTTGATGGCGATCGCCTCGCATTTGCCCTTGCTAAAGATTTTCCCACCCTGGCAGTTGAAGTTAAGGAATACAACCTACCAGAAAATCGCTATCCCGATGTCGTTAAAAAAGCCAAAGTTCCATATACAGGCACGTTTGAAGAAATTGCTGTGGGTGCAATGGAAAATAAAATTGGCATTATTGCTAACGAAATTCAAAAGAACGTAGCACTGCAATGGGAAACCCAGTTAATCCCTAAAGAAGAAAAATTTGGCTATCTCAAACGCATATCCGCACATATGAAAGAAGTAGCTGCTCGGCACGATAAGGGCGAACTAGAGCTACCAGAAAAAGTATTGCAGCAAGTCAATTCTATTGCCAACTTACCAGCAAAACTGAGCGAAATACAGGTCGAACGAGGGCTAGAACAAGTTAAAGAACTACTGCGCTGCTGCATGGGCGAACTGTCTAACGAACTACAAGTAGCAGCGGATGGTCCCAAAAGCGCCCTGCGTCCTGACGAATCTATCCTCAAATACTGTCAGGAAATTAGTAGCTACAAATCTGTAGCTTGGCTAATTGACAAAAAAAGTAAAGAAGCTTTTTTAGAGCGGGGGATGAAGACTGCTAATTACAGTTCCGTCGATCTAATGATTAAGCAGACTAACCAACACTTTGAGGAAAATAAACTCATTGCTCGTCCTACCGAACAGTTTAGGGCTTTGTATCCTGGGATTGAGTTTACAGCAGAACAGAAAAACCAAGCGATCGCTATCAAGAATACTTATAACGAATTAATTAAAGAAGCTATTGGGTTGGAGAAAAAAAGACAAACTGAACCAGGACTGAGTTTAATTGTGACTTCGCCTAGAAGCGGACGCTCGATAGAAATTACTAATTTAACTAAATTTAATGCAGCTAAGAACTCGCTCTTTTGGCAGCTTGAAGAACTTAACATCAAGTTAACAGAAAACAAACCTACCCAAAAGATGCCTCACAAACTAGTTGCCACTGCTATATCTACAGATCCAGAAACGGGTGAAAAAGTCAGTCAAGACATTGGCACAGTCAGCTTAGCCTCAGCTAAAGAACATGACCTAAAAGCAGGAATGACCATAAAGCAAGGCAAAGTTGAATTCCAACCAGGAGTCAGCAAGAGCATGGTTGAAGCAGCATTTGCCAAAGCAAGCGTTTATTTAGAAACTGTGAGGCAGTCTACTCCAAAAGATCAGGAGCTACCGCTAGCAGCTGCTTTACACGATATTACCCACACCGAAGAGAATCAACATTATCAAGGCACGCGCAAAGCTAGCGTCGCCTTTGCTGCCTTTCCCGAACGAGTCATAGAACAACTCAAAGAATTACAATTTACCGAACTTACTGTAGTCGGGACGCACTTCTCCAGCAACGAATACCTGGGAAGGCAGTGGCAGGGGGGGAAAGTACCTATCAGCATTCAACAGCAGCCCCACCCTACAGACCCTAACAGGATAGAGCGATTCGTCTTCGTAGAGGGTAAGCAGTTAGCAATGTTTCGTAGCGAATCTCCGCAGTTACCAACAGGGACGGAGGCACTAGCAACAATTACTTCCCCTCCTAGTGCCAGCGCGATTGCCACCAGTAGCAAGGGAAATCAACTCAAAATTACTCAAATTCAAAAACACGACTTTGCCGATCGTAGTTGGAACGGCGACTCTGTAAACGTAACCATTGGCTTCAAGAGCAACTCCAATGGGCGCAGATCGCCTACCCCAATTGCTCTAGTTGATGGCAAAGTATTGGGAGCGATCGCTCAAGAATCATTCGCTGCCCTCAAAGAAAAGCTAACAGCCACAGGAGTGCCAGTTCAAGGATTCCAATTTACTGCCACTCTCAAAGACAACCCTGCCACTATTGCCCATATAGTTGTCGATCCACAAACAGTTAAGTATCCCGAAAAGTGGACGAGAGGCAACCAGGCAACCCAGCCAGAGAACGCGATCGCTCCTAACGATGGCACTACAGTATCAGTTGACAACCAAACAACGCCAAAGACCGCGATCGCTCAGGGAAAACTCCCGATCGCTGAAGAATCAAAAACTCCACCCACACAGTCGAAAAACCCATTAGCCGACTTAACCCCAATCAACCCTGCTGTTGCCGACCACATGACAAAAGATATTGCAATGGCAGAAGTGGCAACCCAGTTCATCGGTATTTCAGCCGCATCACCAGATACACCATCTTCCACCCGCAATTATCAAAAAGCTTGGGGCGATCGCGCCAATACAGGAGAGTATTCGGCTAGCGACACGATTATGGTCAGTGGTTCTGGTCCTTGGCGTGGCGTGTCCGAAGAAAAGATTAAAGAAGTCTTTGCCCAGCAATACATCCCCCTGCTAGAACGCGCAGTGGCAGCTGGTGCATCGTTTGTAGTCGGTGATGCTAAAGGTACGGATCGGCTCGTTCAACAATTTCTTGCCGAGAACGGCTATCAGTTTGAACGAAAAGATGGCTTTGTGCAATGCGTTCCTGAAAACGTTCGAGTGTTTGACACTACTGCAACATCACCCTCAACCGCAATACGACAACCTTGGGAACAGAAAATGCTTTCCCTGGCATTCCAAAGCCTGCAAACTAGCTCTAATAATGCCTCAGAAGAAATTCAAACAGCTACATTCGCTCATGCCAACTTTAGAGCTATCTACCACGCCCCTACTGAAACTCTTCATATCGTCGATGAAAACAATCATCGCGGCACACTGTACAAAGCTAAAAAGGGAGAGAAAGCTACTATCTGCGAATTCAACCAAGACGAGAAAGAGGGATTCATACAACAGTCGTCAGTACAACAACGAAAGCAGCAGGAACGATTATTAAGCCAGCAGTCTGATGAATCTATCAGACAAAAGATGAAGAAAGGAATTGAGCAGGGAGATTAACACTTATTTGCTCTGGAAATGACGTTGCAAAGGGAATGTAGTATCAAAATCAAAATAATTTGACAGCTCTAAAATAATACTTCTCGCCCTAGCCTTCTACATAACTGAGTATACTTTCTGGCTAACGCCAGCTCTTGCCATGAAGAGTTTCTGTAGCAACTTATGCTAGCATTTGTGTCACTTTCGATGTGGATCGTAACAAACTTTGAAAACTGGTACGAGCCAGGAGCGCTTTCCTCTCCCGCAAACTTTTAAGCATGGCAAGAATATATAGAGATTTGTCGAATGAAGCTTCCCAATTCCGATCGCGCTATCGTAGACATAGCGAAATTAAGAGACTATTGCCTAAGTACAACGCATCATCGTGGTCGGCATAAAGCGCGTGTCTTTGCAGCAGCTCTTGGTCTGACTGCTGAAGATGCAGAACAACTCCAAGCTACTTTGTTAAATGCTGCTCAAAGTTATGAGGCAACACCGACTGACGAAACTGAATTCGGTCAATTATACGTGCTAGACTTTCCCATGATTGGATCTACTGGACAGGTAATAGTTCGCAGTAGTTGGATCGTTCGTCATGGCGAAGATCTTCCCCGATTAACAAGTTGTTATGTCCTCTAAGGAAGACTGAAACTATGAACAATACAATTAATCTGCTAGATGTCGTAGCGTTGAGTGAGAATTTGTCTGAACGGGGATTATCACGCGGTCAGGTGGGTACTGTTGTTGAAAAGCTTGATGAGGATACTTTTCTAGTTGAATTCAGCGATGACGACGGACGCACTTATGCCATGTTACCTCTGCTTGCAGCTCAGCTAATCGTTCTGCATTACGAGTTTACTAATCCCCAGTCGATCGGTAACGCTTAAATTTTTGTTTGATGAGCTGTGGCATTTTCTAAAGGACACTTAAACTATACATCATGGAATTGTCACCAGCTTACTTACAATGGCGGGAAGAGACTTTAAGAGAAGGAATGCAGGAAGGTATACAGACGGAACGCCGTGCCACTATAGAAAACCTGCTTAGAGTTCGCTTTGGTTCCTTGGATGATGAACTATCTGCTATCATCACTCAACTGCTTGAGTTACCGCCAGAGGAGTTTACTCGCCTGCTTTTGCAATTGTCTCGCGAGGAGTTATTGAATCGATTTAGCGTGTAGCTTTAAACAAGCCCTTGATTTTTGCACCTATTAGCCGTATTAGTATAGCTAGTATGGCTAAAATATTTAATTTTTATGAATCAGTATAAACAGTTTGACCTAGGAATAAATTGGGTGCTTAGCATTTTTTTCCTTCTGTTAGCATTACTCAACTTTTTGGTTGGTAGACCAGAATTAGCTTTAGTTTCGATCGTCCCAGCATTTGGGCTATTCCCACCTCTAAAATCTTCTCCAAAGCTGAGATTAGTTATGTTAGCTATTGGAGTATTTGCAGTAGCACTCAGTTAATTTTTTAAACTTAATATAAATCGAATAATTATTTATTTGAATTAATTAAAATCTGAAACTGTTGTAATGAGAAGATCTAGCTTTTATTTAAGTAATATTAAATACAATAGAAACTCTAATTAACGTACTTTAATAGACATACAGCTTTGCTCAGAAGCAGCAATGCTTAAAAGCGATCGCTTCTTTAAGAGGATTTCATTCACTTGCCGCTCTGTCAGGTGAGTTTTAATAATGTCAATTTTTGGCTCTGTGCCTTTTTCGACAAAAACCATGCGCTCAGTAGAGTATAGCTGTTCTTGTTGCGGTCTTTGAAACTGAGGAAAACAACCGCGAGAAGCGATCGCTACAAATGCATCTTCTATGCCAGCTTTTTGGAGAGATGAATAGCCAGTTTTCACTAGTTTAGCTTCGCCTACCTCACCCCATAGGTAAAGTGGCGAAAAGCTTTTGATACAACCATTAGCATCTTGCTGTCCAGAAAGATCCTTCACCTTTCCACAAATTCGCCAGTCAACTTGAAAAATTAGCCACTTACTCGGTCGATCTTCAGCCTCTTGCTTAGCTTCGATAAAAGAAGAGGCGATCGCATGGCTGTTGTTATCTTCTTTCACTTGACGAGTACAGCTAGTTACTATTAGGCTGGCTATAAATAGTATTCCTAATTTTTTCAATCGATCGTTCATAATTTTTTAAATTTTTGTATATAGATTTTTCAGCAAAACTAGAGCTAGGTTTAACTTTAAACTCTTGGAAATAGTTAGGTACGAAGATATTATTTAGTTTTTCCTGACCTACAAAAGTAACTATTTCCTATCTACTCTCAGATACAAATTGGCGCTGGCTGGGCGGCTGCGTCCACAACACGCAAAAACCGCTTTGCGCTTCCCTTCCCTGTACCTTCAAAGTTACGCGCAAGCGTTTCACATCGTTTAGACAATCCAGGTTATCTAGCGACCCAGCATTCCACTTGATTACGTTTCGTGCCAGCTGACCTTCTCGGCTTTCTGCCCAATGCAATGCTTCAGCCTGTGCCAGGGTGAGGCGACGAGGTTGAGTCACGTACCCACCCCCAAGCCAAACTGGGACGGACAGACCCAACAAGATACCTACTCCAATGGCAGCACTCAACAGCCCTGCTGCTGGTACGACAGAGGAAAAGAGACGCGATCGCCCCTCCCATTCGGTCTTCTGGATCAGAGATTTCACCGCCGCCGCGATCGCCGTCTGCTGTCCTTTGACTGCTACCCTCTCAGCTGTCTGCAATTTATCATAGAGGGCTTCCGACCATTGGTTGAATAGAGCATCCAAATCTTTAGGGCTTTGCTCCAGCAACAATTGCAGTTGCCCTACTGATACCATAATCAGAAATAGCGGGTCGCTTGGCTTTAAACCAAACCTAGCCACAATATCGAGAACTCGTGCCTGAAATTCTGGGTCTTTGCCCTCTAAAACTTTGTCAAGCAAAGTGGTATTTTTATCGGCGGTCATGATAATTCGATTCCCCTGGATTTTTTAGCCTTCTGTTCGTCGCGTATTTCTACTCGATCGGGTTCTTGTTGTTCTGATTCTTTTTGGACGGTTTGGACTGACACATCAGCTGCAACTTCAGTTACCAATTGCTCTTTTTCTTTAGCTAATTGCGATAACTCCGGCTCTATTTCATCCCTTTGCTCGAATACCCGTGCATCGCCTGGTTTTAATTGCTCTAAAATTTCGCCCCTTAGCGTGGCAGCTAACATAATGCGTCTATCTGTAAGGGAGCGCAGCACGAAAGAGTCTTGCTCTGGGTCTACAGTTACTACACCTGATGGTTCAACTAAAAACTCGCACAGTTGATGCTGTTTGTGTTGCTCGATGATTAGATTAACTAAATTGCTCTCAATTCGAGCGCGGCTGAATTCATCATCTACTGATGCCGATGCGATCGACCGCTTTTCGTCGTCTAAGTCAACATTTATAGTAGGAGTCATTTCATCAATTTCGACTTGTTCCAATACGTCCTCATCAATCAGTTGCTCTCGCAATGCCAACTCTCTCAACGAGTGCAGATTTTGAATATTTGAACCAAACTCAGCTTCATCAATCGATCGCACCCTTCTAGGCAATTTAACTGCACTTTCATCGCTGTCACTGGATGGATCGTTGTTTACCACCGCTCCTACTATTTCGTTCGTTTTCAAGCCAAAGGAATGACTTTCACAAATAGCTCGAACTTCCCGAACGTAATCTGGGCTAAATATTTGGTCAAACACCTCCAATTGGAGCGCGTAGTCAAAACTCGGCTGTGCGCTCATCGGTCTAGACAGCGACCAATCACCGGAAGAGTTAATGTAACCAGAAACGATGAAGTCACCTGCTTGATGGGTGAGAAACCATTGCTTGTCAATACCTTTTGAGACCAGTTGAGGATCGCTAACTGGCAGGATATACAATCGACCCAAATACCAATCGGAGCGGCTGACATCGTAATTAGCAATACCATCGCTGCTTTCGCACACTACTGCTAGTGCGTAATCTGATGAGTTCATATGCGTGAGATAGCTACAATCTACTCGAATTACGTATTAGCAGGAGTAGATACTTTTTCCTTTGTTTTTGGTTGCTTATTAGGAGCGAACATTTCAGTCAACTCAATCTGCAAGTAAGTTTCTTCCAGAAATGTGTGCATCCGCTGCTGAGACATGGCTGCCATCTCGTCGGAGTTCCGAGCTGCTTCAAAACTTAAATTCTTAGAGTCTATATAATATCTATCCCCTGGATAAAGTAAGGGAAATTCGATTTCTTGCATCGATTTTTTATATTTCTGTTTTAAGTCTTGATATTCCCGCTCGCTATCTAAAAAGCCCCATTCTTCAGTCATTCCCTTATTTTTAACGAAAATGTGAGGCAACTTATCTTCAAACTTAGATAGCGATTTCTTAAAGAAATCTACTGAATCGTAACCGCCATTGGAGATAAACCACTTACAAACATCGACTCCATATCGGTCGGCAATTTCTAACAATCGTCCTTTTTCGATCCAATTAGTTACGAGCGAGTAGACTTGTGCTGGCAGATTGACAATTACAGCTTTATCTGACTTTCTAGCCAATTCAAAAATCAGGTCGGCTTCGTGAGTTTTAGAAAGGGCTTCGCTAAAAACAGCTTCGCAAGCATTTTCAGGGTAAAACTTCTTGACATCTGGATTCGAGCGATCTGCATCAACCAATATGTATGGTTGGTTCTTGTCAATGCAAAACTGTACCATGACACGGGCAAATAAAGACTTACCTACGCCACCTTTCTCACCGTCAATTAAGTGAATTCTTGCCATATTACAAAGAAAATTGTTGAATCTAAAATTGTGATTTTCGATCAATCGCTGAAGACTTCGGAGTGCGTAGAAAGCCCACCTATATTCCAGATTTCGGGATCGAAATCTTCTTCGATCTCTGCCTGCCGCTCTGGAGTTGGCATAGAAGCAGGTAGAAGAGCGTTGAACGCGCCACCAGCAGTAGAAGTGCCAAAATTAGACCACATCCCAACGCCCATCGGTACTATGCCACCAAATTTCGAGCGGTCTAGTCCCAATGCCGCACATATACGATCCACTTGTCTGAGCAGGGCAAATATCGAGTCTATGCCAATCTGCTCTATTTGAGCCGCAGTCTTACTGCCTTCGTTAGATAGAGCTAGTGGCATATAGTAGGCGCTAATCGCCCGCAGAATCATTTCTCTAGTATTTGCATCTGGGTGTAACTCGCGGTCTTGGATGTAGGACAGCAGCACCGCATGGTCTGAGTCAAGCGGTGGTTGATAGCGCCAGTAAAAGTCTTTATTCTCACCCATGTTGTACTACCGCCTCTTGCTTTACTTGCCTTCTTATCGTCTTACTACCTGCATAACTCGCCCTTACCTTCGCGGCATGATATGCAGACAAACCCCAAACATCAGCTAAGCGGCTACCCAACCACTGTTCGTTCAAAAGGGGCGGAATTTCTACACCTCCGTGCCAAACTACGGGTGTTGCTCGAAAGCAATCGTTCAACTCTTGCTTGAGGTAATCTGCCGTACCGCCACAGATGATGACTTCATCCAACTCTTCCCGACTCGGTAGCACCTCAGCCAGCCAGCTCGTCAGCGCGATCGCGTATTCCAAACGCGATTTGGAGATCGCCTCAATTATCTTGTTGACTTCAGCCTGACGCGCCATTTGGGTGCTAGATGTTGTCAGTTTCCAAAAATGCTTGGCACTCATGTCGTTACCCGCCGCAGCGATCGCGCCGACTAACGACTCGGCAGTTAGTCCCGATGTCCGTTCCATGACTAATTCGACCAAGCGCACCATCCCCAAATTGGTCGTTCTGCCCTTATCCACTACACCCCTACGAGACACCAGCACGCTGGCATTTCGGTAGCCGACGCTGATGACAGCAACCACCGAACGCTTAATTGCCTCCCCAAAGAGCTTGCAGTAATTTAAATAGATCCCTCCCCCCTCTGGAAAGCATTCGTAGCTCGTCAAGCTGCAAGACATCGTGCCTGTGGGTGTAATAAATTCTGGCAGGGCTGCTTTGAGCATTGGTAGTAGCAACTGCGAGTCCTCGAACTCCCCAGGTGGTAGTAGCAAAGCCAGCGATACGCTGCCTCCATCGGGCAGTTTCAACTTTTCCTTCGCTACCCAAATAGTAGCCAAGATTTTATAGAAAGCCGATTCGTATTTCTTGCGCGACAGACCTGGGTTGGCGTTGTACCGCGACGCTGCCAAATAACCAACTGCCCTGTACTCTCCTGCCGCTCCCACCCAGGCTATATTCTCTGGATAAGCGCGACCCAAATTACTCTCTGTCTTTTCTTGAAGCGATGACAAACTAGCTGGCGACACCTCCGGCTCCATGTAAAGAGCTTGCGGCGTTCCATCAACTGTTTGCACGATCCCCTTTAATCCACTCCCCCAAAGTCCAACGTCAAAATCATCGCTGGGGGAACTACACGCTTGGGTCTACCCATTATTTCTTTTACTTAATTATTTGTCTTAACTTTTACAACTAGTTCAAAACCTATACGGATATCCGATCAGCAATTACTCAATTACCCTGCAACTGCAATTAACTTTCAGGCTGACCGAGACAATGTATACAAATTTAAATTTGCGTATTCAATATAACTCTACTTTAAATAAAAATACTGAGCGATTCGTAAAGCTTTGGTGAACGAATGGAAAATTAAGTGTAAACACGAGTGGAATTGGGTAGGGTTTTAGTAGGGTTTTGGTAGGGGTAGAGCAGGGTTAATGTAGGAAACTCGATCGAATTTTGACCCCTGGAATCCCCATCTTTTCTCAACAACGCAAGATTATTGACAATTACAACCCTAGTCAAACCCTACCCTAACCCTGCACAATTCCTTCCATTACCCTGCACGCCACCGCTACACACGCCGCTGGCAGCCGCCGCCACCTGCCCCTGCGTCCGCATCAGATCCGCAGAAGCAAGCAATGGCGGTATCCGTATATCTCTGTTGGAAGTAAATTTGGTTGTCGCCATGCTTGTTGGGGGCTATCCCCCAAGCCCCCCGATAATCGCCCTGCTGCTTCAACGCGATCGCCCCAACAGAAATAATGCTGCGTTAATCCGCGTTCATCTGCGAGTACGGGCAAGTTTTTGGTGTTATATTTTACTTAAGTAAAAATAAAATTCGCGACTTTACTCAGTCCGATTTTTTCCTTTGGGTTTACGTCACACTGCATCCCATGTCCCAGTCCAAAAGCAAAATTAGACAACGCACGGTTAGGTTTGAAATGCTCTTAACTCCCGACGAGAGCAAGTCATGGGAAGCTTTAGCAGAATCGGCAGGAGTTAGTAAGGCAGAGTTGATTCGACGGAGAATGGCTGGTTGTCGGATCAAAACCGTCCCCGAAGCCAACTGGCAAGCTTACTGGCAGCTCGGTAAAATTGGTAACAACATTAATCAAATAGCCAAGGCGCAGAACACGGCGATCGCTGACGGGTTGACACCGCCAAACATCGATCTAACTCCTTTTGAGGAATTAAGGAGGCAGATTGACCGATTGCGTATGTATCTAATTTTGGGAATGGATGATGACAGCTCCAACAGTGCCGCAGAAGGTACAGATGATCGGGAAGATTAAAAAGGGTAAGAGTTTTGCTGGCTTAACGCAATACATTCTGGATAAGGAAGAAGCCGAACTGCTCTGCACGAACTTAGCTGGGGAATCTCCCCAAGACTTTTACAAGCAGTTGGAAGCTACCCGACAATTAAACCCTAGAGTACAATCTCCTGTCAGTCATATCAGCATTAGCTTTGCACCAGGAGAACGACCGAATAAAGAGCAGTTGGAGCAGATTGTAGAAGCAACGCTTGAGGGGATGGGATTCGAGCGCAACTTATACTTCGCTGCTACCCACAACGACCGCGACCACTTTCACCTGCATATTGCCGCTAGCCGCATTAAATCTGATGGCGAATGCGTGTCCGATTGGTATGACTTTCGGCGGTTAGAAAAGACGCTCAGGCAGTTAGAGTCACAGTTTAGCTTGACACCCGTACCTTGCTCCTGGGAAGCAAACCACAGCGCCCCTTCCACCGGACAAAAGCGGCGCATGATGCGGGAGCAACAAGAATTCGAGCAAGGCTTGCGCGACAGACCTGCTGACAAAAGTGCTTTGGAGAAGATCCAAGCTACCGTTGACGCGACTATCCATCGGGGCATGACCATGACCCAATTCCTCGACAAGCTGGATGCAGCTGGCGTAGAGGCTAAGGTAAAGGTAACGAGAGAAGGCGTTATCCAGGGGATTTCCTACTCAGTAGATGGGGTAGCGTTTCAAGGCGGTAAATTGGGTAGGAATGAATTTGGCTGTACTTTACAAGGATTACAACTTCGCGGAGTGACTTTTAACCTGACAAGGGATGCAGGAGCGATCGCGACTCGTGCAACTAGCAATAGCCAAAAGAAAACTCGTACACCCTCCTCACTCATTCCCTTAATTCAGCATCACCCCAAAAACTTGTCTCTAATTCAATCGCCCAGCATGAGCAAGGCTTGGGAGAGTGGCGGAAGTGACAATGTTGTTATTACGGAGGGCAATAACTGTAATTCCAATACAACCGCTACCGAGCGGGCAACAGTAAAGTTAAATACTCTATCCACTCCTTCTAGTAACTCTATAACGAATATTGAAATAACTCAGCCCCAGCTTGTGAAGGACAGTCTATCTGACTTCGAGCCAACTTCTCATCTTTCGGTGAAGCATTTACCGCGCCAGGGTAAAAGTCAAACAATCCAAAATGCACGGGACAGCCTGAAGTGGTTCCAACCAGTTAGACAATTTGGAGGGATCTCTAGGGTGTGTCATCAATTGAGCCAGATGACGGAAGCAGCGAGGTAAATTGC
>ERZ1066120.1510-NODE-1510-length-13839-cov-7.864771_pt1 | contig 13839 bp, 17 predicted proteins | sample MGYA00382767_ERZ1066120 | MGnify/ENA primary metagenome ERZ1066120 (study PRJEB33369, sample SAMEA5778350) | biofilm metagenome | biome: Industrial cooling water; feature: Water cooling tower basin; material: Biofilm | place: United Arab Emirates | collected... | reverse complement strand
ATCGGAGCCAGCACCGGGAGCAGCGAGGGCACGATCATCTCGCGGATGGCGGCCCTGGTGACGAGGTCCACGGTGCGGGCGTAATTGGGCCGGCTGGTGCCGTCCATGATGCCCGAATTGCTCCGGAACTGGTCGCGCACATCGAGCACCACGTCGCCCGCCGCTCGGCCGACCGCAGTCATGCCCATCGCTCCGAACAGATAAGGCAGGAGCGCGCCGAGCAGCAGGCCGACGACGACATAGGGGTTGGAAAGGGAGAAATCGACCGAGCCGGCAGCGATGCCGAGGTCGCCCGCAAACTCGTCGAGGTCGGTGGTGTAGGCGCCGAACAGCACCAGCGCGGCGAGCGCGGCGGAGCCGATGGCATAGCCCTTGGTGACGGCCTTGGTGGTGTTGCCGACCGCATCGAGGGCGTCGGTGCGGACCCGGACCTCGTCCTCCATGCCGCTCATCTCGGCGATGCCGCCGGCATTGTCGGTGACGGGCCCGTAAGCGTCGAGCGCCACCACCATGCCGGCCAGCGCCAGCATCGAGGTCGCGGCAAAGGCGATGCCGATGAGGCCCGCGAGCAGGTAGGAAGCGATGATCGCGACGCAGATGACGAGCGTCGGCATGGCGGTCGATTCAAGGCTGATCGCCAGGCCCTGGATGACGTTGGTGCCGTGGCCGGTTTCGCTCGCCTTGGCGATCGACTTGACCGGGCGGTAGTTGGTGCCGGTGTAATATTCGGTGATCCAGACCAGCAGGGCGGTGACGCCAAGGCCGATCAGCATGCACCAGAAAAGGTCCCAGCCGGTGAAGCCGCCGGTCTGCGCGGCCGCAGCGCCGGTGAGGTCGGTGCCGGCCGCCTCGGGCCCGCCGATCACCGCGTTCATGTCGCCCAGCGTGAACTGGGTTGCCAGCCACAGAGCGGGGATCGACAGCAGCGCCGTCGTCCAGAAGCCCTTGTAGAGCGCCCCCATGATCGACTGGCCGCGGCCGAGGCGGACGAGGTAGGTGCCGATGATCGAGGTGATGATGCACACCCCGCCGACCAGCAGCGGAAGCGCCATCAGGGCGGTCAGCGCCTCGGGCGCCGCATTCACCAGCAAGGCGGTCAGCACCATGGTGGCGCCAACGGTCACGACATAGGTTTCGAACAGGTCGGCGGCCATGCCGGCGCAGTCACCGACATTGTCGCCCACATTGTCGGCGATCACGGCCGGGTTGCGGGGATCGTCCTCGGGGATTCCGGCCTCGACCTTGCCGACGAGGTCGGCACCGACGTCCGCGGCCTTGGTGAAGATGCCGCCGCCAAGGCGCGCGAAGATGGAGATGAGGCTGGCGCCGAAAGCAAGGGCGACCAGCGCGTCGATGACCACGCGGTCGCCGGGCGCATAGCCCCTGAGCTCGACCAGCACGTAGAAGAAGACGGCGATGGCGAGAAGGGCGAGGCCCGCGACCAGCATGCCGGTGATGGCGCCGGAGCGGAAGGCGGTGGTGAGGCCGCCCTGGAGGGAGACCCGCGCGGCCTCGGCGGTGCGGACGTTGGCCCGGACCGAGATGTTCATGCCGATATAGCCGGCGACGCCCGAAAGGAGCGCACCGACGACGAAGCCGATGGCGGCGGTGGTGCCGAGAAACAGGAAGACCAGCACGGCGACGACCGCGCCGACGATGCCGATGGTGGTGTACTGACGGCCGAGATAGGCCTGGGCGCCTTCCTGAATGGCGCCGGCGATGTCGATCATCTTCTGGTTGCCGGCCGGCTGCTTCAGGACCTGTCCCGAAGTCACGATGCCGTAAAGCACCGCCAAAAGGCCGCAGCCAATCGCTACGAGTACCGCTGTCATGGGTGTTTCGTCCCCCGTCCATGTTGGTCACGGGTGCCGGAGCATGCCTCTCCGGCCTGCCGTGTCGGACAGGAGTTGTAAGGGGCGAATCGGCCCTGTCTAGGCCAGCAGCAACGCGGTGAGGCCGCCGGACAGGAAGCCGGCCAGCGCAATGGCGATCCGTCGCAGGCCCTGCTCAGTCATGCTCATAGCCAAGTCGCTCCGGCAGCGGCACGGGGCCGAGGGCGTCGGCGAGCGCGAAGACCCCGCTCCTCGTCAGCTCGCCGACAAGTGCGACTGTGGCGCCGCTGTCTTTCGGAAGCGTTAATCGCGGATCGAAGTCCAGCGGAAAGGCGCCGAGCAGGGCGTAATCGTCGCCGCCGGTCGCGGCGAACAGGCGGGCGGAGCGATCCTCTCCCACCGCCTGGCGAAAGGCGGGGGAGAGGGGAAAAGCGGCAAGGTCGATCCGCCAGCCGCAGCCGCTTGCCTCCGCCAGCCGCCGGGCGTCGAGCAGGAGGCCGTCCGACACGTCCATCATCGCGCTGGCGTGGGGAGCCAGGGCGCGGCCTTCGGCGAGCAGCGGGCGAGGGCGGCGGTAGGCCTCGACCAGGGCGCCTAGGGCGGAGGGATCGGCCTGGAGCTGGCGGAGGCCCGCCGCCGCGTCGCCGAGGGTGCTGATCAGCCACAGAAGGTCGCCCGCCCGCCCGCCCGAGCGGCTCGGCACCGGTCCGGTCGCGCGGCCGAAGGCGGACAGGCCGAGCACCCGCGGGGCGCCGGCGGGAAGGACCACGGTGTCGCCGCCGAGCAGCGGCAGGCCAAAGGCGGTGCAGGCCTCGTGAAGGCCGTCAAGGAAGCGCTCTTCCCAGCTTGAGGTCCCTGCCTGTGCAGGGGCGACCGTGAGGCTGAGGAGGGCGCCGGCCGGCTCCGCACCCTTGGCGGCGAGGTCGGACAGGTTCACGGCGGCGAGCTTCCAGCCGACGCTTTCGGGCGGGTCGGCGGGAAGATAGTGGACGCCCTCCACGATCGTGTCGTGAGTGAGGACGAGGTCGCCGAGGAGAGCGGCGTCATCGGCCAGGCCGCGCGCGGCCGGGTGGGTGGCGAGGGTGCGGAGGTGGGCGAGGAGGGCGGTTTCGCGGGTCAGATCATCCTCCCTGTTCCGCAAAGCGGAATGGGGAGGTGGCAGCGCGAAGCGCTGACGGAGGGGCCTTGCGCAGCGTGGCAGGCCCCTCCACCACTCGGCTGCGCCGAGCGGTCCCCCTCCCCACCCCCTGCGGCGGCAGGGAGGACCTTAGCCCCGCACATCCTTGGCTACCCGGTCGAGCAGGCCGTTGACGAACTTCACGTCCTTTTCGCCGAAAAAGGCGTGGGCGACGTCGAGATATTCGTCGATCACCGTGCCGACGGTCACGTCGGGGCGGGCGAGCAGCTCGTAGGTGCCGGCGCGAAGGATTGCCCGCATGGCGCGGTCGAGCCGCTCGAGCTTCCAGCCTTCGGCCAGACGCTCGCTGACGGTGCGGTCGATCTCCTCCCGGCGCGCGGTGACGCCGCGGACCACATCGTCGAAATAGTCCATCTCGGCATCGATCAGAGTCACTTCGTCGATCGTCTCACCGAAGCGATGCTGATGGAATTCGTGGAGCAGGAGCGGGGTCGGCGTTCCTTCCATTTCCTGCTGGTAGAGGGCCTGGACGGCGGCCAGCCGGGCGGCCGAGCGGGCGCGGGAACGTTTGGGGGCGGGCATGGAGGGGCCTATGCGCCGCCTCGGCGCTCAAGGAAAGAGCGCAGCGGCTCGGCCACCGCCTGCGGCTTCTCCCACGGAAGGAAGTGGCCGGCATCGGGCACACGAACGATGGAAAGGTCGTCGACAAGCGTGTCGAGGCCCTCGAGCTGTACCGGAAGCAGCGCCTTGTCGCGCATGCCCCAGACGACCAATGTCGGCACCTGAACCTTCGGAAAGGCCCTGAGGAGGAAGTCGGGCAGGGGCAGGGTGACGCTCGGCGGGGGGACGATGACGGCGGCCGCCCGATACCAGTTCAGCATGGCGGTGAAGACGCCGGGCTGCTGCCATTCGGCAAGATATTGCGCCTTCTCATGGGGCGGGATCAGCGACAGGTCGACATGTCCCGAGAAGCTCTTGTCGAAGAAGGTGTCCCAGCCCATCGCCTCGACCGCGGCCTCGAAGCCCGGCGTCCGGAAGGCGGTGATATACTGCGAGGCGGCGCGCTGGTCCGCATCCTCGATCAGGCTCTTCTGGAAGATGACGGGGTGCGGCGCGTTGATGATGATCAGACGCTTGAGGCGCGGATCGCCCTTGAGTGCCGCTGCCCAGGCGACCGCCCCACCCCAGTCGTGACCGACCAGGGTGAAGTCATCGAGGCCGAGCCGGTCGACCAGAGCGAACAGGTCGGCAACGATCTTGTCGATCTTGTATTCGTCCTTGTCCTGCGGCGCGTCCGACCCGGCAAAGCCGCGCTGGTCGGGCATGATCAGGCGGTAGCGATCGGCCAGCAGCGGCACGAGGCCGCGCCAGGTGCGGTGGGATTCGGGAAAGCCGTGAAGGAGAATGAGGGCGGGGCCGTCCTCAGGGCCGGCGGCGGCGACGTTGAGGGTGACGCCGGTGGGGAGGGGGTGGCGGGTGAAGGTGAGTTCGCTCATCAGGTCCTCGCACTTGCGCCCTTCGACTGCGCGCGATGCGCTCCGCTCAGGACGAACGACGTCTGCTGTCCGTAAGCGCCTACACCCTCGTTCGTGCTGAGCGAAGTCGAAGCACGCGGGCGCAAGGTCACGGATAGCTCACCGTCTTGGGCACTTCCGGGATCGGGATCCACTCCGCATCATCCCCCGGCGGAAGCGCGAACTCGCCGGCTTTCCATGCGCGTTTCGCTTCCTGGATCCGGTCGCGGCGAGAGGAGACGAAGTTCCACCAGACGTGCCGCTCCCCGTCCATCGGTGCGCCGCCGCAGAGCATGAGCCTGGCCCCCCGCTCCGACCGCAGCACCGGCCGGGTGCCGGGGGCGAGGAGGACGAGGTGCATGGGCTCGAGCGCGAAGCCGTCCACTGCCGCATCGCCGTCCAGGAGGTAGAGCGCCCGCTCGTCCGCTTCGCGCTCCAGCTCGAGCGCTGCGCCGGGGGCGAGGTGGAGGGCGGCATAAAGGGTTGGGTGATGCTGGGTGACGGGCGAGGCCGCGCCGAAAGCCTCGCCCATGATGAGATTCACGCGGACCCCGTCGCCCTCGATCCAGGGCAGGCGGTCGGCACCGACATGCTCGAAGGAGGGATCGACCTCCTCGTGAGCGGAGGGCAGCGCGAGCCAGGTCTGGATCCCGTCCAGCACCGGCCCCGCCGCCCGCTCGTCCGCCGGCGAGCGCTCCGAATGGCTGATGCCGCGTCCGGCGGTCATCAGATTGACCGCGCCCGGTTCGATCCTCTGCACCGTGCCGAGACTGTCGCGATGGTCGATCGCGCCGCGGAACAGATAGGTGACGGTGGCAAGATTGATGTGCGGATGGGGGCGGACGTCGATGCCCTCGTCCACCCCCAGCCGCGCTGGCCCCATCTGGTCGAAGAAGATGAACGGCCCGACCATGGTGCGCTGCTTGTGAGGGAGCGTGCGGTGGACCTTGAAACCGCCGAGGTCATGGCTGACCGGCGCAAGGCTCATCAGGATAGGCGAGTCGTTGTTCATTCGCCGGGTGCCTTTGTCTCCATGGCCAGCGCGTGGACGCGTTCGTGCATGAGGTCGCCCAGGGCCTTGTAGACCAACCTTTGCCGGGCCACCCGGTTCAGCCCGGCAAAGGCGGGCGCCTCGACCGCCAGGAAGAAGTGCGACTCGCCCGCCGGATTGTAGCCGCCGTGGCCACGATGCTTCTCGCTGTCGTCGCGAAGCTCGATCCTGGTCGGCTCAAGCGCTTGTTCGAGCCGGGCGATCATTTCCCGGGCGACCGGACCCATGGCAGCAGCGTTCATCGGACCTATATAGTCGGGCTTCCAAGACAAGACAGAGTGATGGCTTCTCGATCCCCCAGGTTCCACGGCCGCGTGGAAGGCGCGGCGGCGCATTGCGCCGTTGCCGGCTGCCCCGAGCCGGGCGAGTTCAAGGCTCCGCTGACCGCGCCGAGCTTCGATGGCCCGGGCGAATGGCAGTGGCTGTGCCTGGAGCATGTCCGGCAGCATAATGCGCGCTACAATTACTTCGCCGGGATGAGCCCGGAGGAGATCGAGGCCGCTCAGTCGCCGATTGCCGGCTGGGACCGCACGACGCGGACCTTTGCGCACGTCGGGGGCGGCGACCCGGCGCCGAGCTGGAGCGACTTCAAGGACCCGCTCGACGCCATTTCGGGGCGCTTCGGTGCACGGGGCCGCCGCGAGGCGCCGGTGCAGAGCCGCTTCACCAGCGACGAGCGCCAGGCGTTGCATGTGCTCGGCCTTGGCGAGGACAGCGACCTTCACGGGGTACGCAAGCGCTATTCCGAGCTCGTCCGCCGCTACCATCCCGATCGCAACGGCGGCGACCGCCGGCACGAGAAGAAGCTGGCCGATGTGCTCGGCGCGTGGGCGACGCTCAAGGTGGCGGCGGCGTTCGCCTGATCCCCGGCGAACCAGGCAGACGGTTCACCAGCGGCCCTGCGCCATGGCTTCCTGCCGCGCCTGCTCGCGCGCGCTGGTCGATTGCGGTCCGGCCCAGCCGTGGGCAATTTCGCCAGCCGGTTCGTAGGTGGCGATGATCGTGCCGCCGCGGGTCACCTTGTGCTCCACCAGGCGAAGCGAGCGGGTGGGGGAAGGCGAGGCGAACAGCCGCTTGCCGCTGCCGACGACGACCGGAAAGGTCATCACCGTCAGCCGGTCGAGCAGCCCGGCTTCGAGCAGCTGCGGATAAAGGGTGCTGCTGCCCTGGATCAGAAGGTCCGGGCCGTCGCTTGCCCTCAGGTCTGCCACCTCGTCGAGGCTTCGAAGCTGGTGGCTGTTCGACCAGTCGAGGTCGGGCGCTCCCCGGCTCAGCACATATTTGTGGGCCTCCGTGAAGGCGCGGCCCATCTCGATCGCGGCGACCTCGCCTTCCTCCTTGCCGGCCGTCTCGAACACTTCTCCGATGCCGGTCGCCTCGCCCCCGACATAAGGCCAGTAGGCCGCGAAGATGTCATAGGTCCGCCGGCCCAGCAGCAGGGCGTAGGGCGGGCGGAAGAAGGCATCGATGGCAGCCCCAACCTCCTCGTCGAAGAAGGCGGGCAGCCAGCCGCCCTGGGCGAAGCCGCCGGTCGGATCCTCGGTGGGGCCGCCCGGCGCCTGCATTACTCCATCCAGGCTGACGAAGACGCTGCCGCGGATTTCACGCATTGCGGTCGCCTGCGGGGGTGCTGCCGATCGACCAGCTGTGGCCGAACGGGTCGCGAAGCTGGCCGTAGCGGTCGCCCCAGAAGGCAAGGTCGACCGGCATGGTCACCGTCGCGCCCGCTGCCACCGCCCGCTCGGCCCAGCGATCGGCATCGTCGACCTGAAGGTGGAGCGTGACCGGCGAGGGGGCGCCTGGCTGGCTGTAGCGGCCCGCCTCAGCAAACTCCGGGAACGCGTCGTTCAGCATCAACGACACGCCGTTCAGCCGCAGGTGGGCGTGCATGATGCGTGTGTCACCGCTCATGTCGGGCATGCCATCGCAGCCCGGCATGCCCGACGCGCGCATCGGCGGCATGGCGAGTTCGGCCCCGAACGCCGCCTGGTAGAAGGCGATCGCCTCCTCACCGCGGCCCTCGTGGATGGTCAGGTGAGGGGTAAGACCGGTGAGCGGCCCTTGCGCGGTATCGTTGGTCATCGTCGTGTTCCTCCGATCGTCACGCACCGCCGCGGATCGCGGCCTCGATCCGAGCGTGGTCGATCTTGCCCATGCCGACCATCGCTTCGAACGCTCGCTGCGCCACGCCCGGGTCAGCACTCCCGATCGCATCCATGAGGATTCGGGGGGTGATCTGCCAGCTGTGGCCCCAGCGATCCTTGCACCAGCCGCAAGCGCTTTCTTGCCCGCCGTTGCCGACGATCGCATTCCAGTATCGGTCGGTTTCCTCCTGCGTGTCGGTCAGGACCATGTGGCTGGTCGCCTCGTTGGGGGTGAAGCGATCCCCGCCGTTCAGCCCCACGAAGCGCCGCCCGAGCACGGTGAATTCCACCGTCAGTTCCTCCCCGACATGCGTGGCGCCGGGGTGGGGCGGGCAGATCGTCCGGCGTCCGACCGCGCTGTCAGGGAAGACGGAAGCGTAGAAGGTCGCGGCCTTGCCGGCTTCGCCGTGGTCGAACCACAGGCAGGTGACGAGCGCGTCGGTCATGGCTCAGTCCGGGGTGCCGACAGCCTGAAGGAGGCGGTCGAGCGTGTCCCCTCCGACCAGCGGGTTGAACCCGCCCCAGAACATGCGCTTGCCGTCAAAGGGAGGTCCATCGGGCCCGCCCTGAAGTTCGGGCATGGCCATGATCTTCTCCCAGCTTGCGTCGCGGGTCGCCTTGTCGGGCCAGATGATGAAGGAAAAGACCACATTCTCCCCCTCCTCCGCCTGTACCGACCGGGGAAAGCTGGTGCGCGTGCCGGGCTCCAGCCCGTCGCCGAGGCATTCAACGGAGACAGCGCCGAACTTCGCCGCTTCGCGGGCAAACATCTCGGCCATCGGCCGATAGGCCTCGAGCTTGTCGATGTGGATGGGGAGCACGAACCCGTCGACATATGCCATGATCAGGCCTCCTCTGGCTGAAGCTGCCGGTCTGCCTCAATGGCGGCCGGGTCCATCCACATCACTTCCCATTGGTGGCCGTCCGGATCCTCGAAGTCGCGGCCGTACATGCAGTCATGATCGTCCTTGCGCAGGCTGAGGTCGGTGCGTGCACCGGCCGCCGCGGCGGCGGCGAGCGTCCGGTCGACGTCGGCGCGGCTGTCGGCGGACAGGCACAGCATTACCTGGCTGGTGGCGCCGGCCTTCGCGATCGGCCGGGCGGTGAAGGACGAATAGAAGGCGTGGGTGAGCAGCATGATGTGGATGGTCTCGCTCAGCACCATCATGGCCGCCTGCTCGTTCGAGAATTGCTCATTCCTGGTCGCGCCGATCGCCTCGTAGAAGCGGATGGAGCGGTCCAGATCCGTCACGGGCAGGTTGATGAAGATCATTCGCGCCATCGGCTTCCCTCCTTCTGGCGATTCGGAATGCTTGAAGACTGCTCCTGTGCGTCATACATTGCAACCGTGCAGTTAGAAAAACTAACCAGGCAGCGGCAGGGCGAGGTCCGGAAGGGCTATGACGATGCCTGCGGGACTGCGCACGGGCTTGAGCTGCTCGGCGACCGCTGGGCGCTTTTGATCATGCGCGAGCTGCTGCTTGGGCCTCGCCGCTTCACCGACCTGCGCCGCGACCTGCCGGGGATCAGCGCCAACGTCCTCAGCCAGCGGCTTGAGGAACTGGAAGGGCGGGGGCTGCTGCGGAAGGTGCGGCTGCCGCCGCCGGCGGCCCGCGACGTCTATCAGGCGACCGCCTGGGGGCTGGAGATCAAGCCGGTGATCATCGAACTCGGCCGCTTCGCCGCCCGATCGCCGGGGCACGACGCCACTCTTCCGCTCAGTCCGGTGTCGCTGATGACCAGCTTCGAGACGATGATCGATCCCCGCAAGGCGCGTGGTTTCACGGGGCGGATCGGTGTGCAGATGGGCGAGGAGACCTTCATCGCACAGGTCGAGGAGGAGCGGATCACGGTCGCTCGAGCCCCGCTCGAGGAGGCGGCGGCGGTGATCGGGGGCGAGCCTGAGGCGATCGCTGCGGTAGTCTATGGCGGCGGACCGGCCGAAAGCCTTACTATCGAGGGAGACGTTTCGCTGGCACGGCGTTTCCTCACCCTCTTCACCCTCCCGCCCAAGGCCGACGCTCGCCAGAGTTGAGGCACCGGGCTCCGCCAGCTAGAGCCCCTGTCCATGGCCGATCTCTCGAATGAAATGCAGGTCCCGTCCGGAAGCACGCTGATGAGCGCGCCCGACAAGCTCGTGAAGGTGCGCGATGCCTTCGGCATCGACAGCGACATGGAGGTGCCGGCCTTCTCCGAAGCGGATGAGCGGGTGCCGGACCTCGACCCGGCCTACGTGTTCGATCCCGACACGACGCTGGCGATCTGCGCCGGCTTCGCCCGCAACCGGCGGGTGATGGTCCAGGGCTATCACGGGACCGGCAAGTCGACCCATATCGAGCAGGTTGCGGCGCGGCTGAAGTGGCCGTGCATCCGCATCAACCTCGACGCGCATATCAGCCGCATCGACCTGATCGGCCGCGATGCGATCGTGCTGCGCGACGGCCAGCAGGTGACCGAGTTCCGCGAGGGCCTGCTCCCCTGGGCGCTGCAGCATCCGGTCGCGCTGGTGTTCGACGAATATGACGCGGGCCGGCCCGACGTCATGTTCGTGATCCAGCGCGTGCTGGAGACGGAGGGTAAGCTGACGTTGCTCGACCAGAACCGCGTGATCCGGCCCAATCCCTATTTCCGGCTGTTCGCCACCGCCAATACGGTCGGGTTGGGCGACACGAGCGGACTCTACCACGGCACGCAGCAGATCAACCAGGGCCAGATGGACCGCTGGAACATCGTGGTCACGCTCAATTATCTGCCGGCCGCGACCGAGGCGCAGATCGTGCTCGCCAAGTCGGGCGAATATGACAAGCCGGACGGACGCAAGACGGTGGAGCAGATGGTCAAGGTCGCCGACCTGACGCGCCAGGCCTTCATCAATGGCGACATTTCGACCGTCATGAGCCCGCGCACGGTGATCAGCTGGGCGCAGAATGCCCTGATCTTCGGCGACGTCGGCTTCGCTTTCCGGGTCAGCTTCCTCAACAAGTGCGACGAGGCCGAGCGGGCGCTGATCGCCGAGATGTTCCAGCGCGTGTTCGGCAAGGACTTGCCGGAAAGCATCGCCGGGCGGGCCTAGGCGCCGGGCGGCGGTGTCGGATCGGCCTTGCGCGGTGTGAATTCGAACAGCATCGCCATCCCGAGCCAAACGGCGAAGGTGGCCTGCAGCTTGCTCGGCAGAACGGCCGCGTCACGAACCAGGTGAGGCAGCGCAAAGATCAGGACCGCCGCAAAGATCGTGTAGGTCCAGCGTTTATGCGAATTCGAGATGTAAAGAATGCTGATGACCAGCGCACCGCACAGCACGAGGAGGTGGACATAGTCGCGGGTATGAAGCCCCTGAAAGTCGCTGACCACGAAGCCCAGCACCGCTCCGAAGAAGGTGTTGAGGCCGGCGAGATTGGCGCGATATTCGCTTTCGGTAGTGGCCATGTCGAAACGAAAGCGGATGGGTCGCATGGACTTCTCCTGACTGAGCGCTTTGCCAAGGGTAGGAAAATTCGGTGAGCGAAACCACTCCTCTCGATAGGTTTCGCGGGGTGCTGGCGGGGACCGCGAGAGCGATTGCGCGCGACCCGGAAGTAGAGGTGGCCTTCGCCTCCGAGGCGGGGGCGCAGGGGGGCAAGCTTGCGCGGGTGATCTCGCCGGGGCCTGGCCTTGCGCCGCGGCTGGTGGCCGAGGCGCGCGGGGCGGCGGACGCGGCGGCGCTTCGGCTTCGCTACCATGACGCCAGGCTCCACGGGGCGCAGGCGCCGGCCGAGGCGGAGGCGCGCGCCGTGTTCGATGCGCTCGAAGGCGCGCGGGTGGAAGCGCTCGGGGCCCGCACCATGGCCGGCGTGCGCGGTAACCTTGCCGAACTGGCCGAAGCGCGGGTGCGAAGCGATGCCATCACCAGGGCGCGAACTGCCGAGGAGGTGCCGCTTGCGACGGCGCTCGGCCTCCTTGCCCGCGAGCGGCTGACGGGAGCGCCGCCGCCCGACGCCGCGACGCGCGGATTGAACCTCGTTCGTGAGTGGGTGGAGGAGAAGGCCGGGAGCGACCTCGACGGCCTGGCGCTGGCGCTGGACGACCAGGCCGCCTTCGCCGCCCTGGCGCGCAAGCTGCTGGAGGATCTGGAGCTCGCCTCCGCCGACGACCGCCCGGAAGAGTAGCCAGACGACGGCGGCGACGATCAGGACGGCGACGACAGCGGCGAGGACGAGAGCGAGGATCAGGACCAGGACGCCGGTGCGCAGGGCGGCGAGATGGAGCAGCGCGCCGAGCAGGAACAGTCGGAAGAACAGCAGGACGATTACGAGACCGAGGACGACGGCGACGAGCCGGCCGAGCCCGGCGAACAGGGCGAGACCAGCGCCGCCGCCCGTCCCAATCGCCGCCCCGACGAGCCCGAGCTTTCCGGCGACTACCGTTCCTTCACCAACCGCTTCGACGAGGTGGTGGAGGCGCCGGACCTGTGCGACGAGGAGGAGCTCAATCGCTTGCGCGCCTATCTCGACACGCAGATGGGGCAGTTGCAGGGGGTGGTCACACGCCTCGCCAACCGGCTCCAGCGCCGGCTGATGGCGCAGCAGGCGCGCTCCTGGGACTTCGACCAGGAAGAAGGGCTGCTCGACGCCGCGCGGCTGGCGCGGGTGATCGTCTCGCCAGGCCATTCGCTCAGCTACAAGGTCGAGCGCGAAACCGAGTTCAAGGACACGGTGGTGAGCCTGCTGATCGACAACAGCGGCTCCATGCGCGGCCGGCCGATCAGCATCGCCGCGATCAGCGCCGACATCCTCGCCCGGACACTCGAGCGCTGCGGCGTCGCCACCGAAGTGCTCGGCTTTACCACCCGCGCCTGGAAGGGCGGGCAGAGCCGCGAGCATTGGCTTTCCGAAGGTCGCCCGCCGCACCCCGGCCGCCTCAACGACCTTCGCCATATCATCTACAAGCGCGCCGACGAGCCCTATCGCCACGCCCGCCGCAACCTCGGCCTGATGATGCGCGAGGGGCTGCTGAAGGAGAATATCGACGGCGAAGCCCTGCTTTGGGCGCATGGCCGGCTGATCGCCAGGCCCGAGGAGCGGCGTATCCTGATGGTCATCAGCGACGGCGCACCTGTCGACGATTCCACCGCCAGCGCCAATGGTGGCGCCTATCTCGAGAGGCATCTGCGGCAGGTGATCGGCTGGATCGAAAGCCGCTCGCCGGTCGAGCTTGCCGCCATCGGCATCGGCCACGACGTCACCCGCTACTACCAGCGGGCGGTGACGATCATGGATGCCGAGCAGCTTGGCGGCGCCCTGGTGGAGCAGCTCGCCGGTCTGTTCGACATCGGCCGGTGACCTGCCCCGCGATGGGCCCGGCGGTGTCAAGCAACAGACCGCCGGGCCCCCCTCGTTACGCGACGCGAGGGATCGGGGCGGACGGGCTGACAGGGGAAAAAGCCCGTCCGTGGAAGGGCTTATGACCGATTCGCGGTTGAAAGTGGCTGAACGGCGCTTGCAGCCGTTGTTCAGCAAGTTGCTGATCGCAGGCGCTTTTTTCCTGCTGCTTGCAAGCGACAGCCGGCCTGAGCTGCCCGACCGCACGCCGATGAGCGAGCGGCTTGTTCCGGTCCGCTACGCGCCGGTGGTGCTTGGCAAGGCTGAAGGAGGCGTTCGCGTCACCGGTGCGTGGATAATCGAGGCTGATGATCCGCGGCTCGCCGGGCTGTCGGGCCTTGCCGTGCTCGACACCCGCACTCTTGTTGCGGTGAGCGACTCCGGCGTGCTGATCGACCTGCCCAAGCCAGGTTCCTCCGCTCCCGGGCGGTTCCGCGACCTGATCGGCGGGCCGGGCTTTCCGACCTTCAAGAAGTATCGCGATTCGGAGGCGCTGCTTGTGCGCCGGGACTCAAGGACGCCGGGGTCGATCGTCTATGAGATCAGCTTCGAGCATCGCCACGCGCTGATCGCTTATTCGCAGGAGGGCCGGCGCCTCTTCCAGGTACCCCTCCCGCGCACCGGCTGGCCGGCCAACAAGGGCGCCGAGGCGATCGCGCCGGATGGTCAGGGCGATCAGCTGATCTTTGCCGAGCGGGGGCACGAGCTTCTGGTGAGGACCCGCTCCGGGATCGTCCGCCGCCCGCTCGCCGGAGCAACGGGCGGGGTTGCCGACGCCGTGCTGCTGCCGGACGGGAGGATCG
>ERZ1066120.1509-NODE-1509-length-13856-cov-9.838562_pt1 | contig 13856 bp, 15 predicted proteins | sample MGYA00382767_ERZ1066120 | MGnify/ENA primary metagenome ERZ1066120 (study PRJEB33369, sample SAMEA5778350) | biofilm metagenome | biome: Industrial cooling water; feature: Water cooling tower basin; material: Biofilm | place: United Arab Emirates | collected... | reverse complement strand
AGCGAGAGTGGACATTTGATGTCTTTCCCGACCTGAAACTGGCTTATTTGCAAGTCTATGGATTTCGGATCGAAATTATCGGCAGCACTCAGTCACGCTCTGGGATGCCCGAAACTAAAGACATTGGTGAAGGATTACGCACGAGTGGCATTGGACATTTTTGTTTCCGTGTTGATGACGTGGATGCGGTACTGGCTGAATTGAATCGACGTGGTGTGCCAACCTTTTTTGAATTGGGCAGCTACCCTGGTCCTGGAGTTCGGCTCTGTTCGGTGAAGGACAATAACGGCAATCTCATTGAATTTGTCACTCCTTTGAAAGATTCTGCACAGTAATTCCTGGAGGAAATCCATCATGGCTCACGAGTCTATAAAACCTGCGATCGCCAATACCACTGAAAAGGAGAAATCATGACAACTACATACCGTCACAGTGCTGCTTTCAACGATCTCGCAGCACTGCTCACAGGACAGCTTTTTCTTCCTCAAGCTGCTGATTATGAACAGGTGCGTCAACTCTGGAATGGTAAGGTAAAGACTCAACCCGCTGCGATCGCTCGTTGTCTCACTGTACAAGATGTGATTCATACGGTTCGCTGGACACGATCGCAGGGGCTACCCCTCTCGGTTCGAGCGGGAGGACACGATACTGCTGGACGAGCGTTGTCTGAGGGCGTGGTGATTGATTTGTCTCAGATGAGAACTATCACCGTTGATCCAGACCAGCGCACCGCTCACGTTCAAGCTGGAGCAACGATCGGCGATCTGATCGAGACAACCACCCAATATGGGTTGGTGACAACGACAGGAACCTGCTCCGCCGTTGGCATGGCTGGATTTACCCTGGGAGGAGGATACAGCGAACTCACAGGGGCGTATGGGCTGGGTATTGATAATCTACTGTCTGCACAAGTGGTCACTGCCGATGGGCAACTTCTAACCGCAAACGCCGAAGAACATCCCGATCTGATGTGGGGACTACGCGGTGGGGGAGGCAACTTTGGCGTTGTCGTCTCGCTGGAGTATCGCCTGCATCCACTCACGACCGTGTTATCTGGGATGCTGCTCTATCCGCTAGGGGAAGCTAGAACCGTGTTACGCCGTTTGAACGACTTCATGGCGACTATCCCGGATGAATTGACGATTCTGTCTGGGTTCATTCAAATGCCAGAGGGCGCAACAGTTCTCTTTCTCTTACCGCTCTACTGTGGTGAGAGCGCAGCAGGTGAGCAAGTAATCGCACCCCTACGAACCTTTGGTACTGTGCTATTCGATCGGGTGCGATCGATGACGTATCGCGAATTTATTCATCAGTGGGATGCGAATGCACCGAAGGGAAGGCACTACTATGCTAAAACACAGTCGATCAAAGGGTTTCAGCCTGAAATTATTGACACACTGATCGAACAGGGACTGCCATTTTCTTCCCCCTTTTCGTTCATCGCGCTCCATCACTTTCATGGAGCCGCGAGCCGCGTCGGTGCGTCGGAAACTGCTTTTGCACTGCGGCAGGATCATCTCATGGTTGAGCTAATTGCAGCCTGGGAGCCACAGGACGACGAGCAGCGGCATATCCAATGGGCACAAAACATCTCACGCTCCCTTGCACCTTATGCCTTGAAAGGCGGATACATCAGCCTTCTGAATCGGGAAGAACAGGAGCGCGTTCGGCTTGCCTTCGGGTCGAACTATGAGCGATTGCTCGATCTTAAGCAGAAATACGATCCAGATGATGTGTTTCGATCGACGATCGGACATCTCGCACCCCATTCACTCACACGGTAAGACTCTGACAAATCATCGTCGTTCATAACAAGCCCTAAACTCAACCAGGAAAACACAATATCACAAAAACTCTCAGGAAAAGTTGCGCTTGTCACCGGAGGCACCAGCGGCATCGGTCTTGCCACAGCTAAGCGATTTGTCGCTGAAGGTGCTTATGTCTTTATCACGGGTCGTCGTCAGACTGAACTTGATGCTGCTGTAAACGAGATTGGTAAAAACGTGATGGGCATTCAGAGCGATGTCTCAAATCTGGCAGACCTCGATCGTCTTTACGCCACGATCGAGCAAGAGCAAGGTCACTTGGATGTGGTCTTTGCTAATGCTGGCATTGGAGAACCCATCCCGCTCGGATCGATCACCGAAGAACACTTTGACAAAATATTCAACACCAATGTCAAGGGTCTACTTTTCACTGTGCAGAAGGCACTGCCGCTGATACCAGAGGGCGCTTCCATCATCCTGAATGCCTCAACTGCTTCTATCGTTGGCACTCCAGCCTTCAGCGTGTATGGCGCGACTAAAGCTGCCGTGCGATCGTTTGCCCGCAACTGGACACTCGACCTTAAAGAACGCAAAATCCGGGTGAATGCTATTAGTCCTGGCACAGTTCCGACTCCTGGTTACGATCGCTTTGGATTCAGTGGAGAGCAACTGAAAGAATTTGTGGAGAGCCAAGCTAACAATATCCCACTGGGACGAGTCGGCACGCCTGATGAGATCGCCAAAGCCGTTGTCTTTCTCGCTTCAGATGACAGCAGCTTTGTCAACGGCATTGAGCTATTCGTCGATGGTGGCATGGCACAAATCTAAATGGGTGCTGTGTCCAAGGCGGACAGCTAACAATGCAGCAGACGGTTTAAAGCCGCTAGTGCTGCGTTCGAGTTTCTTTGCCGCCACTGATTTCAGCCGTTGGGTGTTTTGAGTAATGTGAGGTGTGGAACGGATGACGGATAAACTTGAGCAGAACAAACAGACGGTCACGGCATTTTATGACCTGATGTTCAACCAGTGTCAGCCCGCAGAAGCCATCGAGAAATATGTCGGCGACGTGTACATCCAGCATAACTCGACGGTGTCCGACGGGAAGCAGGCTTTCATCGAATATTTCGAGAGGATGGCGAAAGAATATCCAGGCAAGTGCGTCCAGTTTAAGCGCGTCTTCGCTGAAGGCGATTATGTAGTCTTGTATTGCTACCAACAATGGCCGGACGACAACGACTGGGCGGGCATCGACATCTTCCGCCCAGATGATAAAGGCAAGATAGTCGAGCATTGGGACGTGCTACAAACCATCCCGGAAGTGTCGGCTAACGATAACACGATGTTCTGAACAGTTGAGTGCTGGTAGGGTGAAGGCCGGTTTGTACAACGGCACGCCCAAATAGTAGGCAGTGGAATTCAGATGTAACTAAGGCGATCGCAGCCATTTTATCAGTCGCATAGTAACACCATAAAAATTTGATAAACTGTCCTAAGAATCTGAAAGAAACCGAGCATTAGAATTCATTACACTTCAGTTAAATCAGACGAGAATCCAATGCGGTATTCATAGGAGATTGCAATGCCTTACGTTACTGTTGGTCAAGAAAATTCTGCAACCATCGATCTCTACTACGAAGATCTTGGGACAGGTCAACCGATTGTTCTCATTCATGGATTTCCCCTCAACGGTCATTCCTGGGAAAAGCAGGTCTTAGTGCTGCTAAATGCGGGGTATCGAGTGATTACCTACGATCGCCGAGGATTTGGTGCTTCCAGCCAGCCGTCGTTTGGCTACGACTACGACACCTTTGCAGCAGACCTGAACGCGCTGATGACTAAACTCGATCTGCGCGATGCTGTGCTGGTCGGCTTCTCGATGGGGACAGGCGAAGTGACGCGCTATCTCGGCAAGTATGGCTCAGAGCGCGTGCAGAAAGCCGTACTCATGGCTCCAGTGCCACCCTTCCTGTTGAAGACAGACGACAATTCCAAAGGAGTCGATCGCAGTGTCTTTGACGGCATTATGAAGAGGATCGTAGACGATCGCCCAGCCTATCTGTCTGCATTTTTCCAAGACTTCTTTAACGTGGACGTGCTGGGAGGCGATCGCATCAGCAACGATGCCATCCAGATGAGTTGGAATGTTGCGGCGGGAGCTTCTGCTAAGGGGACTTTAGACTGCGTGCCGTCGTGGTTGACTGATTTCCGTGACGATCTGCCGCGCATCGACGTGCCAACCCTAATCGTTCATGGGGATGCCGATCGCATCCTGCCACTTGAAACTACCGCAGCGAGACTACCGCAATTAATTAAAGACAGTCGCCTTGTGGTCATACCTGGCGGTCCTCATGCTATCAATTGGACTCATGCCGATCTGGTCAACCCTGCGCTGCTGGACTTTCTCAAAGGAAATTAATCGGTGGAGATTTTTGTCTTCAATCAGTTTTTGCCACAACACACCCAAATTTCCTCGCTGCCTTTCGATCGACTCTATTCATCCTAGAGGTGAGAAATGAAAAGCGAATGGCGGATTTTGTCAAGTTTTCTGTTTCTACTAGTTCTCATTAGCGTAGTGTCATTGGGAGTAACGCAGGCTAATAGTAGTAACGATTTTTCTCGCGATTTGACTAACCCGCGTCTGATTCAACGGGGGAGGTATATCGTCACGGCATTAGGTAATTGTGCGGGATGCCATAGCCCGAATAAGTCACCCAACGATCCAGAGTGGTTAGCTGGGTACTTGCCAGGAACTCCAGGGCAACCGTTTCAAATCGGTGAATTTCAAATTTATCCGTCCAATATTACCCCCGATCGCGAAACGGGGATTGGCAGTTGGACACCACAAGAGGTCTTTAATTCTTTGCGTCACGGACGGGATAAAGACGGTAATATACTTTGTCCGGCTATGCCTTGGATTTATTATCGCGACCAGAGCGATCGCGATAATTGGGCAATTGTCGCTTACTTAAAAGAAGGGATCAAACCAATTAGGAATCAAGTCCCCGAAAACACTGCACCTGGAGTCACGCGCCCTGACTGCGCTCCACTGTTTCAAAACTTACAACCTCTACCTGCTTATCCTGGAAAAAACGAGATTGGCGTGTGGCGTAAATAAGAATTTTTCATATGCTCATAAAACTGGTACGGGTTCAGACGTACTGGGCATCGGCACTGCTACCAATGGCGTTGGGATCGTCACCTCTCCCCAGGGAAGACGAATTGCGATCGTAGTATTTATCGCTGGTTCAAAAGCACCTTTATAGGCACGTAAAAGTATAATATCTCTTATTGCTGCCGCAGTAGTCAAGGCGATCAAATGATGAATGTGGTATGTGAATAGAAATATTTAAAGTCAAGATTGACTTGAGAGCGAATAGCGTGCAAGGTTTGAATCTAGAAACTCGCTTTTTGGTTGAATCTAAATAAAGTTGAATAAACTCATTTTAAGAAAGTAGATTTTGTCATTACTTGTAAAAGTGCAGAGTATCACCACTACTGTGGTCAGCGCTTTTAAATAAAAACTTCCAGCAATATAACAAAAAATTACGCTCTGTTGTCATATCTATAATAAATTGTTTTGTTAACCGACACAAAACTTCCTTAATTGATAGTAGTAAAGAATATAGATACTCCTATATTTAAATCAGGAGTATCTATATTCAAAAGATTTGTTGCCTAATCCCACTAGAATGGAATATCTAGTTCATCAACAGATATACCATTACTAGCTGTAGCAGCTGTAACTAAAGCGTGTTCTACTAGTTGAGATTGCAAATGCTTCTCGGTAAATTTGGGCTGACTAGATTCAGTTGGAATAAAGTTACGAATAACTAAGGTACATTTCTTTTCCTTGTATCCATTACCAGTATCTACTACTTCCATGTCTGGATAACCAACGGCTACACCATTTGTCCTAGAATCAAATTGAGCGATCGCAACGGCAGCTGCTCCTTTCGCACGAAAAGGCATGGTACTTTCTACTAATCCATCTTTGGAGTAGGAATGAAACGAGCAATCGCCATAGACTATTTTGACTCCTTGAGCGTCGTGGGTTTCTTCAACCGAGTGAAGTTTTACTGTCAGAGTTGCGTTAATCATAGTATCTCGATATCAAGCGAATAAATTCTGTTTAGTTGCGCGTAGCGCCATGAAGTAGCAGAACCGCACCTGACTCAAAAGTGCGGTCTGATTTTCATTAGAAATTGGCGTTGGCTATGCTCGGCTCAGGACTATTGCTGGAAGTATTGGATTCTTCATTGCGTTTAGAGGAGCTAATTAGCTCTAATTCGCTGACCCTAATCACAGGTTTGCTACGAGGCAAGCCGCTATTTTTGTCAACCCAAACATCAAATTTGAGTTCTCCAGCAACACCAATCGTCGAACCTTTACGTACCCAATCAGTAGCAACTTGGGCAGTATTACCCCACAATTCTAAGTCCCACCACAAGGGTAGATCGCTTTTATACGGTGGTTTGACAGCAAGAGTCAAGGTAGTTTTCATCGCACCTGACTCGAAGTAGTGGGTAGCTGGATCTTGACCGACGCGACCGACTAATTCGATTCTATTCATGAATTGTTTGGTCATGTTACACTCCCTAAATTCTCATGAATTTTGCGCGTAGCGCTTGCTGCGTTATCCATTTCTCATTGAAAGCTCAAGTGGCGATCGCGGGAATATCCTAAGAGTAATAGAAAAAATAATCCCAAGTCTTTGATAACTTGGGTAAGTCATTGTATTCAGCTCACAGCAGTTACTCTTTAGTTCCCAAATCGTGTAGTTTTACCACTAACTTTTCTAGCTGCATCTTGCTATGTCCAACAATTTTATTGATAGCAGCAACTTGGTTGAGCTTCTTTTACGACAAGCTGTTGAGTTGATTCAAACTAGCAAGCTCTGGTATATGTTGGTGCTATGTGGTTGTGAGGGGTGTTATTACAGACGACTCATTGTTCAACGAGATCGCTTCAGTTGTGCTACTTGTTTGGGCTGCTGCAATTCCTACATAATTTTGTTCTGTACCAATGTAGGATAAAATTTGCTCAACAGAGGCAATTTTGGGTTCATCTAACAGAATAATTCTGTGTAAATTCCCTAGTCTTCTGACTATTATTCTGGCACTACTCTGCTCGCAATCGGTTGGCTAAGTCATTGAGAACCGGAAATTTCACGTCGATTTGACGGTATCGGTCGATCGTTATTGTACTCATCTCGATCTAATAAATCTCTTCTTGGCAGATGCGCCTTAGCGCTCAATACCTATCAAAATCTACTTTCTTACCCTGCCTCCCAGTCTTCAAGATTGACTTGAGGCACCCTACTAAACTCTCTAATATTGTGAGTCACTAGTGTTAAATTGTTAGCCAAAGCAATCGCAGCAATTTGGAGATCGTATGGTCCAATTGGCGTACCATTAATAGCAAGAAAAGCTCTAATCCGTCCGTAAATTAGGGCAGCTCTATCGTCAAATGGTAAGGAGACATATTGGTTGAGAAACTCTTGCTGTCGTGCCAGCGTGCGTTCTGGATTTGAGCTTTTCATCGCTCCATAAAATAACTCAGCCTTAACAACAGAACAGACAAAGACATCCGTAGATGGTATTGCTTCTAAACGTTGCCTCACACCAACTGCTCGACCCTTCAAATACCCGATACAAGTATTGGTATCCAGTAAATACATCAGTCTAGCGACTCCCGCTCTGGGAGTTCCCCTTGTGGTTCTCGCTCCAATTGCTCGTCACTTAAACAGCCAAATGTACGTTCAAAAAAATCAGATGAATAGCCTAATTCTTCGGGTGATTTTGTTGGCGTTGGGGTGACGGGTTGAACCGTTACCGTAACTTCTAAGTCGGCATCATGGAGCGCAACTGGTACATCTAAATGCAAAATTCCATCTTTACCAACGCGAGTACGTAGCACGATCTTTTGCATTACGATTTCTCCTTCTAGGAACTACACTATTATTGTCGATTTTCATTTGGGCATGACGCACTCAGCTAGTATGACTATGCGCTAGCCGATCGTCAATTACCCAGCCATAGTACTTCCCAAACAAGTCTGGAAGAAGCCATTTTTAACAGGGCAGCTTTGGCTGCTGCCAGTTTTTCTATCCAATTTCTATTACCAAGTGCTTGCCACCATCGGTATTGAAGGTAATCGAGCAGCCACAGTTGTCGCTCGAAGTCCAGCATTGTATCTATTTCCTTCGCCAAGCGCATTGCATTCAAGGCATTAGTGGGAGGTAACTCAAGTTGTTCTAAAAGTGCTTTTGGCATCGATCGCATTCGATCGTAGTGGGCGATCGCTTGCCCTGGACTACCAGCAGCCAACGCTACGATAGATGAATCGTTTATAATTTCTGCGTTTCCCAGTCTTTCCAGCACCCGTACCATACTACTGCCATTCAGCCGATGAAACGGGATCGCCTGACAGCGGCTGGCTATAGTAGGTAATAGTTTTTGCGGCTGGGATGAAATCAGGATAATACTACCGCTGGTTGGTTCTTCCAAAGTTTTTAGCAAAGCGTTAGCAGCAGAAGCAGCCATTCGATCTGCATCTTGAATGACTACGACTTTGCATGGTGCAGTTAGCGCACAACAGGAGAGAAATTGAGTGACAACTCTGATTTGCTCGAGCCGAATTTGAGGCGGCGACTTGGGCTTTACCTCCCAGTGGGCTAGATCGCTTTGATTAACTAACTCTCCCTGATGTAAGTAAGTCGGTTCTACCCATAACAAATCGGGGTGACTGGCAAGATTGTCGGTGTCAACGAGTTGAGCGATGAAGATGCGAGCAGCCAACGTTTTACCTACACCATCTACACCAGCAAATAAATAAGCTGGTGCAATTCGATTAGTTGCGATCGCTCCCTCAAATAGAGATACGGCTGTTGATTGCCCTATCAAACTAGAAAACTCATCAATTGCTCGTTCTTTGCTGACAGCATGTTCCCGATTGTTTGCAGTTGGAACAACAGGAATAGATACAGTTGTTGGTAATGACATATTTGGCTGGATTATAGCTATAGCTAAGCACAGATTTTTACGATTTGAGTTTGGAGAGCAGACTTTTCATCCCATCCATTCTTCAGCATTAATTCCAATTCCAACAGCACTGACAAAGCTTTTTGTAACTTGCTAGCTGGAACGTTAGCAACTTCTTGGCGTAGGAAGTAAAGCCGTTTGGGGTTTTTGATCTCTGCTAAAAACGCAATCGCGCTAGCATCTTGCCAGTTAGCAGCTATACAAAGTTTGACGACTAACCAAGTTCTAAATGTTGTCGTCAGGGTAGCGACAATTTTTAAGGCAGGTTCATCGCCAGCAATTAAATCCTCAAGTAACTTTAATGCCAAAGAGACATTGCCCGTGCGAATAGCACTTGCCAGTTGCAAGCTGTTTGTTGCATTGTTGGCAACTAATTCTCTCACTGCATCGGCATTGATAATTGTACCATTGGCATACACTTTGAGTTTTTCCAACTGTGTAACTAATAAGCGCGTATTGTTACCAACTGCTTCAACCAATACTCGATAAGCATCAGATGCAAACTCGATCCCCGCTTCTTTTGCTAAATTACGCGCCTGCTTTATCAGCGCCTCAGTCTGCCATTGGGGAATCGAGGGAAATTCTTTAACTTCGGCAGATTGCAGTAGTAGCTTCACTGATTTGTTCCTAGAATCGGGTTTGTTAATACTAGTAATCAGCAGAAAGTTAGTGGTTGGTACGATCGCTAAGATATGCTCTAACTGCTGCAAAATTTCTTTCGGGCAAACTCCCAATAGTGCGCTGGATGGCAAATAAACTAACCGACCTCCAGTTCCTAATGGAGGAGTCATAATATCCGCAATCGCTTGGGGAATGCTATCTTTTAAATCTGGCGGATATTGAGAGTAATTAAAACTCGCCCATCGTTCATCGAGAACGCGCGATCGTAGTTGTTTAATGGCGCGACTCATCAGGAATTCATCTTCGCCCCAATAAATCTGGATTGGCATGAGTTTAGAATTTGATTAAAGCTTGTAGAAAGAGATACCCGCACTTGGCTATAGAGTGCGGGTCGTACTAATGAGATTGAATTAGAATCTAGAGAGCATCTACTGCTTGAAACGCACCAAAGTGTTCTCTAATTCTGTGTTGAACGGTAGGACTGCATTGCCCCCACCAGCGTTCTGTAGGCTGACCGCCTACACAAGAAAGAACAGCGCCAAAACCCGCTCCTACATATTTAACCGGCAGGCAAATACTACCTCTTGCTGTTTGTCTTGGTTGAGGTTTTACGCCAAAGGAAATAAGTTTTCTTTCTAACTTGTTGAGAGTTTGAATTTCTGGCATAATCAAAGGTGCATATAATCGGGAACAGACAATTAGTGGAGTATTTGTCCGTTCCCGCGTTTTCACCTCAATCGGCGCTTTTGCGCCAAAATACCTTTGACGTAACCAACAATCTTTGCTGCACTAGCTTCTGGTTGATCTTCACTTAGATCTCTGCACAACCAGCTAAAGCTAGCTTTTAAGGTTTCCCTTCTTTTGAGCGGGTCTTCTTTGTTAGGATGGCGTGCAGTTAAAATCGTTGCAGCTTCTGCAATTACCTCTGACTTTGTTTTAGCCACGATAATTTCTCCAATTTTTGTCTCTAGATTTTGTCGATAGTAATGAGGCAGCACTCTACACAGGTATAGCGATCGCTATTGACAAATAATCCCCAAGGCAAATCCTGAACTTGGGCGTTAACTGCGTTTAACCAATACCGAAAATGCTGGTAAAAACTGGTATTGTATCGCCAAGGACTATGACTGACGAGCGAGACCAGCCTGCCTCCAACTTTTAAGCATTGATAGGCTCTTTTCACATGAGATATTTGCTGCGAGAAAGGAGGATTTTGTACGACTCGTTCGTAGCGATTGCTTAGATTGGGAGTAGTCAAAAAGTCCGAGCCAATTAGTAGTAAACCTTGCAGTGATAGGATCGTTTGCAATTCTGGAATTGGTTCAATAACTTCGACGAGCGCTCCTGCTTTCTGTAGAGAAGTCGCTAGCGTACCAAAACCAGCCGATGGTTCCAAACAACTGCTTCCTGGCTCAAGATTTGCTGCTTCTACTAATAATTCGATTACCCAAGGCGGTGAGGGAAAGAGATCCCAAAGTTTGAGAATTCCAGGATTATTCAACTGCTTTTACCACTCCAATTCGACAATTGCGATCGTCTAAGACTCAAACTCCTTTACTCGACTGGAATTAGAGCCATCAAGCTATGTTCTTTGAAGCGAAGATCGTTCGAGAATTCGCAAAACGAGCAGGCATGAGATGTCAGGGCTAGCCTACAGTAGTTGCGTTATGCCCGTGCTAGCCGCAAGGATAATTCATTCTAAATGGGAAAATAGTTGGTCAATGTCACGACCAAAAAAACGTTCGGCAATGGCTCGCGAATCAACGCCGAGATCGAGAGCGAGTTAATGTAATAATTCGTTTGCTGGTAGGTTTTCGCTGCTAAATGCCAATGCGCTCGATATATAACAAAGCAGAGCGGCGCTATTGAGTCATCCTAGAGCGCCAACCCTGCATTATTTGCCGATGCATTCGACGATGAGTTTAATCGGGTTTATGGTCACGGGATTTGGGGAGTTCTCTAGTATTTAGAGTTTCCGTGTTGAGCGATCGCGCTTAGGCAATTCTCACTTCGCCCCTACCTAATTTCTCTAAAAGTTCTGACACGCTGCTACAGCCAGTGGCTTCCACTACCTCCGCCACACCCTTCCAGCCTGACTCGGTTACAGACAGAGTGCGCTTTTTCTTCTCCTCGTCATAGATCTTTTGTTGAGGACGAAGATTTGCCAAGCTATTTTGATGTTGACCTCTGCCCATACCCTTAAAACAAAGTGTTGACTTTTTCTCGAATACGTATACAATGAAATAAACTGAATCGATAGCGGTTAGCCAGCGACGTAGGAAATCCAAAGCTAACCGCTTCTAAGTTCCCTCGTAGAAAAGGAGCTTTCAATATGTATGGTATACTCGAAACCCCAACGATCGCAACTAGCGAACTGTATTCTCATCTAGAACAGCAAGCACAAAGCGTTGCCCCTCAAATAGAGCTAGTTCCAGCACGAATTCAAGTCGAGCGGCTGGGCTTGACCAGAAATGCATCCTCTACCCCCTATATTGTCTATCGCGTCAAAGAGCGTCGTTGTTGCACCTTTTTTAAGCGCAAGCTGTTGTGGCAGCTAATGCAGGCAATGCTTCGAGCCCAGTACGGTATCGAAGACAAGATCCGCAGCGTTACCTCTACTCCAGATTTCGGTTTGTCTTTCTTCATCGGTTCTAGCTGGCGGCACGTTCTTAACCACCAAATCTGTCGCTTTGTGGAACGAGCCAATAATTTGAGGCGGTTGGGATCGATCGCATCGACCCCTTTATCCGCCGTCTCGCGTCCTAGTGTTGCCATCTCAGAACCCGTAGAGATTTTAGTGGCAGCGATGAAACTTGCAATCGCCCGCTCGAACTGGAATTTGGTCAAGGGTGAAATTGCAGCATATCCAGAATACAAGGCGATTGCCTGGTCGCAGCTCACTAGAGACGAAAAACAGCAGTTAAGCGCCCTCGTTCCCGAAGCAGTAAAATTGCTCTTGAACGCGAAGAAAGAAGGTGCGATTGCCCAATATTGCGAAGCTTGCGAAGACGGTCTTTACTGGGTGCGAGTTACTCCCGAATCCCCTCCATCGTTGGTCACCAGTTGTGGGGTTGGTAATTTTGTTAAGGGGGCAGTGGCAAGAATGGTAAAGCGGACAGGACACCCGCTCGCAACATCCTCGATTTCAGAGTGCAAAGTGGCATGAATTTTCCTGGTAGAGTGAGACTTGCTCTTTGGAGATCGCAGTTCGATCTGTGCCAAAGTGCTGCCTAAAGCTATCTAAACCTTCAAGATAAGCTAACAATCCAGATGCTCCAGCAACTTGATACAAGCCAATAGCACTTTCCCATTCCTTCAAGGAAGCTTTCTTGTCTGTGAGGATTTTAACAAGAGCAGCAGGTAATTTGATTTCTTTACCCGTATTTAAATCTAGGTGAACAACTGTTTCTAGTAATAGTTCCTCTTGACTCATAACTTGACTATTTCTAGCCAATTCGAGCTGATGCAGTTGAGCTGCTACTCCAAACAGTGGTAGTCTTAGCTGTGTTAATTTTCTTGGTCTAGGTTGGGCAACACTTCGCTTTTTCAGCTTAAACTTGACTGGATTTTGTGGCGAACGGATGTTGAGCAGCTGATGCAGATTGAGATGAGTTTGACCTAGATGTGAAGAGGCAAATTTATCCTCAATATTGCAGTAAGGGTAAGTAATTTGATAGAAATATTCTGGTTCGGCTCTCGGATCGCCAAATTTGCGTAGCTTAACTCTTAACGTATGGCTAATCCAGCCAACGCCTGCATTCGTACATCCTGGAAGGAAAATTCTCGGTAAACTTTCGCTCCATTCTAAAGTGACAATGCGATCGCCAGCCAGTCCTTCGTAGATTTCTCTAATACGAGTACCAGAATATTGTTGTTGGAATTTCTCCACCCAAGCACGTTGCTTCTTGTTAAGTCTGGCTTTTGACATGAGTTTGAATTCGATAGAATAAGGCAGCACAGTTTGTCATAACTCGTGTTGCTTTGATTGATTAAGATCGTGCTAGCAAAATTTGGTATTCAGTTTTCTGTTTAGAAGACTAAAAAGAGTTGCTTGTTGAGTCTAGGCGGCTCTTTGTAGAACTTAGAAGACCGCATAGCAGCACAGTAGTCGAGCCACCATGCCACGTTGTCTCTCCAGTAAGCCTTTCGCACTCCAGCTCGTAGGCGATCGCGACGGGTTAAATCGAGTAGCGGACGGTTTGAATCGCAGGAAACTGTAATGCGATATCGATCTGCAAACCACAGTAGCGGAGCTAGTGCTTGTTCCAAACAAACTCCATACAGGTGTACGTGTCTAATTGGAGATTCAGCAATTAGGGGAATGCACTGGTGAAGCGTTTCGTAGAAAGTAGGTAGCAAGCTTCTATAACATCCGAGTCTTGACCATCCCCCTAGACCGCACCAATCTCCAACGGCAAAGTACTCTAAC
>ERZ1066120.1505-NODE-1505-length-13887-cov-14.257013_pt1 | contig 13887 bp, 12 predicted proteins | sample MGYA00382767_ERZ1066120 | MGnify/ENA primary metagenome ERZ1066120 (study PRJEB33369, sample SAMEA5778350) | biofilm metagenome | biome: Industrial cooling water; feature: Water cooling tower basin; material: Biofilm | place: United Arab Emirates | collected... | reverse complement strand
GCGTCGGGCCGCGGCCGTGCGGCGCCGCGGCCGCGTCTGGGCCGGGGCGACGGTCCCGTTCGCGTCCCGCGCGCCGGTCACGACCGGGGACGGGGGGAGGGCGGGCGCCGCCGCGAGGGGCGGGGGAGCAACGACGAGGGCGGCGACCGCGAGGAGCGCGGCCGCCGCCCGGCGGGGCGACAGGAAGACCGGCAGCATGAGCGACAGACGGGGCAATGCGCGTTCCAGCAACGATAGCGCGACCCGTGCCCCGCCTCACACCCGGAAGACGATCCCCCGCTTCCAGCACACGAGCAGCACGCCGTACCAGAACCCCACGAACAGCAGCGCGAACGCCAGCGACGGCAGCCGCGGGTCGAGCCCGGGGAGCGACAGCGTGCGGTACACGGCCTCCACCACCGACACGCGGTCCCCGCCGACCTCCACCTTGAGGATCGAGTAGAGCAGGCGCGCCATGATGCCGGAGCCGAGGAATGCGAGCATCGGGTTGGTGCCGTAGACGGCGAACGGGCGCGTCCACCACGTCACCCGCCGCACGTCGATCACCCACAGGCACGTCGCCAGCGTCACCGCCCCCACGCCGGCCGTGAACACCACGTACGAGCTGGTCCAGAGCGACTTGTTGATCGGGAAGACCCAGTGCCACACGAGCCCGGCCACCATCCCCAGCGCGCCGACGGCGAACAGCCCGTTCATCCGCTCGGCCAGCCCCACGTCGCGCCGGGCGAGCCACCGGCCGGCCAGGTTGCCGAGCACCGCCGTGCCCGCGGCCGGAAGCGTCGAGAGGAGCCCCTCGGGGTCACGCAGGCCGCCGCCGCCGGCCCAGATGTGGTTCGCCGTGAGCACCACCCGGTCGAGCCAGGCGTCGACGGTGGTGCCGGGGGCGTCCCACACCTGCCAGCCGGGGCGGCCGGTGGGTGGCACGGCGGCGAGCGCCATGAGCGCCCAGTAGCCCACGAGGAGCGCCGCCACCGCCGCCACCTGCTGCCGCACCGTGGTGCGCAGCGTGAGCAGCCCGGCGAGGATGTACGCCAGCCCGATGCGCTGCAGCACGCCCATCACGCGCAGATGCTCCAGCCGGTACACCACGCGGTCGAGGAACGACGGGTCGGCCACGCCGCGGAGCTCGCCCCACTGGAAGCCGGGAAACCAGTTGAGCGCCAGCCCGAGCAGGAAGATCAGCGCCCCGCGCCGCACCACCTGGCGCAGGATGGCCGCATCACCGGCCCCTGACGCGCGGCGGGCGCCGAGCGAGAGTTGCGTGGTGATCCCGACGATGAAGAGGAAGAACGGGAAGATGAAATCGGTCGGCGTCCACCCGTGCCACTCGGCGTGCTCCAGCGGCGCGTAGATGTGCGCCCACGAGCCCGGGTTGTTCACGAGCAGCATCCCCGCAACGGTCATCCCCCGGAACACGTCTAACGAGAGGAGCCGCTCGCGCGGGGCGGCGGGCGGCGGCGCGGCAGGGGGCGCGGCGGCAGCCTCAGCAGGCGCGGCGGGCGCCGCAGACGGGGGGGCGAGCGTCGCGGCCATCGGCGCGGGTCACCGGAACGGGCAGGGGCGGGGCGGCGGCGCGGGGCGCGGGACGCCCTGGCCGTCGCGGAACGGAGGTTGAAGCACAAGACTACATGGCTGGCGCGACCCGGGCACTGGCGCCCGCCGGGCCGCGATGCATGTTGGCGCAGCACGCCCCCCGACACGAGGCCGGAGGGCGTCCGGGTACGACACCCGGCGGGGCCGCGCGCGCGGACCCCCGGGTCTCACGCAGGAGGACGGATGGCGATCGCGAACCGGACGATTCGGGAAGGCGTAGTCGGGGGGCTGCTGGCCGCGGGGGCGGTGGCCCTGTACTTCCTCGTCCTCGACGTGGTGACGGGCCACCCGTTCGCCACGCCCGTGCGGCTGGGGCAGAGCGTGGCCTCGTTCTTCGGCGGCACGGGCGGCGGCTCGCCCACGATGTACGCCGCCGGCTACACGCTCTTCCACGTGCTGGCGTTCATCGCGTCGGGGATCGTGATGTCGGCGGTGGTGAACAAGGCGGAGGAGGAGCCGTCGCTGCTGTTCGGGCTGCTCATCCTCTTCGTGGTGTTCGAGATCGCCTGGTACGGGATGACGGCCGTACTCTCGCGCGACGAGGCGTTCGGGCCGCCGGCCTGGTACCAGATCATGATCGCCAACCTCGTGGCCGCCACCGTGATGGGCGTCTACCTCTTCCGCAAGCACCCGATGCTCGCCTCGCGCGCCTCGCGGTCGCTGGTCGAGGAGACCTGACTCGGGAGTGGGACCCCGACGCGCCGAGGGGCGCCGACCCGCCGGGTCGGCGCCCCTCGGCGCGTGGTGGCGTCGCGCGCGTCAGATCCGCACGAGGCGGCGAGCGGCGCGGGGCGCGACCGGCGGCATGGGCCGGCGCGGGGCCGCCATCCCGCGCAGCATGCGCATCGGGGCCATCGGCGGCATCGGCGCGAGCGCCGGCATCGGGGTGGGCCAGGTGAACGCGCCCTCGGGCCCGCCCACGCCGAAGCGCATCGCCGCCTCCTGCGGGTAGACGTCGCCCGCGCGGCCCACCGTGGCGGTCACGTCGCGCCACCGCCCGTCGCCCCAGACGCGCAGCGTGACGCGGTCGCCGGGCTTCAGGCGCTCCAGCTCGCGCGTGAACCGGGCGCGGCGCGCGCCGGCCGCCTGCGCGTCGCCCCGCTCGTCGCGCGGGACCCGCAGGTCCACCGCGTTGAGCTGCGCGATGCGGTCGCCCTCCACCACCCCCGCGCGTTCGGCCGGACCGCCCCGCGCCACCGCGCCGACGAAGATGCCGAGCGTGTCGCGGGCGCTGCCGGCGCCGTCGAGGGTGAGGCCGAGGACCGGGCGGGCGGCGGCGCGGGCCCGGGCGCTGTCGGCGCGCAGGCGCATCCGCGCGAGCGCGCTGTCGGCGGTGACGCGCACGCGGGCCATGGCCGCCGGGTCCATGTCGCCGCGGTACCGCTCCACGCGGCGGCGGTAGGCGGTGTCGGACGGGCCCGTCGCCCACCCGTCGGGCGCCACGCGGAACTCGCGCACCTCGACGTTGCCGTCGGCCATCGCGGTCATGGCGGCCGGCGCCACGGTACGCACGCGGACCGCGCGCTCGCGCCCGTCGCGCGTCACGCGCAGCTCGACCTCGCTGCCGGGGGCCAGGCGGCCGACCGCGCGCTCCAGCCGGCGCGCGGGCACGGCGGCGAGCAGCGGGTCCCCGACGTCCGCCCGGTCCACGCGGAGCGAGGTGCCGGCGACCGCGATCAGCCGGTCACCCGCGGCGATGCCGGCGCGCGCGGCCGGGCCGTCCGCGGCCACGCGCTCCACGCGCAGCCCGTCCGCGTCGGCCTGCCCCAGGTAGAGGCCGACCGCGCTCCGGGCCGGCTCGGCGCGGGTACGAATCACCTCCACGCGCCCCGGCCCGACCTCGACGATGGGCTCCGCGAAGCTCGGCGCGCCGTCGCCGGGGCCGGCGCGGCGGATGATGACCTCGCGAATCGCGGTGTCACCGCGGGTGATGGTGGTGTCGCGGCGCGTGACGGTCTGCGCGGGGAGGGTGCCGGCGGCGAAGAGGGGGGCGGCCAGCAGGCAGGCGAACGGGCCGGCGAGTCCGGACAGGCGGGGCATGAATCGGTCTCCGTGGGGGTTCGGTCGTAGGACACCGCGTTGATCGGCTGCGTTGCCCCGAGTGCATCGCATCGGGTGGCGGAAACGTCGCACGAGTTGACGGTCCTGGGCCCGACGGATAGCCTCGCCGTGCCCTGATCCGGCCTCTGTTGTAGGTCGGATGGTCGACGGGCAGGAGCGCTCGGTGCACGGTGCGGCTTCGGCTCGGGCACGACATCTCGGCGTACAGGATCACGGGTGTTCCGGACTACTACGCCGCGCCCCACGACATCTTTTTCCCGTGGTGACTGAGTCGAACGGTGTGCGCCCCATCTTCGGCGGGGCGTTGTGGTACTACCAGCTGGACGCGATCGGCGTATCCGCTGCCATCAGCGCGATCCGCGACGAGGGGCAGGCACACCTCCCCGACGTCACGCTGACGAAGTATCGACAGCAGGAGCCGGACGACTACCGGTTCACGCGTCCGCGGGCGCTGACCGAGGCACGCGTCGGCGAGATCGTCGACGTTGCGGCCGCGGGCCGCTCTGAGCTCGTGTACCTCGAAGGCGAGCGCCTGCGAGGGGCACGGGAGCTCCCGCCACCCACGGTCTGGTTGCGGCTGGTGCCAGATGATGGGCAGCAGGACCAGCGATCTCTGTACGCTTACTCGATGGTGCTGACCTTCTCCCATCTCAACCCAGGCACCCCGCTTCCGGGGTTCGGCGGCTTCCTGGCCGCGGTCGCGCGGCGTCTGGGGAGTCTGTACGCGCTGGCATTCGCGTCGGTTGACTCGAACGAGCGCAACTGCGAGCTACAGCCAATGCAGTTCGGGTTCACGTGGGAGTACGACGAGAAGGGGCACCCGCCTCCGTTCCGGGTAGCCAACGATGACCGGCTGTCGCTGCTCGAGACTCATCGCCCGCGCCTCGGCACGGATGTGCGGGGGGCGTATTGGGCCAACTACTTCGGCCCCGACATCGTGCAACGTGTGGGCGGGGTTGCCGCGCTTGCCAGTCTGGAGGCGGACCGGTTCGGCGCGTTCGACGACGGCGCGGTGACGATCCAACTGACCGACCATTTACGCCCGGTCGACGACCCGGTGCTGGCCCCCCGGCTGGCGGCCCTTGGGCGCGTGCTCGCCCCGGTCACGGTGCCCCACACCTACCCCGCGCCGCCTGCGGTCGAGAGGGGCACCACGTGAGTATCCAGTGCGTGCTCCGCCGTGTTCGTCCGTGGTCGGATGACGACGAGGGGGACGGTACGGTCCTCGAGCTGGAGAAGGCCTGGCACGGCCTTCACTACCTCTACACCGGCGACGTCGAGGACGGCGACGAGCCGGCGGGCTTCCTGGTCGCGGGCGGCGAGGAGGTCGAGGGGGACGACGCCGGGTACGGGCCGCCGCGCGTGTTGGCGCCGGAACAGGTGCGGGCCTGGGCCGACTTCCTCGCCGGCATGAGCGACGAGGACCTTCGCGGCCGGTACGACCCCGAGCGCATGACGGAGCTGGCGGTCTACCCCGAGGTCTGGCAGGACGACGACGCGGCGGGCACGGTCGCTTGGCTGCTCGGCCACGCCGGGCGCCTGCGCCAGTTCGTGGCCGAGGCCGCGGCGGCGGGCGAGGCCATCACCGTTCAGTTCGAGTAGGCGCGGTCACATGGCCGGCAGCGGGCCGCGGTCCCTCGCGCCGTCGGGCCGCGGCTGCGCCGCCGCCGCCCGGCGCCCCTCGGCGCCGCGTCGCGCGAGCCGGTAGACCAGCGGCCCGAGCGCCGCCGCCACCAGCGAGCCGACGACCGCCGCGGCGGTGATCTCGCCGCCGAGGATCGAGCACGCCGTCGCCGCGAGGAACACCACGGCCGGGAGCGCCGCCAGCACCGCCACGCCGCGGGTGCCTAACGGGACGCGGAACGGCCCGCGGAGCCCCGGCTCGCGGCGGCGCAGTTGGATCAGCGCGCCGAACTCGAGGAACATCGCCAGCGCGTAGAGCAGCGCGTCGGCCACCACTAGTTGGGCGAACGGCAGGAGCGTGAACACGGAGTACGCCGCCGCCGAGAGCACCACGGCGCGCACCGGCGTGCCGCGGGCGTCGGTGCGGGCGAGGGCGGCGGGGAGGAAGCCGTCGCGGGCGAGCGCGAGCGGCACGCGCGTGAACGCCAGCAGGAGCGCGTTGTACAGCCCCAGCGCGCTCACCATCCCGGCGACCGCGAGCAGCGCGGCGAGCGCGGGCCCCGCGCGGCCGCCGGTGGCGAGGGCGATGTCGGGCCAGCCGCCCTCGCGCCAGGTGGTCCAGTCGCCGGCGGCGAGGGTGGGGAGGAGGGGGATGAAGTAGCCGAGTGCTACCATGGGGACCGCGGCGGCCAGGGCGCGCGGGTAGGCGCGGCCGGCGTCCTCGGTCTCGCCGAGCACCGTGCTCGCGTTGTCCCACCCGAAATAGTTCCACATCGCGATCGAGAGCCCCACGCCGGCCCCCGCGAGCAGCCCCTCGCCCGGCTTGAGGAACGGCGACCAGGGCGCGTGCAGCCCGCCCGGCGTCCGCGCCCCCGACCAGAGCGCGGCCGCGCCGGTGGCAGCGAACACGGCGAGCACGAAGCAGCCCGCCCACGTGCTGAAGCGCCCCACGCGCACCGCGCCGCGCAGGTTGAGCCACGTCGCGCCCCAGATCACGGCCAGCTTCACGCCCCACGCCGCCCACGGCGGCAGCCCCGGGGCGAAGTACGCCAGGTACTGCGCGAACAGCACCGGGTAGATCGCCATGTCCACGAGCGAGTAGAGCAGCGTACACCACGCGTTCTGGAACGCCCACGCCGGCCCGAAGGCGCGCCGCACCCAGCGGTAGTAGCCGCCCTCCTCGGGGAGCATGCTCGCCAGCTCGCCGATGAGCAGCGCCTCGGGCACGCTCCACAGGAGCGGCACGAGGAGCAGCAGGAGGAGCGCCAGCCCGGGCCCGACCTCGGCGACGAGCACCTCGGTGGTGAACGCGCCGCCGCTGACCGTGAAGAAGAGGAGGAAGACGACGGCGAGCGTCGTGAGGCGCCGGGGGGCGGTCACCCCGTCAGACCACCAGGTTGAGCAGGCGCCCCGGCACCCAGATCACCTTCCGCGGCTCGCCGGTCACGTGCTTGGCGATCCCCTCCACCGCCAGCGCGGCCGCCACCGCGTCGGGCTGCGCGGCGTCGGGCGGGAGTTGCACGGTGCCGCGCGTCTTGCCGTTGACCTGCACGGCGACGGTGGCCAGCTCCTCGGCCGCCAGCGCGGGGTCGTACACCGGCCAGCCGGCGTCGAACACCGTCGCGCCCGCGCCGCCCCCCCGCTCCCACAGCTCCTCGGCGAGGTGCGGCGCGAAGCTCGCGGCGAGCTGCACGAGCGGCATCACCTCGTCGCGGTGCGGCGTCCGCTCGCCCTGGCGGAGCACGTTGACGTAGCTCATCATCGCCGCGACCGCCGTGTTGTACGACAGCCGCGGCACGTCGTCGCCCACCTTGCGGATGGTCTGGTGGAGCTTGCGGAGCACGGCCGCGTCCGGCGCGCCCGCGGCGGTCATGTCGCGCACGCTCGCATACAGCCGGTCGAGGAAGCGGCGCACGCCGCTGATGCCGGCGTCGCGGTAGTCGCCGCCCTCCTCGTAGGGGCCGAGGAACATGAGGTAGGTGCGGAACGTGTCGGCGCCCCACCGCTCGATCGCGTCGTCGGGGTTGATGACGTTCCCCTTGCTCTTGCTCATCTTCGCGCCCTCGCGGATGATGAGCCCGTGGGCGCGGAACCGGGCGAACGGCTCCTCGAAGTCGAGCAGCCCGGCGTCGTGCAGCACCATGGTCACGAAGCGCGCGTACAGCAGGTGCAGCACCGCGTGCTCGTTCCCGCCGATGTAGCTGTCCACCGGCAGCCACTTTCGGGTCAGCGCGTCATCAAAGGCCACCTCGGCGTTGGTAGCGCTCGGGTAGCGCAGGAAGTACCACGCGCTGTCGAGGAACGTGTCGCTCACGTCCGTCTCGCGCCGCGCCGGCCCGCCGCACGTCGGGCAGGGCACGTGGTACCACTCGGCGTGCCGCGCGAGCGGGCTCACCCCCGAGTCGTCGGGCTTGAAGTCCTCGATGAACGGGAGGGTGACCGGGAGCTGGTCCTCGGGCACGGGCACCGTGCCGCACGCGTCGCAGTAGACGATCGGGATCGGCGGCCCCCAGTAGCGCTGGCGCGAGATGCACCAGTCGTGCAGCCGGTAGTTGGTCACCGCCCGCGCCGAACCGCGGCCGGCCAGCCACTCGACGACGGCGCGCTTGGCCTCCGGCACCGTCAGCCCGTCGAACTGCGCCGACCCGACGAGCCGGGCGTCGTCCCCCTCGCCGTCCACCACCTGCACCACGGGGAGCGCGAACTTCTCCGCGAACTCCAGGTCGCGGGCGTCGTGCGCGGGCACGGCCATGATGGCGCCGGTGCCGTACTCCATGAGCACGTAGTCGGCGGTCCACACCGGGATGCGTGCGCCGGTGGCCGGGTTCGCCGCGTACGCGCCGGTGAACACGCCCGTCTTCTCCTTGTCCACCTTGCGGCTCACCACGTCTTGCTGCGCGGTGCGCGCGCGGTAGGCGTCCACCGCCTCGCGTTGGTCGGGCGTGGTGATGGCGCCCAGCAGCGGGTGCTCCGGCGCGAGCACGAGGTAGGTCGCGCCGAAGATCGTGTCCACGCGGGTGGTGAAGACGCGCACCGGGTCGGCGCACCCCTCCACCGCGAACGCCACCTCTGCCCCCTGCGAGCGCCCGATCCAGTTCCGTTGGGCGGCCTTGGTGGTCTCGCTCCAGTCCAGCCGGTCGATGTTGTCGAGCAGCCGCCCGGCGTAGTCGGCGATGCGGAAGAACCACTGCTCCAGGAAGCGCTGCTCCACCGGCGTGCCGCACCGCTCGCACAGCCCGCCCTCCACCTGCTCGTTGGCGAGCACGGTCTTGTCGGTGGGGCACCAGTTGACGGCGGCGGCCTTCTTGTACGCGAGCCCCCGCTTGTAGAGCTGCAGGAAGACCCACTGCGTCCACCGGTAGTAGTCCGGCTGCGACGTGTCGACCGCGCGCGTCCAGTCCACCATCAGCCCCGCGCGGCCCAACTGCCGCCGGAAGTTGGCGACGTTGCGCGGGGTCATCGTCATCGGGTGCGCGCCCACCTTGAGCGCGTAGTTCTCCGAGTGGATGCCGAACGCGTCGAAGCCTAACGGCTCGAACACGGCCCGCCCCTGCTGGCGCATGAAGCGCCCGTGCACGTCGGTCCCCGTGAAGGCGAACAGGTTCCCCACGTGCAGCCCCTCGGCCGACGGGTAGGGGAACATCATGAGCTGGTAGTACGGCCGCTCCGCGTGGGCGAGGTCGGGCGTGTGCGTGCCGCGCTCGGCCCACCGGGCCTGCCACCGGGCCTCGACGGTGGCGGGGTCGTAGCGGTCCTGGTCGGGGGCGGCGCCGGGCGCGGGCGCGGCGGTGTCGGCGGGGACGGTCATGCGGGCGGAGCGGGGTTCCGGGGTCTGCCGGAAACTAAGCCGGCCAGCCGTGGGCGCTTTCAGGACGGCCCGGGCCCGCCCGCGAGTTGGGCGAGGAACTCGGCCACCGTCAGAATGCTGATCCCCTCGAATGCGCCGAGGCGCAGCAGGTGGCGATCCCCGGAGACCACGAACTGCGCGCCCGCAGCGACTGCACACTCCAGGATGCGATCGTCATCTGGGTCGTCTGCTACGACGGAAAGGCGGCGGTCGGGCGTGACGTGCCGGGTGAACGCGCCAACCGCCTCACGGGCTTCGCCCGCCCGCTGTGACGTCCAGCCGAACTTGTCGCGCAACACGCGATCGAGCTCGTCGAGGATCGCGTCAGACACGGCGAGGTCCACCAGGCCCCCCCGGGCCACTTCCAACAGCCGCCGCGGGGTGCCGCCGAAGTGCAGCGCCGAGACGTAGACGTTGGTGTCGGCCGTGACCGCGACGCGGGCGACCACGCCGCGGCTCAGCGCGTGGCCGTTGGGTCAGCGTGCGGCGCGGCGTGCCCGCGCTCCCGTCGCGACTCCGACACGAGCCGCTCCACATCGTGCTCGCGCAGCCCGAGTGCGCGGGCGCGCTCCCCGCCGTACGCGAGCACGTCCTGCCACGCCCGCTCGTCGAGCTGGCGCGCGACCGCGCGCGCAACCCACGCCTCCGGGGTGGTCGCCTCATCGGCGGCAGCGTCCGCTACCCGGGCACGCAGCGACTCAGGCAGCAGCAGAAGGACCGTGGGAGCGTCGGGACCAGGCATGCGGCAGAGGGTGTGGGGACCGCGAAATCTACCCCTCCGGTCTCACGGCGCCCCCAGCCGCACGTCGATCCCGCCGGCCTGCGGCCCCACGTCCACCGCCGCTACCCGCCGCCCCGTGGCCAGCGCCACGATCTCCACCGTCCCCGGCTCCGACCCCACGCCCTCGACGGTGACGAAGGCATACCGGTCGTCCGGCGTCACCGCGACGCCGCTCGGCACCCGCCGGAGCGTCGGGATGCGCGCCGTCTCGCGCCCGGAGGCCACGTCGAACACGCTCACGCTCCGGGCGCGCTTGTTCGTCGCCACGAGCGTGCGCCCGTCCCGCGTGACGGCGAGGTTGTACACGCCCTCGCCGGCCGGGAGGCGGCGCGTGACGGCCCACCGCGCCGCGTCCACCTCGACGATCGTGTTGGTCTTGCTGCACGCCACCCACACGACCCGCCCGTCCGGCGACGGCTGCGCCCACGTCGGCGTGCAGGTGGCCGGCGCGCCGGCGCCTGCCGGGGCCGACTCGACCGCGTGGCCGCTCATGTCGTGGCCGGCGTGCCCGCCCGCCGCGGCCGCCCGCGCCGCCGGCGCCCCTGCCACGCCGCGCTCGGCGCCCGGCGTCAGTACCAGGTGGCGCGCGATCTGGAAGCGTTGCGCGTCGATGTCGACCAGCAGGTCGTCCATCATGCACGCCGAGTAGTGGTGGCGGCCGTCGGCGCTCAGGCGGGAGCCGTGCGGCATCGTGCAGGTGCGCACGCGCGCGACCTCGATCATCTCGGGGGCGTAGACCACGCTCACCGAGCTCGGCACCATGTCGCCGTGGAGATTGAAGTTGGCCACCCACACGTAGGCGCCGTCCGGGCTCACCTGCAGGGTGGCCGGGAAGGCGCCTAACGTGACCCGCCCGGCGACCGTGTCCCCGCGCGCGGTGAGCTTGAGCAGCCCGCCGAACGGCGCGCCGTGCGCCGTGCTCACGAACACGTACCGCGCGTCCGGCGACAGGCCGAGCCCGTGCGGGCCGGCCAGCTCCGTGGGGTTGTCGCCCACGCGCACCGAGCGCTCCACGCGCGCCGCGCCCGCGGCAGCGTCGAACCGCACGACGCTCACCCGGTCGTCGCCCTCGCTCCCCACCCACGCCGTGTAGACGCCCGGGGCGGCGGTCGGCGAGGCGGTCGGTGCGGGCTGGGCGGCGAGCGGCGCTGCCGCCAGCAGCGCGACGGCGGCAGCCCTCACTGCAGCACCCGCTCCCCGCGCCGCGGCAGCACGCGCACCACCCACAGCCCGTTGTTGAAGTCGTTCACGTAGGCCAGCCCGTCCTTGGGGTTCACCACCACGCCCCACGTGAACGCCGCGTTCTTCACGAAGCCCTCCATGTCGGCCGGGTTGAGCGCGGCCACCACGCGCCCCTGGGCCTTGAGGTCGCCGCGCAGCTCGCCGCTCACGTCCAGCACCTGGAAGCCGGCGTCGTAGGCGCCCATGTAGAGCGTGTCGCCGGCCACCCACACGTTGTGCACGCCGCCGTTGTCGGGCGTGTACCAGGCCACCGCCCTGGGCCGCTCGATGTCGCTCACGTCGATCACCTGCAGCGTGCCGTAGGCGCGGCTGGCCGAGGCGTCCTTGGCGCCCTTCACGTTGCCGTTGCGGAACACCTCGTCGGCGATGAAGACGTACTTGCCGCCGCCGCGCTGCCGCCACGCGGTGTGCGTGCCGCGGATGTAGCCGGCCGACGACACCTCCTCCACCTCGCGGTACAGCGAGTCGAGGTCGTACTTGTACTGGCTCACCAGCACGGGCTTGGCCGGCGTGCCGCCCTTGACGCCGTTGCCCACGTCGAGGATCACGAGCCCGTCGTTCCAGTAGCTCGCGTAGAGCAGCCCGTCGACGATGTCGAGGTCGTGCACGTAGCGGGCGGCGTCGGGGCGCGCGGTGCGGAACTCGCCCACGCGGCGCGGCTTGGTCGGGTCGTCGAGGTTGACCACGTCCACGGCGCCGGTGCCGTCGTTGGTCAGGAAGACGTGGCGGCCGTGCTTGGCCGTCTCCGACAGGTAGACCGAGTGCACGCCGCCGGTCACGCCGTCGGTGAAGTCGGCCACCTGCTTGGGGTGGAGCGGATCGCGCACGTCGGCGATGACGATGCCGTTCTTGCGGTCGGCCGCGCCCTCGCGCGTGAGCACCAGCCAGTTGCCGTCGGCGGTGGTGATGATGTCGTTCACCAGCCGCGTGTTGACGACGAGCGAGTCGACCACGCGCGGCGCGGCCGGGTTGCTGATGTCGAGCGCGTACATCCGGTCGCCGCCGCCGTGCGTGCCCAGGTACGCGACGCGCCCGTTGGGGTGGATCCACACCTCGCTGGTCGGGAACTGCGTGCGCGCCAGCCGCCCCACCACCTCCACCGGCCGCCTCACCCCGCGCTCGGCCACGCGCACCACCGCCGACGCCTGCGCGCCGGGCCCGTAGCTGGCCGTGACCTGGTAGTCGCCGGGGCGGTAGCCCACGAAGCGGCCGTCCGGGTCCAACCGCCCGTCGCCGGGGGAGAAGGTGAAGCTCGGCGTCACTCCCGCGACCGCGCGCCCCGCCCGGTCCACGTAGGCGGCCGTGAAGCGTACCACGTCGCCCTGGCGGACGGTGGCGGCCGAGGCGGTGAGCGTCGCGCGGCCGCCGGCGGGCACCACCTGCACCGCCACGGTGGCGCGCGCCGCGCCGGCGCCGGCCGTGAGCGTCGCCCGCCCCGGGGCGACGGCGGTGAGGAGGTTGTCGCCCGTCACGCGCACGACGTTGGGCGCCGAGCTGGTCCACCGCACCGGCTCCGTCGCGCGGTCGCCGGCGCGCGAGTACGGCGCGGCCTCCACGCGGAGCTGCTGCCCGGCCACCAGGGTGCCTAACGGCGTGCGGATGTCCACCCGCGCCGCCGCGGCCGGCACGAACTCCAGGTCCACCTGCCGGATCACCGGGCGCGTCCCCGGCACGAGCGCCACCACCGCGAGCGGCAGCTTGCCCACCGAGCTCGCCACCACCTTGCCGGTCGAGTCGACCGAGCCCTCGAAGCCGGCGCCGCGCAGGGTGTAGCGCACCAGCGCGCCGGGCACCGGGCGGCCCGCGGCGTCTACCGCGCGCACCGTGAGCTGGCCGGAGTCGCCGGCGGTGAACCGGCCGCCGGCCGGCGTAACCTCGACGCGGGCGATGGGCGACGCGGGGAGCAGCGACGACGGCGCCGGGTCCGACGGGGCGGTCTGTGCGCCCGCGGCGACCGGGAGGGCGATCGCGAGCGTCGAGGCGAGGACGACACGGGACATCGGGGTCACCTGGGGGTGGGGAGGGCGGCCGTCGCGGGCCCACGGGTGCCGCGGATCTGGAAGGTGCCGTCGGCGTACTCCGTGGCGCCGCGCACGCTGTCGCCCTGCACGCGCAGGAGCATGGTGGCGAACCCGGAGTTGTCCTGGTACTGCACGATCACGGCGCGCTCGGCGGGGCGGGGGACCACGGCCACGAGCGGGCGTGCCCGGCCGCTGGACCCGACGAACTGGCCGACCCAGCCGCCCGCGCTGTCCCGCACGACGACGCTGAACGGCACGGCAAAGGCGTCAGCGCCGGACCCGCCGGACAGCACCAGTGCGTACCGGCCGGCCGGCGTGAAGGCAGGGGCGGAAGGCTGGGCCGCGGCGGGAGCGGACGCCGCAACGAGAAGCCCGGAGGCGAGCAACGCGGCGCCGAGCAACGCGGTGGCGAGCCGCGCGGTGGCGGGCGGGGTGGAGGAGCGCATGGCGGAGGGGCGGAGGAGGCGGGATCCGGCCCCGGCGGGCCGGCGCGCGAATGTGGGCCCCGCGGCCGGCGCCGTCCAGACGCCTCCCCCCGGTTCAGTCGTCCTCGGCCCAGCCGCGGGTCCCGGTCCCGGTGTCACCCGTCACCTCCACCAGCCGGTACGCGCCGAACCGCCCGTACACCGGCGCCGCGCGCCCGGCGCCCACGGCCAGCGCGGGCGCGTCGGCGGCCGGGCGGGCGCGCACCGGCCGCCCGGCCGCGATCACCTCGCGCG
>ERZ1066120.1503-NODE-1503-length-13943-cov-5.997264_pt1 | contig 13943 bp, 10 predicted proteins | sample MGYA00382767_ERZ1066120 | MGnify/ENA primary metagenome ERZ1066120 (study PRJEB33369, sample SAMEA5778350) | biofilm metagenome | biome: Industrial cooling water; feature: Water cooling tower basin; material: Biofilm | place: United Arab Emirates | collected... | reverse complement strand
TAGCATTGGAGCTACACCAATGCCCCGCCGCTTGCGGCGTGGGTTTCTTTACTGCGATTCGACGGCGCCGATGTCGGGCGCACTGCCCAAAAATCCATCGGTGATGCCAGGGATGACGTCGCCCGCGTCAATGGCGGGCGAACCGCTTTGCAGCGTGAAATCACCGGCGCCGGAATTGACGAAAAGCGGGTTGCTGCCGCTGAAGAGATTGTTGGAAATCGTCGAGCCAGCGGGCGCCGCGAGCGGCGAATCGGCCAGCAAAATGTTGTTTCGGATGTCGAACGTGCCGCCGCTATCGAGGCTGAAAACGTTGGGCGCTGTGGAAACGTTGTTGTAAACCCGTTCGGTCGCGCCGAGGCGCGATGTGACGAGCAAGCCTCGCGGCTGGCCGGGGTAGATGAAATTCCAGATTTTGTTGTTATAGATGGTGGCGTTGTAGGACGAGACATCGGTGTAGATGCCCGCCGTGTTCCAAAACGAGTTGTAGCCCGAAGGGTCGTGGATGCTGTTGTGGTGGATGCGAGTGCCGGAAAGGTCAATGTTGGCGGCGAAATAAATCGCGCCCAAATCCGAGGAAAGCGCGCCGAATTCCGAAATGTCGTTGTAAGCGATTTCGGTGTTTTTGAACTCGAAGCCGTTGGTGTGCCAGTCCACGTCAATGCCCGAACGCCCGGTGTATTGCAGGGTGTTACGCAAAACTTTGTGCCCGCCGCCGTTGAGCTTGACCGGCGCGGCGTAAGTCGAGCCGTAGTTGGTGTAGCGGATGGTGTTGTCTTCCACGCGCGAGCCGGTGCCCTGAAGCAGCACGCCGTTGCCCGCGCTAAAGTCAATGGTGCTGTTTTTGAAAACGTGGTTGTTGCCGCGCAGTTGCACGCCCGAATCGAGCGTGTGCGAAGCCAAAATAAACAGGCCATCGGTGCCCGGCGCGCCCTGAGACGGCGGCAGCGGCGGCAAAGTCACGTAGTGCGAAATGTATTTCATCTTCAAACCGTCGAAAACGTTGCCCTGCGTCGTGGGGCCGGTCGTGATCGTCGAAGCGAAAATATCGAGGCCTTTGACGTGGATAAACGAGCGGTTGGAAAGATTGAACGCGAAGTTGCGGCGCTTGACTTCGACGTTTGTGGGCGCCGCGCCGGTTGGCGACCAGAAATAAAGGTATTTCGTGGTGCCGCTGCCGTCGTAAAACCATTCTCTGGCCTGATCGAGAAGGCCCAGTTTTCCCGTCAGATAAAACCAAAATCCGTTGCGCGGCCACGCGGCGCTCATCGTGCCGGTCAAAACGCCGTCTTGCCCGCCGGTGATGGTGCCGGTGCGCGAAACGAACCATTCGTTTTGCCAGATCGTGGCGCCCGCCCAACCTTCGGGCAAGTTGGGAATGCCGGAGTTCACGACTTGCACGTCGAAATCGCCCAGCGCGTTGACCACTCCGCCCGCCAGCGGCGCGTAAAGCGCGAATTGCTGGTTCATGTTCGGCCAGCGCGCCTCGTTCATGGTTTCGCCGTTCACAAACACCTGATTGGCGAAAAATCCGGTGTCGCTGTAACCGTTCACGGGCAGCGTGACGGCGCGGCGATAAATGTTGCCCGACCATTGGCTCCAAGTGCCCGTCACCGGATTGGCGCCCGAAACCGTCACGACCTCGCCCATCGCGGGTTGAAAGGTGATGGGGTCTTCGGCGGTGCCCGAACGCGCGGGCGTGACCTGTTCGCGGTAGGTGCCGCCGCGAATGATGCAGGTATCGCCGGGATACATGATGGACGCGGCTTTTTGAATTGTTCGGAAGGGCGCCGAAGCGGTTCCGGGATTGGTATCGCTTCCGGTTGTGGCGACGTAATACGGCGAGTGCGCCAAAGCCGCGCCGCCTAAAATCGCCAAAATTGGCAGCAGAGAGCCGATGGCTCCAAAGGTGTGGAGTTTCATGGGTGTGTTGTGTTGGGGTGAAAGGAGATGGGCCGATGAAAATCGGCGGAAAATGGCAAAGGTGTTGGCTTCGCAGTGGGTGTTAGCTTCAACGCAGCAACTCGACTTGAAGGTCTTCGACCGAAAAGTTGATGGCGTTGTGCCATTCCCAGGCTTGAGGCAAAACGATGAGTTCGTGGCCTTGCGACAGTTCGATTTCGTGGGAAAAAGGCAATTTGGAGCCGCTGCGCGTGACCAGCCACTCGCTTTCTTTGGTGGCGCGCTGGGTATCGCGTTTGTAAAGCGTGAGCGGGTAGCGTTCGCTGGCACCTTCCCAGGGCAGGGCCGCCACCGTTCCGGTGATTTTGTAGCGCCCGTTTTTGGGCGCGATAAACGCCACGCCTCCGGTGCGCTGGCCCGGCGCGCCCGTCCAGGGCGCGCGCACCGCGACGCGCAATTTGCCGTCTTCCACGCGCACCGAAGGCTGACCGGCCAGGCCGTTTTTCTCGCTGATCCAATCGGTGCCGTTCCAAATCAGGCTTTCGTAGTGGCCCGCGAAACTGGGGTCGTCGGGCCAAAGTCCCGTGAGGCGCCAAATCGGTTTGCCGTTCGCCAAAATCGGGTTGCCGCTCGCCGTGCCGATTTTGTCGCCGTCCCAGACTTTGGGCAGTTTGTAAACCGCGCCCTCGGCAAAATTCTGGTTTTTGCGATCCAAAGACGCAAAAGTTTTCGCCATCGCCGCGCCGCCCAGTTTCGAGCGCGTATAAACCCAAAACGGGCGCCCATTTCGCGGCAAAGTCAGCGTTTTGCCGTTGAGCGGCTGCGCGTTGCCCATGATGTCCTCGACAACCGCATCGGCCCAGGGCAAAGTGATTTTGCCATCGGTTTTGGCGTCGCGGTCGGCGTAGACCAGCATCACGCCGCGCCCGTTGCGCTCGTCTTGATAGATGCAGAGATTGGCGTTTTCGGGCCGAATCCACGCGACGGGTTTCGAGCGGCCAAGGTGAAAACTCAGCGTGTTCCAGGCGGGCACGAGTGGCAGCGGCCAATCGTTGTAGTCCCACAGCATCGTGCCCGGCCCGGCGTAATCCCAGTAGCTCATGCCGTGCGTTTCGTAGCCCGAATGGAAAATGATGGTTTTTTCCTGGCCGTTGAGCGTGATTTCGGCAATCGAAGCCACCATCGCATCGGTATTTTGCGCCGCCGAAAGCCCCGTCAGCGCGAGTGCCGGTTCGTCCTGCGCGGTGTTGGTGTAGCTCCAGCCTTCGTTGAACCAAATTTCGAGGTGACCGCAGCCCAGCGCTTCGAGCCGGTTTTTCATGCGCCTCATTTCAACGCCCGTCGAAAGCCAACCGGCTTTGTAATCGTGCCACGAAATGATGTCGATATCTTTTCCGGCTTTTTTGAGTAGCGCCGCGTTGATGCCCGAAGGAATCGCGTAAACGTTGTTCACCATGACCCTGGCGTTCGGCGCCAGTTTTTTGATGAGGCGCGCGGTGCGCGCGAAAAAGTTGGTGTAATTGGCGTCTTGCCAGCCATCGAATTCGGGTTCGTTGGCCAGCTCGAAAACCACCGGACGATCTTTGAAGTGGTTCACCATTTTGGTGACGAACTTGTCCCAGTTGGTCGTCACGCTGAGGTCGTTCCAGCGCGGGTCGTCGTCGGGCCAGCGCATATCGTTGGGCAGCGGATTTTTGTGGTCGTTTTCCGCCCATTTGGGCCAGCCGTAAAGCACCAAATGATTGGAAATCCCCAGTTTTTCGCGCGCCCTCATTTTCGCATCGAGCGCCTCGACCAAAAACTGGTCGGGATTTTCCGGCGCGAGGTCGTTCCAGCGCGTTTCGATGCCCCAGCGCGCCCAGCGCAAGCCGAGTTTGGCGGTGAGCTGCGCGTTGTGCGGCCCGAAAAGCGACGAGCCGAACCGCTCGCGCATATCGGGCTTGGCTTCGAGCGGTTGCGGATAAGGCAGCGACGTGAGCGGCAAATCCGACGAATCGAGAATTTTGCCGTTTTCGAGGGCGCTAAAACGCGCCAACACCAAACCTTTGGCGGGCAGTTTCGGCGCAATCGTGCGCGAGCGCGTGGAAAGCGCTGGAACTTCGAGGCTTTGCGTGACCGGCGCGCCGAGCGGTTTTTGGCCCCAGTAATCGAAAAACTGCCACTGAACCGAGACGGTTTTCGCGGTTTTTTCGGGATTGAAGACCGAGCCTCCCAATTTCACCGTCGCGCCCTGGGAAAACACGTTGCCCGCTGGCGAGGTGTAACCCGGAAAATCGGGCGTGTTAAGCTGCACTTCGACGGCGCGGCGCGGGGTGTAATCGGGCGCTTCGCCATAGGTGAGCGTGATGCCATCGAGCCAATAGGGAGCTTCGCACTCGCCGATTTGCAGCATATAAGTGGGCGACGGCCAAAACGAGCTTTGCGGCGTGGTCGGCGTGAAGGAAAACGAATAGCGTTTCCACTCGGAAGTGATTTGAAGCGGGCGTTTGTAACGAATGCCAAAAGCCAAACCCTCGGCGACGGCCAAATCGCGGTGACACGGCGCCAACTGCCAGCCCATCGTCGCGGTTTTTTCGGGCGCGACTTCGGCTTTGGCGAAAAACGACAGCGTGACAGGCTGGCCCTGCTTGAGTTCGACCGCCGCGCTTTCGAGCCATTTACCGGCGGGCAGTTTGGGCGCCCATTCGCCGCTGGGCGCGCCTTTTTCCAGCGTCGCGTTTCGCGCGCCATACCAATAGCGCAAACCGCCCTCGAACGAGCCGTTTTTCAGCAGGTTTTGCGGCTTTTGCGGCGTCTGAGCCAACGCCAACGGCGAAAGCGCCAACGGCAAAAGCGCGCCAGTGGCCAGAACGAGATTGAAAAAGAGTTGAGCTTTCATGGAGTGGAAAAACGCGAGCGCAAAGTGATTTGCCGCAGGGTCATTTGCTTTTGATGAACGGAATCCAGTCGAGCGATTCGGGCGTGAAAACGCCGTCGTGCAGCGTGGCGCGTTTGCGGTAGGGCAGGTAACTTCCCAGGTGCCACGCCCAGGGTTTGTAAAGTGCGAAATCGCCCGCGTTCAGGTGCAGTTGCACCGCGCCGGGCATGGATTGGCAGTAATCGTTGGCGATGCGTTCGCGCTCTTCGGAGGTTTTGCCCTCGAAATTTGGCGCGGGCGCCATTTGGCCGTCCGAGGCGGCGAAGGGTTTTTCGCGGGGCAAATCGGGGCGAATGTGCGAGCCGGGCACGAACCATGTGCAAGAATCTTCGTAGAGCGGCGCGTTGACCTGATTGCCGTATCGCGGGTCGCGCGTGTATTTTTCCCATTCGGCGTCGGTCAAAAGTTCGCGCGCGTCGCGGTGCCAGGGCATGCAATACGGCCAGTCGGCGGGTTCGAGAAAAACGCCCAGCCAGCGAAAATCGCCGTAGAGAAACTCCGGCCCTAAAATTTGGTTGATGGCCTCGCGCAGCGGCGGCAGTTCGCGGTAATCCTGAAACGGTTTGTGATCGATGTCGAAATCGCCAATCGGCTGCAAACGCTGGGTTTGGCGCCCGAAACGCGCGCGCGCCAGTTCGCGGCCCACTTCGCAAACGCGCCGCAAATCGGTGATGAGACTCGGCGGCATCACGCCGCGAAAAACCGTCACGCCGCGCGTTTGAAACTCTTCGATGTGTTGTTCGGAAAATTGAAATTTCATGGGAATCGGAAGGAAAAGGGAAAGGGGTCAGGCAAAAGGCACGCGGAATTTTTGCAGCGCCTTTTCGTTGATTTCGATGCCCAGGCCGGGCGCTTCGGGCACGCTCATCCAGCCGTCTTTTTCGAGCGAAATCGGGTTTTCGATGATTTCGCGCAGCATCGGGTTGTCCGCGACGTTGAATTCGAGAAACAAACTGCGCGGCAAAATCGCGTTGAGATGCAAGCTCGCGGCGGTCAAAAGGTCGGTCAGCCAGGCGTGCGGCGCGAGGTCAACGCCCGCGACTTGCGCTTCCCAGACGATTTTTCGCGCCTGCGAAAAGCCGCCGCACCGACTGAGATCGGGCTGCGCGACATCAATTTTTCCTTCGCCAATCAAGCGGCGAAAGCCCCAGCCGGTCGCTTCTTGTTCGCCCGCCGCGAGCCGGGTTTGAACGCCCGCTTCGCGCACTTTGGCATAGCCCGCGAGGTCTTCGGGATGCAGAAAATCTTCGAGCCAGAACACGCGAAACTCCTCGATTTGACGGCACAACTCGATGGCATCGTAGGCGCTGCGCGAGGTTTTCCAGCCCGCGTCCACCATCAATTCCACGTCGGGGCCAATGGTTTCGCGCGCGGCGCGAACCAGCGCGATGTCGTTTTTGCGGTTTTGCCCGAAAACGCCCCAGCCGAATTTAATCGCCGTGAAGCCGCGTTCGAGATAGCCTTCGCACGCGCGTTTCATGGCGTCGGGCGTCGGGCGAAACAGCGTGGAAGCGTAGGCGCGAACGCGGTTTCGATGGGCGCCGCCGAGAATTTTGTTCAGCGGTTTTCGCGTCGCCTTGCCGATGATGTCGTGACAGGCGATGTCGAAGGCGCTTTGCAGTTGCATCGTCACGCCGCGCCGCCCGTAGTAGGCCGTGCCGCGATACACCTTGTCCCACAACCGCTCGACCTCGAACGGGTCTTCGCCCAGCACCAAATTCCGCAGGCCCTCGAACATTCCCGCGCCACTGTGCGGCGCGCTCAGCGCACTGGCCGCGACGTGTGGCGCGGTTTCGCAGTCCGACCAGCCGACGATGCCCTCGTCGGTCGAAACTTTGAGCAGAAAACAGTGGCGCACGCCGCTGGCTTCTTCGGCGCCCTGCGGGTTTTCGTAGAGTCGCGGCGCTTCCAAAACAAAGGCTTCCACGTCGATGATTTTCATGCGCGGCCTCCGAAAATGCCTTTGGGAAACAGCAATTTCACGCTGTCGCGGTGAATGATTTCTTCCAGGTTTTCGCTCGAAACGCGCGGCAAATGCGTGCCTTCGACCATGCGATTGAGCGCCTGGAGTCCGGCGATGGTTTCGCTTGGTGTGGCGAAAGGAAAGTCGCTGCCGAAAAGAATTTTGTGGGTGACACCGTATTCCTGCGCCAAAACGAGCGCGTTGTAAAGCTGCCAGGGCCGATAATGCAGCGCCGAAATGTCGGCGTAAACATTGGGGTGTTTGCGAATCACCGCCAAGGTTTCGCCTTCCCAGGGATGCCCCAGGTGCGCCATGATGAACACCACTTCGGGGTGTTTCATCGCCAGTTCATCGAAGAGAATCGGGCGCGTGAATTCGAGCGGCGCAAACTGGCAAAACGTGGTGCCGGTGTGCGCCAAAACCGGCAAACCTTTGTGCGCGGCGAGTTCGTAAACCGGAGTTAATCGCTCGTCGAGCGGCGAGAAATTGGCATACATCGCCGCCAGCTTGATTCCGCAAAGCCCCCAATCGAAAATCGCCGCTTCAAAATCGCGCAGGTAGTTTTTTTCGTTCGGGTCAACGCCGCAAAAGCCGAGTAATTTCGGATTGTCTCGCACGAAATCGGCGATAAAAGCGTCGGGCGTGTGGATGCCGACGTGCCGCGCTTTGAGGCCGAAAACAATTGCGCGATCCACGTTACGCATCGCCGCCGCGTGTTTTTCGGGCGAAATGTCGAGATCAATGGCCACGCTGCCGCGCGCGCGCCGCGTTTCGAGCGCGAACCGCTCCTCGATTTGAGCGGGCGCAAAAGCGTGGGTGTGAACGTCAACGATCATTTGGGGCGTGGCCTTTAACGGATATCCGTCGCGGGGATTTCGGGTGCGCGGTCTGCGATGGAGGGCACGATGTGGCGTCGTTCGGGGCGCAGGTGCTCGCGCAGTTGGGTGTAGTAAGCGAGTCGCTGGGGGTATTCGCGCATATTGACTTCGATGTGCAAGCCTTTGGGCGCCCACATGGTGAACATCACGATGCGCGGCACATCGGCGACATTCGAGGAAGCCGAATGAACGGTGGCCGTCGTCAGCAGCGAAATTTGGCCGGCCTTGGCGAGAATCGGTTCCAGTTCGGTGAAACCCAAATCGGGCAGATGCTCCAAACCGAGATAATTCTCGCTGCATGGTGCGGGTTTTCCGAAGTGATTCGCTAACGTATGATGACTGCCCGGTCGCACCAACATCGGCCCGTTTTCGGTCGTGACGTCGGTAAACCACACCAGCAGACTGGCAATCATCCGGCGCGGCGTCGCGGCCATATCCTCGGGGCCATACGCCACGTCGATGTGTTCATGCTCGACGAAAGCGCGTTTTTCGGGGTGCGGGTCTTTACGCCGCGCCGCCAATGCGAGGAACTCGACTTCGTCGCAGCGTAGCGCGGTTTTGGCGGCCTCTTCCAAAAATGGATGTTGGATGATGTCGAGAATTTCGGGGTCGAGCAGGTAATCTGCCGCGCCGCCGAGCTTTTTCTCTGCGTGCAGTCGAGTGATAACCGCCGCCGTTTCTGCGATCTGTTCGGAGGAGAATGGGCCATCGAGAATCGTGGCGCCCCCTTCGTCCCATTCGCGCAGTTGCCGCTCACTGATGTGGGGTTGTGTGAGTGTCATTGTATCGGTTGAGATTTGGTTTTCTGGAATATTAATCCAGGCTGGGAAGCGTTGGGGAAAGCGGTTTGACGGCGCGGTGGTCGACGCGCGCGGCTTTGGTCATCGCGCGAAATTCGCGGGCGAATTCGAGCAGATTTTGGCTGGCGGCTTCAATCGTGACGCGGCCTTTTTCGGGTGTGGCCAGCGACGGTGCGCCCGAAACGCCTTCGGGCGCCGCGCCGCTTGTCCATTGAATCACTTTCATCGGGCGCCAGCCGCGCGTGAGGTCGGCGCCCATGAACTGCGATTGCAACGAACCGGCAGCGCCGCCGAAATGGTCGCGCGCGTGTTGCATTTGCACTTTGGAAGCGTCGAGATGCAAATAGGCCGAGGTTTCGAGTTCGCAGGCGTGACCGGCGCCGCCGTAACCGCTTTCGCGCACGCTCTCGAAGGCTTCAATCGCCAAATTTGTCCACATCGTCGAGGCGAAAAGCGCGTCGGTTTCGAGCGTGGCGCGGCGCGCGATGAACTCGCACAACGGCTCGTTCGAGCCGTGACCGTTGACCAAAATCACGCGGTCAAAACCGGCGTGTGCCACCGATTTGCAAACATCCAGGCCGTATTCGATGAAATGGTCGTAGTGAACGTGAATCGTTCCGGGAAAATCGAGCGCGTGTTCGTTGTAGCCATACGGAATGGTTGGCATCACCAGAAGTTCGCGCGGCGCCAATTTCGCGGCGGCGATGCACACGCCTCGCGCCAGAAAATTGTCGACATCGAGCGGCAGATGCGGCCCGTGTTGCTCGACGCTGCCAATGGGCAGCAAAACCGTTTTTTTGGCGAGCGCAGCCTCGTTGATTTGCGGCCAGGTCAGCTCGTCGTAGAAAATTTTGGGCGCGTTCGTGGCGTTCGCGTTCATGGCGTTTAAATCCCCTTTTCCAAAACGGCGCGCACGGCGGCGAGCGTGATTTCCACGTCTTCGAGCGTGTGCGCGGCGCTGAGGCTGCCTTGCTTGGTCGGGAGCGGAAACAAAAACACGCCGCGTTCAATCAGCGCGCGCCGAAAACGCAGGTCGCGCTCGCTGTTGTGATGGCTCGCCAGATCGTGCCAATCGCGCGGCGCGTGTTCCATGAAATACACGCACCACGCCGAAGATTGCCGCGACACAAACGCCTCAATGCCGAACTCGGCCAGCAAAGAGCGAAGGCCCATTTCGAGCGTCGCGCCTTTGTGTTCGAGTCCGCCGTAAATCTCCACTTCGCGCGCGAGCAGCGTTTCCATCGTGGCGATGGCGGCGGCCATTGGCATCGGGTGGCCGTTGTAGGTGCCCGAAATCATCACGCGCTGATCGGGGTCGGGATGATTGAACAAATCCATAATTTCGGCCTTGCCGCCCACTGCGCCAAGCGGATAGCCGTTGGCGATGGCTTTTCCAAAAACGCTCAAATCCGGTCTTACGCCCGCCAAGCTCTGATAGCCGCCCAGCGCGTGGCGAAAACCGGTTTTCACTTCGTCCATCACCCAAACCACGCCGTAGCGGTCGCACAACTCGCGCACGCCTTGCAAATAACCGCGAAGCGGCTTGACCACGCCGATGTTTTGCAAAATCGGCTCGCTCATCACGCAGGCGCACGGAAAAGAGCGAAACGCCCATTCGAGGCTTTCGAGGTCGTTGAAATTGATGACGTGAACGCGCTCGGCCACGTGAGGCAAAATTCCGGCGGACAGCGGCGCAAAGCGATACTGCCCGTTTTGCACGCGCGGCCCGATTTGCGAAAGCGGCGTCATCACGTTGCACGCGACTTCATCGTGCCAGCCGTTGTAGCCGCCCTGCATCAAAACGACGTGTTCGCGCTTGGTGAAGGCGCGCGAAAGCCGCAGCGCGTGATAGGTCGCTTCCGAGCCGGTCGTGGTGAACTGCACGCGCTCCAGGTTGGGCACGCACTGCGTCAAAAGCTGCGCGGCGCGTCCTTCCCAGGGCGTTGTGCCGCTGCCGGTGAGCGTCCAGCCTTGGTCAATGGCATTTTTAACGGCGCTTTCGATTTCGCTCGCGCCATGCCCCAGCAGATAGGGCGCAAACGCCGCGTGATAATCAATGTAGCGGTTGCCATCGACATCAAAGAGATAGGCGCCGCGCCCACGCGCAAACGCGATGGACGGCTCGACGCGGCGATTGAGCGACACCACGCCGCCGGGAATCAGGCGCGAATTGCGTTCTAAAAGCGAATGCGATTCGCTGTGGTTCAAAGCGAGCGCGGGCGTTTCCAAGAGCGCCGTCGCGGTTGGGTTTGAAGGGTTCATCGAGGAAAAAACCAGAAAAAATCGGGCGCGAAGCCGTTTTTTCGGGAGTGGGAAAGGGTTACTGCAAGCGGTCGTCTTCGGGCGAAAGCGGGATTTTCCACTCGAAGGGATAGCCAAATCCGGTGCGCGCGGGGTCTTCGTTGATGGTGTTTTGCAAGCGATATTTCACGTGGCCATCGGCATAGGCGATGTTGGAGCCTTCGAAATGACGAGCGAATCGGGGGTTCACCGGATTGCCGCCGCTGGGATCGTTGGCATTGTAAAGCCGGTCGGCGTTATTGAAGGTGAGGACTTGCGAATCGGCGAGGACAGGAAGAAGCGCCGCCGCTTTGATTTGCGCCAGCGAAACGCTTTGCAGCGGCGGCGCGCTCACGAAACTTGGGTCGTCGTCGATGGGCACCAGCAGCTCGTTGATGCCGTAGGAAAAACTGCGCGCCATCGTCAGCGTTCCCGAAGGCGAATTCGTGTAGGTCGTCTGGAAAAAGGGCGGCACTTCGGGTTCGGGATTGCTTGGACATTGAAAAATCGGCGCGCTTTTGACGTAGGGGAAAATTCGCACGCGCCAAAGTCCGGTTCGCTCGCCGCCAAAAGTCGGCTCCTGCCACGTCATCAGCGGAAACCGCTCGTCGTAATCCTGAATGTATTGCAGCAACCCCAAAGCCTGTTGTTTCAAATTCGATTGGCACGACGAGCGCCGCGCATTTTCGCGCGCCCGACCAAACACGGGAAACAAAATCGCCGCCAGCAAAGCGATTATTGCAATGGCAACGAGCAGCTCAATCAATGTAAAAGCAATGCGCTTTTTTGGATTTTTTCCAGAAAGGAGATGTTTCATGAGTTGTTTTCCTGCGGTTCGAGATTTTCTATGATTTGGGATGGGTTGTTGAATCGCGGTGTTCGAGTCGTGTTGGCAGCAATTCGATGGCGTTGTTTTCGAAATGAAAATCGGCTTGAATCAAGCGGCGCACTGCCACTTCGCCCATGTCGGGGAAAGGTTGACGGATGGTTGTGAGCGCAGGGTTGAAGTAAACGCCGGGCAAAAGGTCGCCGTAACCCATGACCGAAAGGTCGTGGGGCACGCGCAAACCGCGATTTTGTGCGGTGCTGGCGGCGATCAAGGCCCACAGGTCGGTTGCCGCCAAAATCGCCGTCGGCGGCTGGGGCAAATCCAGCAAGGCGTGCGTGGCCTTTTCGATTTCGTGGCGGCTGACATCGGTTTGCGACACGTATTGCGCGGGCACATCCAAACCGCGCTTGGTCATGGCTTGCAAAAACATCTTGTAACGCGGCGCGCCGATGAGCCGACCGTTGAGAAAACCAATGCGATGGTGGCCCAAACTCGTCAGGTGTTCAACGGCCAAATCAAACCCCTGCGCGTCGTCCGACATGATATGTAAACCCTGCGAGGCCGGATCGCTCGAATCGAGGTGAACCAAAGGCGTTTCGGTGCGCTTGGCTTCGGCATTGAGATTCTCCAGCACCTCGCCACAAACGTAAAGCGCCATGATTCCCGCCAGACGTTGCTCGAAACACCGCAAAACCGTCTGGCAATCCGTCCCGTTGTCGGTGAGGCGCAAAATTTTAATCAAATAACCATGCCGCGCTGCCTCTTGAATCGCGCCATCCAACATTCTCACCACCTGCTCGGCCTGAAGGTAATTCACCAACAACCCCAAACTGCGGGTTTTGCCTCTTTTGATCGAGCGCGCGATCTCATTGCGATGGTAGCCCATCTCCTGCGCCGTCTCCAAAACCCGCTGGCGAGTGTCGGGCGAAATTTTTTCCGCCAATCGGCTGTTGTTCAGGATGTAAGAGACCGTCGCCCGCGAAACTCCCGCTTTGTCGGCCACCGCGCTCATCGAAATCATAGGTTTCCTTCGAGCTGTTTACTCGTGTAAATAAATTATACCCCAAATATTGCGACTTTAAACCCAGCCACAATAAATTTTTTCTGAGAAACCGCTGCTTCTACCTCGCAGCGCGAAATGAGGAGGAAAAATTCAGCGGCGCCCCTTTCGTGCGCGCCTATTTTTATCAACCTGTTTGAAACGCTCGAAATGTGGGTATAATCTTTTCCGAAGCGTTTCGGAAAAAGATGAAATCGACTCAGGCGGCGACGATTACGGATGTGGCGAAGGCGGCGGGCGTGTCGCTTTCGACGGCTTCGGCGGCGCTCAATGGCAAAGGCGGAAAATATGCGGTTTCGCCGCAAAAGCGCGAGATGATTCTTGAGGCCGCGCGCCGCTTGAACTACGAGCCGAACCCGCACGCGCGGCGGTTGGCGCAGGGCGAGCAGCGCCAGATGATTGGCCTATTTTCGCCGTCGCTCGATTTGGGCGTGGGCACGCGCAAAAGCCACGTCATCCAAAGCGAACTCAATCGCGCCGGATTCGACGTGCCGCTTTACACCTACGGCTACGGCGGAACGCACGAGCAATTCGACCACCTCGGTTTGATGAAAACGCTGTGCCGCCAAAAGCCGCGCGCCGTTGTTTGCAACGTCAACGGGCTTCACACCGACGCTTTCGACGAACTGCGCCATTACATCGCGCGCGGCGGAATCGTGGTGACTTACGATTTGGCGTGCGATTTAGGGTGCGACCAGGTCGTTTTCGACCGCTTTCACAACACGTTTTGCGGCGCCTCGCACCTTCTGGAATTGGGGCACCGAAAAATTGGCTATCTGGCCGAAGGCGAAGCGCAGATGCCATCGAATTCGCAGCGATTGCGCGGTTTTTTGGCGGCGCTCGAAAGCGCGAACGCGCCGGTGAACGCGGCGTGGCAACTGTGGAGCGGCAACAATTTTCGCCACGAAGAAGCGGGCGAAGAGTTGGCGACGCGGTTTCTGGCGCTCGAAGACAAGCCGAGCGGCGTTTGCATCATCAACGACCAGGTCGCGGCGGTTTTCATCAACCAACTGCTGCGCGCCGGAGTGCGCGTGCCCGACGATGTGAGCGTGGTTTCGCACGACGACCTGATGGCCGCGCGCACCGCGATTGTGCCGATAAGCGCCGTCAGCCATCCGTTTCGCGCGGTCGCCGAAGCCGTGATTTCGCTGCTGCTGGAACGGTTGAACGGCCAATTCGAGGGAGGCGCGCGCCGCGTCGAAGTGCGCGGCGAACTCACGCCGCGCGAAAGTTGCCGCGAAATAACTCGGGATAAATTGATTCGCCCGACGTGTCGCTCGACCCAAGTCGGCGCTGTCCGGCCTGCGGCCAACTTCC
>ERZ1066120.1496-NODE-1496-length-14061-cov-44.607525_pt1 | contig 14061 bp, 7 predicted proteins | sample MGYA00382767_ERZ1066120 | MGnify/ENA primary metagenome ERZ1066120 (study PRJEB33369, sample SAMEA5778350) | biofilm metagenome | biome: Industrial cooling water; feature: Water cooling tower basin; material: Biofilm | place: United Arab Emirates | collected... | reverse complement strand
GGTCTACATATATATCGTTGTCGAGTAAAATTGTGCCTCGGTCGTTTGAGTAGTCGTAAAATACTGCTATTACTGGAAAACTTCGCCAACCGGAGGGTGTTTCAATTGTTATTTGTTCGGGTGGGGTGGTTAGGTTGACTCTATTTAATAATGCTTCGGAAACAATAACACCTTTTCCATCTGCTAAATATTGCCACGGGTCTACACCTTTATTACGTATCCAACTATATGGGCGCCTACCATGAGAAACATCACCATCGGCTGAGATTAATTTTACTTGACGATTAAACTCTTTAACTATAGTTTCTGTTTCATTATAAGTGACAAAATCATCCCAACCTCGCCAAGTTCTCATTTCCTCAACAACTTCGGGTGATATTTTACCCAAGACCCGGTTTGCTGTGGTGCTGGGAGGTGTAACGTAAATATCTGCTTGTAATGTTTGGTCAAGCCATTGTACAACCGTTCCTCTAAACGAACCAATCATGATGGATACCCCAACAATTACTGAGACAGCAACCATTAAGGCAGCAATTGCTACTGATGTACGACTTAGAGAACGAACGATATCGCGCGTTGCTAATTTACCAACTATACCAAAAAGTAAATTTCCTACCGATGTTAAAGACTCCATCAAAAAGGCTGTAACAGGTGGTGTCAGGAATGCAGCAGCGAGTAAGATTGAAAATAACCCAGCGAAAGCAAGAATTAAGCCACCATTACCAATTTGTAACAGTCCGGCGCCGAGTATAGTAAATACAGCCCAAGCTAAAACCAACCAAGGTAGTAAAGCACGAACTTTGCTTTCTAAACTCGAACGCTGTAAAGTTGTTTGGGGAGAAGTTCGCATTGCTTCGATAGCAGGAATAGCAGAAGCAAACAGTGAAGCAAAAACACCTATTGCTAAACCTTTTGCCAAGCTCAACGGGGAAATACTAACGTTTTGGACATTAACAACAAAGTAAAAATCATTAATACTTTGTGTAATTAATCCAACTATGGCGCGTCCAAGAATAATTCCTAAACCTAACCCCAGTAAGGAACCAATAATACTTAATACCGCTGATTCACTGATAATTAAGGTAAATAATTGACCTGGTGTTACACCCAAACACCGTAAAATTCCAAACAATGGGCGCCGTTGAATTACACTAAAAGTAACAGTGTTGTATATCAAAAACATCCCCACGACCAAAGCAAGCAAACTCAACGCTGTTAAATTGAGTTCAAATGCAGCAGTCATTTGTTGAACTGCATTTTTCTGCGCTTCGGCAGTATCCAGCTTGATACCCACTGGTAAAATTTTCTCAATTGCAGATTGCTGCGCCTGATTATCTAAAATTAAATCAATATGGCTAAGATGACCAACTGTACCTAAAATTTCTTGGGCAGTAGCAATATCTGTAAATAAAATACTGCTCAAAGCACTGCGGGTAAGATTATTTGCAGGGTTAATTAAGCCAACAACTTTAACGTTGATATCATGTCCTGATAACTCTAAAGTTATACTATCCCCTACATGATATTGCTCCGCTAACTCTTGAGGAAGGATAACCGTGTTAGGTTGAGTCAAAAAAGCAGTGGCGCCTTCGGTATTCTTCGGACTATTATCATTAAAATAGTTACGAAATGGTGGTTCTGCGAATAAGTCCACCCCTACTAACCGCAAAGGTTGAGAACCAAGTTCCTTAGAATTAACATAACCTTCAACGATAGGCGCCGCTTTCACATTACCAATATTTCGTCTAAGCTGACTATATAAACTTTCATCAATCCCATTCGGTGAAACTGCGACTATTCTATGTGTCGTATGTCCAATAATTGCATCAGTAGATAGCGAAAAAGCCCGTTGTGCCGAACCATTCGCCAAATCAATTGATACCATCATCGCCACACCCAACGCTACACCCAAGATAAATAACAGGTATTGAAAAGCGTTTTTGCGGATACGGCGCCAAGTTAGCAGCAATAAAGGCTGATTAGATATTACCTCACTCATGCCGCCACCTCTCTAGTAATTACTTCTTGCAGGCGCCCGTCTTGCATTCGTAATACCCTGTTTGCTAAATTCGCAATTTCTGGGTTATGCGTTGCCATGATAAGGGTTTTGTTGGCGCCGCGTGTAAGTTCGAGCAGTAAATTTAAAACTTTTTCCCCTGTCTCCTCATCCAAATTACCTGTCGGTTCATCAGCGAGTAGTAACATTGGTTGATGCAGTAAAGCGCGCGCTATCGCTACTCGTTGCTGCTGTCCTCCAGAAAGTTTGTCAGGAAAGGTATTGTATCTGTCCGCTAACCCGACTTTATCTAGTAAACTTAAAGCCTGTTTTTCTAAGTCTTTGCCTTTCTTCCCTGCTAACTCTAAAGGTAGGGTGATGTTCTCCAGTACCGTTAAAGTGGGAATTAAATTGAAAAACTGAAATATAAACCCAATATTATCGCGACGGAATAAAGTACACGCGCGCTCCCTTAGTTCGGTGATAGCAGTGTTTTTAATTAATACCGTCCCTGCTGTCGCCTTTTCAATACCGCTAATGAGATTTAATAGCGTACTTTTACCGCTACCGCTCTGACCCAGCAGTACTATAAACTCCCCTTCGCTAAACTCTATATTCAGGTCATGAATAACCGTGCGAGTACTGGCGCCTTCGTTAAACTCTTTGCGGAGATTTTGGATTTGAATTAAAGGACTCAAGTTGGATTCCCCTTATAATCGTGACAAAACTTTACATTCTAGCGTATCTCATAATGAGTGCTGAGTAATTTTCTTGTCAGGTGGTCTCATGAGTCGTGTATAAACTGGGTTTCTTCGTTCTTTTATTTAACAAGGGGTTGATTTGCCAGATTTTCTAGACCAACCGATTTAAGCAAACCATTCCAGTCAGCCATTAACGCAGCATCTTTTGGTTTCGAGAGTCGAAGTTCTGCTAGCGTCGTTAAAGCATCGTGCCAAATACTATTTTCGGCATATAGCATGACTTTTTGCTGTGGACTGGCGCCTGCTAGATTCGAGACGAGTTTAGAATTGGGCTTAACTCTTTGCACCCATCCTTCTACATATTCTAATTGTGCTGGTAATTGTGAATTACAATCTACTTTTAGCTTCAAAAACCAGTTATATGATTTACCAACTTGCAAAGCACTTAAATTCGATGGCAGTTTGATATTTATAATTCCCGGCGCCTGTGGAGGTGTTACAAAGCTACGATATATAGTTTTACTAGGTTTATTTGTCTCGTCTTTAAGCACAAACTCCATTGTTTTAATCGATGTTTTCTCATGAGGAACAAAAAACCAAAAAGTCGGAAGTTCCGCAGTTGTTAAAGCCCAAACTTGAGTAATAGGACTAGCTTGAGTTGTAGTTCCTTCATATACAGGTACTAATGCCATAAGTGGCTGGTCACTACTACATCCGCGACTAGCTGAACCTCCGCGCGTACCTGCGGCGCCTCGGTCTGGTGGAGGTGGAGGTGGAATAAATTTAATGGGGGTGTTTTGAGCAGAAGCTGTAGGCGCCGTCCAATGTGCTGAAAAAACAATGTTACTAAATAAAGCGATTAAACTAAATAAAGCTGTTATCTGTATTTTTATCAAATCGTTTTTCATAAAACATACCTACCTTTTTATTAAAATTTTATAAATCCTGATATTTTGGTAAAGATTTTGAAAAAATTAACGCACCGATAACACTAATTATTAAACTGACGGCAGCAGGAACCAGTGGAACCCAATAATGAGATGAAACCAACAACATAAAACAGGCGCCGTACAATATAATTATACAAACTCCAGCAGATACTAATACATAAGTTGGTTGCCGTCCTAGAAAATAGACAATAACGCACCCTAAGTTAGACCAAAACCAAATCCAAATTGTTTCGTTTCCAATAGACCAAGTTGATAGTAACGGTCTTCCATCTAAAACAGCACTAACCAATTGACTAACCATCTGTGCTTGAAGTGTAATGCCAGATACCTCTTGAGAATGAGACTCATTATTTATATAAGGAGTTAACCAATAGTCGTGAAAAGTTTCTGCGGTTGTACCAATAATAATGATACGGTCTTTAACTGCTGCTGCATTTAATTTGCCAACGAGTACATCTTTTAGGGTAACTTGTGGGGCAATAGTTTCAATTGTTGGAGACGCGCGATAATTAAGTAATATTTGATGTCCTAAAGCATTAATTCCTTGATATCCTCCTGTGTGAGCTTCTATCGGATTAATTCTCACTTTTCCTAGTTGCCACGCGCCATCGGGAGCAAATTTGAGTTGGACTCCTTTACTGTGTAAGTAACGTAGTGCTAATTGTACACTCAATGAATAAGAGGATAAGCAAGGAGACGAGGGAGGGGGAGTTAATGCCAAATAATGACGACGCACTATATTATCTTTATCGTTAAGCGTATTGCTAAACCCTAAACGGTCAGCAGAAACTTCTGGTGGTGGAGCAACACCTATTTTTTCTTTTTGAGAGTAGTTAACTTGACAAACTGCTACTATTTTTTCACTTTCTCTAAGTTGCTTTGCTAATTGAGGAGTATTTTTACTAACAGGATAATCTCTGTATAAATCTAGACCAATTACTAGCGGTTGAAGTGCCTCTACTTTTTCTAAAACTTTGCTCAATGACTCATCAGACCAAGAACCTCGCCGTTCTTGAGTTTGCGCTTGGATATCTTCTTCAGTAGCAGTTATAAGCAGTATGCGAGAGTCAGGATTTTCAGTAGGACGTGAGCGCAATAAGAGGTCAAATGCTCCTAATTCAAATGGTTGTAAAATTCCTAAATATCTTACTCCCATAATTAATCCAGTGGTAGCCAAGCTTAAAAGCAATGTCAATGAGAAACCAACCAAATTGTTCGCACGTTTAACAGGTGCTTCTTTAAATATGGAGATATCAGGTGTTTTGATTAATGACTGCCAAGTAAACGGCATATCAGCAGGGTTTTGACAAATAATAGGCAACCAGCTAGCACAGGGATACTTATTTTCTAATCCTTGTAACCGTTCTCGTGCTTCGCGTACAGCTAAATATAGTGACTCACCCCTTATCATTGCTTCCAAAAAATACTTTAAAAATTCTTGCGCCACCTTATCAGGAACAGGTTCACGCATAATGATAATTTGGGGAATTTGTAAATCAGCAAACTCGCGCGCTAACCCCAAACCGTCACAAGAGTTAAAAATAGCTAGCTGTAAACCTCTTTCTACTGCTTTTTTGAGTGCATACTTTAGCTGACCAATTGTCAAACTCTCGGTTTGATTAATATAAATATTTCCAGTATCGCAGCTTTCTTGACTGGAACTGTGTCCAGCGAAAAACAAAATTTGCCAGTTTTGCTCCCACAATTGATTAGTAAGGTCTTTACATTCTGGTTCAACTAGGAATGTTGTATCAGCTTGGGGTAATTGTTCAAGAATTTTACGGTCTGTTTTTGTATCAATTCCATCACTGTTACCTAAAATAGCTAGAATTTTTACGGCTGTTGATTCTGGTAAACTGCGATTTACTTGTTCATAACTGGGTGTACTTAAAGCTATTTCAGCATTGGGATACCGTTCTAAGAAGTCCCATAAATGCCAAGGTAATTTTTGTAACCATAAATCTTTCGTTTGTAGCAGTACGCGAATATTATCTTGAGGTAAAAGTTTTTCTAGCCATTTCTCGCGAATACGGCGAAATGACTCAGAAGCAAGCCATAAATTCAGGCGCCATGAAAGTTCTTGAGCAGCTTTTTGGCAATCTTCGATTGTGGCAGTTTGTATATCTCGTTTCAGAATACCAATAGGACGACCGGGTAAATTTAGATTACGGTAAATAGATTGCCATTGATGGTAGTACCGTTTGATATCGGGGTCAGGTGGTAGCTCACCAGTAATTTCTACGCTTGGGCGAACATTTTCGTCACCTATTTGTAAGGTGACGTGGAAACCTTGTTCAAAATTACCTTCTCCTAATTTTAAAATAACTAACTTGCTCACAATCGCAATGCTCCTAAATCATAATTATTGTACGGGCGAGTTTAGCGACATTTTCCATTATTAAGCAGAATATGGGTTAACCCGCCTCTACCGTACATATTTTAAACTTTCGGCTTTTTTGACTAGGAAATCTGTGAAGATGCGAATAATAGTTCGTTTGCGTAGTTTAATATTGGCATTAATTGACAAGTACACGCGATAGCTACACGTTGTCTTTGCCTTGCTCTGCAACTTGTAAAACTGGTGCGTTCATGGTTTACCCCTCAGTACTATCCCTTGCACTGCCTTATACGAACGCTTTCTCAGAATATGCATCTTGTTATCAGTTTAAATAAAGACCTGTTTGCACACAGGGTAAAACTTCGTTGTTATCCAGAATAACATTTTTATACTGAACAAGACTAGGTGTAGGTTGTGCTGTTGCCATCAACCCACCTTTGGCATCAATGACCAACTGAGATAATAATACTTCCTTCCATATAGCTTTGAACTACCGTGACACTGAGGGCACAGAGAAAGAGAAAAAATATTTCAAATTATGTCACTGCCGCAGCTTGGTTTCTATTTATTGAATAATCAAATGGATAATCAAATTTAGAACAGCTTCGGATGCCTGTTCCACAAGATGTTGCAAATTAAGTTGTTTGCCTTTGCATTAATTGAGCGAATAGTCCTTTTTCGTTGGCAAGTTCCGAAAAAGTCCCTTGTTGGATGATGCGACCAGCTTGAAGTACACATATGCGGTTGGCTGAACGGATGGTGCTGAGACGATGGGCAATAACTATTCTCGTTACTTGGAGTTTATCTAAGCTGTCGCTGACAATTGCTTGGGTTTTATTATCTAATGCACTGGTGGCTTCATCAAATAGCAAAATTTTTGGTTTTAGTGCTAAAGCGCGTGCGATAAGTAAACGTTGACGTTGACCACCCGATAAATTACTACCTCCTTCACTGACTATGGTGTGCATATTCATTGGCATCATAGCTATGTCCGAAGCGAGTCCTGCCATTTCTGCTGCTTCCCACACTTCGTCTAGTGTTATTGCGGCGCCTCCAGCAATAGTATCAAATATTGAAGCTGATTGAAGTTGACCGTTTTGTAAGACTACACCCATTTGTCGGCGCACAGCTTCTACATCTAATTTGGATAAATCTTGACCTGAGTAATAAATATGACCTGATTCTGGTTTCTCAAATCCTAGTAATAATCTAAATAAAGTTGATTTACCACTTCCAGAAGTGCCTACAAAAGCAATAAATTCTCCAGGTTTTACAGACAAACTAACATTTTCTAATACCAGTGGTTTGTCTTGATGATAACGAAAACTAATACGCTCCATAGCAATTTCGCCAGTCAGTGTACCTGGATTTGCCTGATTTGAGTTTACTTCTGCTAATGTTTGTATTATTGGCAAAGTCCGTTTCCATTCTGGCAAGATTTGCAATGCTTCCACAAGTGTATTACTCAGTTCTGATGTCCCATCCATGAAGGCATCCAATGCTGTATTAAAAGCTAAGAAAGTACCAATAGAAAGTGCTACGCTTGTTGATTGCGATGGCGCCACCATTTGCACTGTAAACCAGAATAAAGCTGCATTTGTTAATGTCGGCATTACTGTTGTTATAAGTGTAACCGTGTCTTCGACTTTTTGCTTGCTTATTTCTAGTTTGACTTGCCGACTATATTTTTTACTCCATGATGCAAACGCACGCTCTTCTGCACCTGCTATTCTTAATTTAGATATGCCATTAATTAATTGTACTTTCTGACCAAAGATACTTCCTTGTAATTCGAGTAGTGGACGTACTTTCTCGGTAAGCATGGTGCCACTCACAATTATAATTAGAATTGTGATTACTGCTACTGCTACTCCAATTATTGCTAATGTGACGTTGTAGTAGAATAATTGACCTAAGTAAAATAAGGCAAAAAAGCCTGTAAGTACATTTACTAAAGATGTGCCACTGAGTTGGCGCCGAATATTATTAATCGATAGAACTCGGTTATGTAGGTCTCCTGTAGTGTACTGACGAAAAAAAGATACAGGTAGCCTAAGTAACCTATCCCATACTGCTGCTTGAGCAGAAACATCAGATGTTGTTTCTACACGCAACATAGTAAATCCTTGAACTAGTTTAAATAGTGTTGTGGCAAAGGTAGTAACTAATAGTCCTGCTCCAATTTGCAATAGTAAATTTTTATCACTATCAGGAATAGCGTTATCTATGATGAGAGCAGTTGCTTGAGGTGTCACCATTCCTAGTAATACGGCAACAACACTACTAAATAAAATAATTACTAAGTCTCGACGACGACCAAAGAGGATAAATTTGACTAAATCTTTGGCTTTGAGAATTTGGTTGGGTAAAGAGCGATAAAATGTATATGCTACTGGTGCTAACAGCGAAGCTCTACGTTTATTTACAATTGCTCGCGTTTGCTCTGTTGGGTCAAGCATTTGATAGCAAGTTGGAGAAATTGGTAGTAAAGCTATAGGTCGGTTGTCTTCTTCGGTAAAAGCAACCATTGCTCCACAGTCGTTTTTCCACCAGTTGTCTTCCAATAGCACTTGTCGCATTCGCACTCTTGATGCTCTGACTATTGCTTCAAGAGGTTCTTTTGTTTTTAAATTATCTAAATTGGCTGGTGGATGAATATTTATTCCTAAAGCTTTGCCTACTGCGCCTGCTACATATAATAATGGAGAATCTCCTGTTCCTGGTAAAAAGTAGCTCTCTTGTTCGTGATTGAGAGAAGACGCTAGTTCTCCTAATGCTTGCGTTGTTACTTGATGATTAAGATTTTTTCGTGCATGTAAACGTTGTATTTCTTCTTGCGCTTCTTGCAATTCTATAATATCTATATAATCAAAAAGCTGAATATGAAATTCTGCTAATTGTTGAAGCTGTATATTTTCAATATTATACTCAAATTTATTATCAAACGCAGTTTGACACTGATGACACCAAGTTTTGACTAAAGTATCAACAGAGGCGCCTTTACTCAAAGACTCAATATCTACTTTGATAAGTTCTGCTTTGCCAATCGGTACTGCTAAAATTTGACGGTGTGTATTATCACTTTTACTTAAATTTCCAAATAGCGCTTCACCTGAGCTACAGCTAAATAAGTAACGACGAGTTCCTTCAGCAATACCTTGAGTCACAGTGGTAACAAATAAACTCACAGAACCAGATTTAATAACCCAAAGTATTTTTGGGTCGTTTAAAAGTATCGGCTCATTTCCTTTAAGTTCATATAATTTACCTTGAAATTCCATTTTATAATTGCTCCAAATTGAGTGTTTAGCCTTAAAATAATCCCCCCCTACCCCCCCCCTTAATAAGGGGGGGAAAGACAGGTTTTTAGCCCCCCTTATTAAGGGGGGTTGGGGGGATTTTATCTTCTAGTATCGCTTCACTTTCAGTAAGAATTAACCGCGAGTAAGCACCATCAACTTGCCAAAGGTCTTCGTGGGTTCCTTGTTGTACTACCTTTCCATGTTCAAGGACAATAATTTGGTCACAGTCTCGGATAGTACTTAATCTGTGTGCCACTATTAAACAAGTGCAACCTCTTTTACGCAGGTTATCGTCAATGATTTTTTCGGTTTCTGTATCTAAAGCGCTTGTGGCTTCATCCATAATAAGTATTGAAGGTTTGTTTACCAAAGCACGAGCTATTTCTAACCTTTGTCGCTGACCTCCACTTAAATTTGCCGCATCTTCTATTAATTCAGCATCGTATCCCCCCAGCGCACAAATTACATCGTCAATAGCTGCGTCTTTACAAGCTTTAATTAAATTTTTTTCTGTAACTGTTGTATCCCAAAGAGTTAAATTTTCTCTAACAGTTCCGCTAAATAGCAAAATTTCTTGCTCTACCATTGCTAAGGAGTTAGTTAATATATGTTGAGGTTGGTTAACAATATTATCAAATAAAATCTCTCCAGACCAAGGTTGATACAGTCCAGATACTAGTTTAGCTATAGTAGATTTTCCTGAACCACTGGCGCCAACTAAAGCGACTCGCTGTCCAGGTTTAATGACAAGATTAAAATTTTCTATGAGGGGAGGGTCAAGGTGGTTGAAGCCAAATGTTACATTCCGTAACTCAACATATCCTTGTAACTTTGGTAAAAAAGAGTCGGATAAGCTATTATTTTTTGGGCTATTATTTTTTTGCTCAATTTGTGAATCTATAGGGTTATATAAAACATCATCTAAACGAATTAAATTACCTTCTAGTTCCTGAAGAGTTTTACCAAAACCAACAAGATTATTAATTGGGGTTTGAAAGTGTTGCACCAATCCTTGGAAAGCTACCAACATTCCAATACTCATATGTCCGCTCATAACTCTCCAACCACCAATAACTAATAAAAGCATTGATGAAAGCGCGCTTAAAAGCGTAGGTAATGCGTTGAGTACCTGGTTTGTACTTTCTAATTGCTGCTGTGAGTTAATTGCTTTGGTATAATAACCCGACCATTTAGAAAAGAAATCTGATTCTAAACCTGATGCTTTGAGTGTTTCTATACCTTGTAAAGCAGCTATAGATGCTCCCGATGCTTTCCCTTGTTCTTGTTGTAATAATTGGTTGGCATCTACGCGCTGGCGCCCAATCCATTGTAATGTGAAAAAATTTATAAAAGCAAAGCTGACAATAATTGAACTAAGTAACCAATCATACTGATACATGACAAGCGCGTAAAAAGATACCATGATTGTGTCAATAACTGTGGTTGCTAGCTTCCCAGAAAGTGCGTCAGCAACTTCATCGTTCAGATTTGTACGGTTACTGATTTCTCCAGAAAATCTTTGAGCATAAAAACTAACAGGTAAACACAGTACATGCCACAAAAAACGGCTCGACATTCCCACCGCTAATTTACTTTTAAGGCGCCGCAAATGTTGTAATCTTAGTTGAACAAACCATCCTTGAAGTAGAGCTATAACAAAGAACCCCAATATTAGCGGACGTATCCAATGATACTGCCCTTTTAATAAAATTTCATCTACAAAGACCTGACTCAATACTGGTACAGCTAGCCCAATTATGGCTAAGAAAAACCCTGCAATTACACAATAGACTAAAGCAGCACTGGCGCCTTGTAAACGTTCCCATAGAGAAGCCAATACATTAGTTCGATGTCCGCCTTTGGTAAACCCGAAACTGGGTTGCATTGTTAGCACAACTCCAGTATATCCAGCATCGAACTCTTCTAAAGATACATGTCGGCGCCCGTTGGCAGGGTCATTCAAATAAACTCGTCGGTTAGAAAATCCTTCAACGATTAAAAAGTGATTGAAGTTCCAAAAGACTATATAAGGAAAACGCAAACTTCGGAGTTGGTCGAGTTCTTTTTTAAAACCTCTTGCTTCGAGTCCATAATGTCTGGCAGCTTTAAGGACATTAGAAGCTTTACTGCCATCGCGAGAAACACCACACTCTCGACGTAATTCTGGTAATGGAACAAACCTACCATAATAAGCAAGTATAATTCCTAGGGCAGCGGCGCCGCATTCTACTGCTTCCATTTGTAAAACAGTAGGAGTCGTAACTCGTTTATTACGCATAAACAATTTTTGCCAGTGCTGCCACATATCAGTAGGATAAGTAGTCAAATTAGTATGCACCACTTACAGACCTCAATATTGGTAAAACATAGCTGATAGGAGATGATTCTTCGACCTTAACGCGCGCAGTAGCAGTCGTACCAGAAGAAAGTTTTAACGCAGGTCCATTAGAAGAAGACCATTTATATCCACTTGGAGTTGTAGAATCTGTATCTAACTCAGCAAAAACTTGTATTACTCCCTTTTGCTGTTGACCTACTATACCTTCCACTAACTCAGAGTTACCAACAACACTATTCGCTTCCTCCTTAGTGACAGGAAAAGAAGAAACAGAAGTAACAGTACCGGATATACCACCAAAACGTTCTCGTTTAACGGTTTGAGGTGTAATTTGTAACCTCATTCCTGGCTGAATTTTTTTACCCTCAGCAACAGGAAAATAAGTTACACTTACTAATTTGCTACCAGGGTTTACTTTATCTATATTTCCGATACGAACTCCAGAGTTAACTAATTGCCCAGGTGAGATAGTAAGCTCTAAAATACGTCCAGAGTGTTGACTTACAATTTGCCTATTATTCCGTATTTGCTGCTCAAATTTGATAATCTCTCGCTCTTGTTCTTGTATCTCTTTTCTGCGATTATTTGCATCGTCTAAGTTTCGTTGAGCATTCGAGCTAAAATCACTATCCAAGCGTTTTAACTGAGCTTGTAGTTCTGTAATTGTAGTCATGCTTTCACGATAAGTTTTTTCTTGTTCAGCTTCCTTTACGTCTAGGTCTTTTAACTGAGACTGTAATTCTAATATTTTTTCTGTATTTGCCAAGTACTTTTGTTCTGCATCTAAAGCAACATCTATTGTAATTGCTCTTTCTTGGTGAAACAGTTTTTTGCGAATATCCATTGTTTGCTTCAACGTGGGAGTTAACGCTTGAGCTTCTTTAATACGTTGTTGTAAACTTAGGCGTTGTACTTTTATAGTATTATTATTTGTATTTTTGACCATAGGTGTCAAAGACTGGGTTTCTCGAATTCGCGTCTGTAAATATAAACGCTGTTGTTGTATCGAGTTTTTTTCTTGCTGAGTCTGCATTTTTTGCAAAGAAATAGCAGCTTGCTCTTGTAACCTTAGTTGTGTTAGTTTATTTTGTTGTTGCTGTAACTGTCTTTGTACTTCCGATTGGTCAAGAGTTGCTATTATTTGTCCCTTTCTGACTGTATCACCAACCTTAACATGCAAACCCTGTAACATCCCTGAAGTCGTCGCTTCGAGTGGCGCCACTTTACGAGGATAAATTAGTACTCCCTGACCTTCAACAGTAACGGGAATACGTCCATACACACTCCAAACAGCACCGACTGCGACCAAAGAACCCAAAGCGAATAGAGTTAACCAGCTTTTAGAGCCAACAACCTTCATCAACTGGTCTAGTTTCTCAGGAGAAGCTAGACGGTCTAACGACTCTTGTCTAAATAAAGTACGTTTTTGGTATATCATTTACTCATAATTTTCGTAATATTAATAACTTATTGTAGGCTTCTCTCTCAAATCCTAGCTATTCTAAATATTTCGATATCACTAATAAATCTTTAGAGGATGTTTGAAAGGTTAATTTTTGTAACGATCCGCACTCGTATACTGCATAATGCTGCATGGAAAGAACGTAATACCAATGTGAAGCTGCACAGAAGGTAAGTAATCTTTATTCTCTTTCTTTGCGTTCTTTGCGTTCTTTGCGGTTCGTTAAAAAATAACCGCAAAGAACGCGCAAAACGGAGGTTTTCCCGAAGGGTAGGGCGCAAAGGGGGGGATGTAAGGTTGATTAAAAGATGTGTATACACCGTAGAGGTATGACGAGGGATCAAATAATAGTTATGACCCATTAATTAACGATTTGCCTGCGATAATGAATGTATAATGTTAGATTTTGTAGAGAGCCGATTTAATCCTGTCTCTACGTACCAATTTGTGCAAAATTAGGGTCATAAATGTAACTACTATTTATTTAGACAAGACATCGAAAGAAATTGAATTGTTAGATAGTTTGGGTGTAACTATATTGGTAATTGTGAGACCAAAATCACAAACTAACTATTCTCAAAATAAAGGAAACAAAACAATGTCTAACGAACAACTTATGCAAGAAGAACTCAAAAAAGCTATCGCGTTGGGAAATGAAGTCGCAAGCGATGAATTATCTGACGAAGACCTAGAGCAAGTCGCAGGTGGCATTAATGTAGTAGTATGCTTCTTGTTTACTCGAATTCGCCGACGTATAAGAAGATGTATTCTCCGCTCTCGTATTTATAGCGAAAATGATTAAGGTTAAGGCTTTTGCTTAAATACTTTTAATTTGAGTGCAAAATGCCAAGATGCTGCAATATAGTTTATTTCACAAGTCAAAGATTAGAAAGCTTATAAGAGCTAATACTTTTCAGTAAATAATAGATGATTGTAGTATCTTTTCAGCCTGGTTTATTAAATAAACCAGGTTT
>ERZ1066120.1495-NODE-1495-length-14070-cov-11.425972_pt1 | contig 14070 bp, 11 predicted proteins | sample MGYA00382767_ERZ1066120 | MGnify/ENA primary metagenome ERZ1066120 (study PRJEB33369, sample SAMEA5778350) | biofilm metagenome | biome: Industrial cooling water; feature: Water cooling tower basin; material: Biofilm | place: United Arab Emirates | collected... | reverse complement strand
TTCTTCGCCGACCGCCTCAAAGTTCAGCAGCGCGAGGCGGGCGTTCGGCACGATCTCATCGATGCGGTGTTTGCTCTTGGCGGGGAGGACGATCTCGTCCGCCTGCTGGCAAGGGTTAAGGCATTGCAGCACTATATCGAAACCGCCGAGGGTGCGGACCTGCTCGCCGCCTACAAGCGCGCGGCCAATATTCTCAAGAAGGAGGGGCACGTCGTCCCAGCGAAAGCTGGGACCGCTCGCGACGAAGGCGCTACCTCGATCGCGGCCCCAGCTTCCGCTGGGGCGACGGAACCCCTCGACACCCAAGGCATCGCCCGTACCGGCGAGGAAGATCCGCTGGCGCTGGTCGATGATCCCGATCTCGCGCCCGTCATCGCCGCGCAATTGGCGCAGAAGCGTGAGAATTCGCTTTCCTACACGCCCGAGCCTGCGGAGACTGCCCTCATCGCGGCGCTCGATTCGGCTGAGCCCGCCGCCGTGCGCGCGGTGGAGGCGGAGGATTTCTCGGCCGCCATGTCCGCGTTGGCGACGCTGAGGGGGCCAATCGATGCATTCTTCGATAGCGTCACGGTTAACGACCCTGACCGGGACAAGCGCGCCGCACGCCTCGACCTGCTCGCGCGCTTCCGCGATGCGGTACACCGCGTCGCGGATTTCAGTCGCATCGAGGGGTAGCGGATTTTTACCCCAGGACACTGTCAATTCCGTCCACCGGGCGTCAACTTACAGGGGCAAGAATGAACAAGACGGTCTTCACCTTCGGCGCGCCAAGAACGCCTGGGGCCGACCATTCTGACCCGTGCCAGAAGGACAAGGCCGTCGTTGGCGGGAAGGGCGCCAATCTTGCGGAGATGGCCAGCATCGGCTTGCCGGTGCCGCCGGGCTTCACGATCTCGACCGAGGAATGCCTGCGCTATCTGGAGCAGGGCGGCCAATTCCCGGCCGAGCTAAAGGCCGATGTCGCCGTGGCGCTGACCCATATCGAGAAGACAGTTGGCAAGCGCTTCGGCGATGCAGCCGATCCGCTCCTCGTGTCCGTCCGCTCCGGCGCCAAGATTTCCATGCCTGGCATGATGGACACGGTCCTCAACCTCGGCCTTAACGACCAGACGGTCGAAGGCCTGGCCGCTGTCAGCGGCGACGAGCGCTTCGCCTGGGATAGCTACCGCCGCTTCATCCAGATGTATGGCGATGTGGTGCTGGGCGTCGATCACGGGCTGTTCGAGGAAGCGCTGGAGGTCGCCAAGGAAGACAATGGCTTCTACGCCGATACCGAGATGGGCGCTGAAGATTGGCGCGCACTTGTCAGCGAATACAAGCGCACCGTGCGCGACGAGCTGGGCCGTGACTTCCCGCAGGACCCGCAGGAACAGCTCTGGGGCGCGATCCGCGCGGTCTTCGACAGCTGGGATAGCGAGCGCGCTAAGGTCTATCGCCGCCTCAACGACATCCCTCGCGATCTCGGCACGGCGGTCAATGTCCAGGCGATGGTTTTCGGCAATATGGGCGAGACCAGTGCCACCGGCGTCGCCTTCACCCGCAACCCTTCCACCGGCGAGCGCGCCTATTACGGCGAGTGGCTGGTCAACGCCCAGGGCGAGGACGTGGTCGCCGGCATCCGCACGCCGCAATATCTGACCAAAGCCGCGCGGGAGGAGGCAAATGCCATCCCGCTCAGCATGGAAGAAGCCATGCCCGAGGCCTATGCCGAACTCGCCCGCGTGTTCGACCTGCTCGAGCGGCATTACCGCGACATGCAGGACATCGAATTCACGGTGGAACGGGGCAAGCTCTGGATGCTGCAAACCCGCAGCGGCAAGCGCACGGCCAAGGCCGCGCTCAAGCTGGCGGTCGATATGGCCGGCGAAGGGCTGATCGACGAGAAGGAAGCGATCTGCCGCGTCGATCCCATGGCGCTCGACCAGCTGCTCCACCCCGCGCTTGACCCCGAAGCGCCGCGCGATGTGCTCACCACCGGGCTGCCGGCCTCACCAGGCGCGGCCTCGGGCAAGATTGTGCTGGATGCCGATACCGCCGAGCAATGGGCGGGGCGGGGTGAGAAGGTGATCCTCGTGCGCGTGGAAACCAGCCCCGAAGATATTCACGGGATGCATGCGGCCAAAGGCATTCTGACTGCGCGCGGGGGGATGACCAGTCACGCCGCGGTAGTGGCGAGGGGCATGGGGCGGCCCTGCGTCTCCGGCGCCTCCGCGATCTCAATCCGGCGTGAGCAACGCACGCTAAGCATCGGTAATCGGGAACTCAAGGAAGGCGATGTCATCACCATCGACGGTTCCAATGGTCAGGTGATGGCGGGGGAGGTGGCGACCATCGAACCGGAGCTTGCCGGCGATTTCGGCACGCTGATGGAATGGGCCGACAAATACCGGCGAATGAAAGTCCGCACCAATGCCGAAACCGCGGCGGATTGCCGCATGGCGGTCAGCTATGGGGCCGAGGGCATCGGCCTGTGCCGTACCGAGCACATGTTCTTCGATGCCAGCCGGATCAGCGCCGTGCGCCAGATGATCCTTGCGGATGACGAGAAGGGCCGCCGCGCCGCGCTCGCGAAGCTTCTGCCCGAACAGCGCGATGATTTCGCGGCAATCTTCGGTGTCATGGCTGGCCTGCCAGTGACGATCCGGCTGCTCGACCCGCCGCTGCACGAGTTCCTGCCGCATGGCGAAGAGGAATTCGCCGAGCTTTCCGATGCGACCGGCCGGGGCATCGATCACTTGAAGCGCCGGGCCGCCGAGCTCCACGAGTTCAACCCCATGCTCGGCCATCGCGGGTGCCGCCTGGGGATCACCTATCCCGAGATTTACGAGATGCAGGCCCGCGCCATCTTCGAGGCAGCCTGTGCGGTCGAAGGCGAGGCGCCAGTGCCCGAGATCATGATCCCGCTTGTCGCCACCGCTCGCGAACTTGAGCTGTTGAAAGCGCTAATCCACCGCACTGCTAAGGCGGTGTTCGCAGAGACTGGCAAGAGCGTCGGTTATCTGGTTGGAACTATGATCGAATTGCCTCGCGCGGCCCTTATGGCCGGCCAGATTGCGCGGGAGGCCGAGTTCTTCAGCTTCGGGACGAACGACCTCACTCAAACCACCCTGGGCGTGAGCCGCGACGACGCCGGGCGCTTCCTTACCGCCTATGTCGAGCAAGGCATCTTCGCCCGCGATCCTTTCGTCAGCCTCGATGTCGAGGGGGTCGGGCAGTTGGTGGAATTGGCTGCCGAGCGCGGCCGCGCGGCGCGGAGCGACCTGAAGCTTGGCATTTGCGGGGAGCATGGCGGCGATCCTGCCTCCATCGCCTTCTGCGAGCAGGTGGGTCTCGATTATGTCAGCGCTTCGCCATACCGCGTGCCGATCGCGCGGCTCGCCGCCGCTCAGGCGAGTCTGCGCTAATCCTTCCAAGCGGTTATGGTGAGAATCTCGAAGCGTTCGGGGGTTTTGCCATCGGGGTCGGCCTGTTCACGGAACGCCGCTTCCGCCTGTTGCCAGGAGGCTTTTGTGAGTGCCGGAGCCCGGTCGACAAGAACCGAGCCGAGCCCTTGATCGCGCAGGTCCGCCACCAGTTGCGCATGCGAGCCGTAGCGTACGGTCAGGCGATAGTGATCGACGACCTGGCGGCTGAAGCCGGTCCGCTGGAGCAGGGCGCTCGCCGCGCGATTATCCACCTGCGGATGAATGCGAGCGGCGGGGCGCTCGCCGTCGGCCGTCAGCATCGCACGGCGCAAGGCTGGCAGCGAGCCGGCGCCGACCAGCGTCGCCAGCAGCAGCCCCCCCGGCGCCAGGGCATGGCGCAAATGGATGAGCGCGCCCGGCAAATCGTTCACCGTGTCGAGTTCGGCCAGGCTGATGATGGCGTCATAAGGCCCGCCGGGCAGCGGCTGCTCGAAATCGAGATGGGCGGCCGTCCGCGCCGTCACCCCGGCAGCGGCAAGGTGCGCAGCGACATTGCCGCGGGCCAGGCCAGCCGCGAGGGCATTACGCCCTTTAAAACGAACGAAGCCAAGGCGCTCGATGATATCCTCGGCCATGGCGTCACCCAGCCAATGCGCCGCGCCCTTTCGCTGCTGGCGACGCTCGGCACGATGCAGACGGAGCGCACGGCGGCGACTGTCGAAGATCTGTGGAACGGTGGAACTCACCGGGACGCCGTGGCGGTGCGCGAGCGGCGAGGCAAGCAATGACTACCGCCTTGCTGTCCGCGCTCGAGCCGGTCATCGACTTCGTGTTTCCGCCGCGCTGCCCTGCCTGCGGGGCAGGAGTGGGGCGGCACGGCGGGCTTTGCACGGAATGCTGGGCGGGGCTGGCGATCCCCTCGGAACCATGGTGCAAAGCTTGCCAGCGCCCCTTCGGAGATATCGGCCCCGGAGAGGGCGCAATCTGCGCGCCATGCCTCGTCAATCCGCCGCGCCACGCGGGCATCTATGCCGCCACGCTTTATGCGCCCGTTCCGCGCAAGCTGGTGCTGGCATTCAAGCACGGCCGCCGCATCGCAATGGCGCCCATGCTGGCGCGGCTGATGGCGGCGCGGCTTCCCGACGATAGTGAGCGGCTGATCGTTCCGGTACCGCTGCACCGCTGGCGGCTCTGGTCGCGCGGTTACAATCAGGCTGCCCTCCTCGCACGCGAATTGGAGCGGCTCGGCAAGGGGGAGATGATCGTCGATGCATTGCATCGCCAGAAGCGGACACCCTCGCTGGGCGGCTTGGGCGCCAGGGCCCGCCGCCGTGCCTTGAAGGGGGCAATCTTCGTCACGGAGCGACACCAAGCGGCGATCGCGGGGCGCGCCATCCTGCTCGTCGATGACGTTCTGACCAGTGGCGCCACGAGCGATGCCTGCGTCGCAGCGCTGAGGACGGCGGGCGCGCAATCTGTGGCGGTTGCCTGCTTCGCGCGGGTCCTTGACGAGGCACTACCCGCCACAAACGAAACGCCCGGGGCCATTACGGCCCCGGGCGCCACGTGACGATATGCACGGACCCCCCTCGCAGGTCGGCGGATCCCCCCGGAACCGCTACCCAGGTCCTTCCCTCATCTCCGCACGCGCCAGGCCTGAGCGAGGCGGCGAAAACGGAGTTTCCCCTGAACCCGGCGCTCTTGCGTCGCACTCGATCCAAAGTGCCGGCCAGCGCGGCCTGCTTCCGATGTGTCTCGCACTTCGCGGAGTTTACAAAGCCCGACCTATGCATCCCGCGGATTTTGCACGAAGACAGTGGTTATCTTGCAACAAAGCCCCCAGAGCAGGTTGATATGAGCGAAGCCTTTAACCCGAAGTTCGACAGCCAGGGCCTGCTGTCGGCCGTTGTCATCGATGCTGCGAGCAGCCGCGTATTGATGGTTGCCTTCATGGATGCGGCCGCGCTGGAGGCCACCCGCCGGACCGGTTCTGCTCATTTCCACTCGCGATCGCGCGGGCGGCTTTGGAAGAAGGGGGAGAGCTCGGGCAATGTGCTCGCTGTCGAGGAGATACTGGTCGATTGCGATCAGGATGCGCTGGTGTTGCGCTGCCGGCCTGCAGGACCGACCTGTCACACCGGCGCGGCGAGCTGCTTCTACCGCAGGTTGTCCAGCGACGGCTTGGAGACGATCAGCGGTTGACGCTTACGTAAACCGCGAATAGCAATTGCCATATGCCTCAGACAGGAATCGCCGCGACATCCGCAGGTAACTCCGGTGCCCTGCTCGACCGGCCTGACAAGCTGGATCGCGAGACCTTCTCCATTTCCGACTTGACCGACGAGTTCGGCTGCACCGCCCGGGCGCTGCGTTTCTATGAGGATGAGGGCCTGATCGCGCCTCACCGGGCGGGGCTCACGCGGCTCTACTCCAAGCGCGACCGAGCCCGGCTCGCTTGGATCATGCGCGCCAAGAATGTCGGCTTTTCGCTGACCGAAATTCGCGAGATGATCGACCTCTATGATCTCGGCGATGGACGGGTGGAACAGCGCCGCGTCACCATCGAGAAATGCCGCACCCATGTCGCGAAGCTGAAACGTCAGCGCGCCGATATCGACAGCTCCATCAAAGAGCTCACCGACTTCATCAGCCACATCGAAAATCTCGCCCCCTCCGCCTGAGAAAGAGCCCAAGATGCCAACCTATACCGCTCCCGCCCGCGATGCCCGTTTCATCATCAACGAGGTCCTGGACCTCGCGAGCCACGGCAATCTGCCCGGCTTTGAAAGCGCGACGTCTGACATCATCGATACGGTGATCAGCGAGGGTGGGCGCTTTTGCGCAGAGGTGCTGGCGCCGCTTAACCGGTCCGGTGATGAAGAAGGCTGCGTGCGTCACGCGGACGGCTCGGTCACCACTCCAGCGGGCTTCAAAGATGCTTACCGCCAATTCACCGAGGCTGGGTGGGGCACGCTCTCCCAGCCGGAGGAGTTCGGCGGGCAGGGCATGCCCCACGTGCTTGGCTTCGCACTCGAGGAGTTCATCTCGAGCGCCAACCAGGCGTTCGGCATGTATCCAGGCCTGACCAATGGCGCAGTATCCGCCCTGCTAGCCAAGGGCTCGCCCGAACAGCAGGCGATGTATCTGCCCAAGATGATTTCAGGCGAATGGTCTGGCACGATGAACCTGACCGAGCCGCAGTGCGGCACGGACCTCGGCCTCATTCGCACCAAAGCAGAGCCCCAGGCTGACGGCAGCTACGCCATTACCGGCACCAAGATCTTCATTTCGGCCGGCGAGCATGACCTGACCGAGAACATCATTCACCTCGTGTTGGCCAAGCTTCCCGGGGCTCCGGATTCGACCAAGGGCATCTCGCTCTTTGTGGTGCCGAAGTTCCTTCTCGACGAGAACGGCAACCCTGGCGAGCGCAACGCAGTCGTCTGCGGCTCGATCGAAGAGAAGATGGGCATTCACGGCAACTCGACCTGCCTTCTCAACTATGACGGGGCCAAGGGCTGGCTGGTCGGCGAGGAGAACAAGGGCCTTGCCGCGATGTTCATCATGATGAACGCGGCGCGCCTTGGCGTCGGCATCCAGGGGCTAAGCCAGGCCGAAGTCGCCTATCAGAACGCCGTCGCCTATGCGAAAGATCGGCGCCAAGGCCGGGCGCTGACCGGGCCCGCCGACACTAGTGCTAAGGCTGATCCGATCCTCGTCCATCCCGATGTCCGCCGCATGTTGATGGACGCCAAGGCGTTCACCGAAGGGATGCGCGCCCTGTGCTTGTGGGGCGCGCTTCTGGTCGATCTCAGCCACAAGGGCGCTACAGAAGAGGATCGTAAGGAGGCCGACGCGCTGATCGGTCTGCTAACGCCCGTCATTAAGGGTTACGGCACCGACAAGGGCTTCGAAGTTGCCGTCAACATGCAGCAGGTCTTCGGCGGCCACGGCTACATCCGCGAATGGGGCATGGAGCAATTCGTGCGCGATGCTCGCATTGCTCAGATTTACGAAGGCACGAATGGCATCCAGGCCATGGACCTGTGCGGCCGCAAGCTGGCGCAGGGCGGCGGCGCGGCGATACAGGCGTTCTTCAAGCTGGTTGGCGAGGAATGCGCCGCGGCCAAGGCTGACGAGGCGCTGGCCCCGTTCGCGGAAAAGCTGGAGAAGGCGCTCGGCGAACAGCAGGCTGCGACGATGTGGTTCATGCAGAACGCGATGCAGAACCCGAACCACCTGGGCGCCGGCGCGCACCACTACATGACGCTGATGGGCATTGTGACCCTGGGTCTTATGTGGCTCAAGATGGCGCGCGTCGCGCAGGCCAAGCTTGCTGCAGGAAACGAGGATCACGCATTCTACCAAGCCAAGCTCTTGACCGCCCGCTACTTCGCTGAGCGTTATTTGCCCGATGCGGGAGCTCTGCGCCGCAAGATCGAAGCGGGGGGCGAAGCGATGATGGGCTTGGACGACGAGGCATTCGCAACGGCTGCTTGAGGGCGCACCCCACGGGGCGCAAGCGCACTTGGTAATCGAGCGCGCTTACGATAAAGCCCGAGCATGAGCGATGTGCGCACCCTGACCACCGTCGCCGTTCGGGAGCGAACCGGGTTGCTCGACCGTCTGTTGTTTGCTCACCCGCGCAGGGTTGGTGAAAGCTATATGGAGCATTTCCAAATTGCCGGGCGTTTCGGGAGGGCTATGATCGCCGGTGGGATCAAATGCTTGATGCACGCTTGCCTGCCTGCCGTATTCGAGCGTTCGGCGAGCGACTGCGTTGCGAAGTTGCATGGCGAACTGACTCGGCGTCGCGCTGCATCGGCCGATAGTTTTCCGGATTACGTGATCTGACCTCCGCGTCCTTGCCGGCTTCGGCACATGTCGTGATCGTCGGCGGCGGCTTCTCCGGCGCGCTGCAGGCGATCAACTTGCTCCGCCATGAAGGCCCGAGAGCAACGCTCATCGAGCGTCGGCCGCGCGCTGGTGAAGGCCTCGCTTATGGCGATGCCGCTCCCGAGCATCTGCTCAATGTGCGAGCGAAAGGCATGAACGCCAATCCGGATGATCCGGAGGGTTTCGTGCGTTGGCTCGCGGCTCGCGGCGGGGAATATTCCGCCGACTGCTTCGTCCCGCGACTGGTCTACGGCGAATATCTGCGGGAACTGCTGGCGGAGGAGATGGCTCGTCAGCCGGGGCGACTGACTCTGGTAAGGGGTGATGCGGTCGGTATCGAGTTGAACGGCGGTGCGAAGGTGGCGCTGGAGGATGGCCGGATGGTCGCTGCGGATCTGGCAATACTGGCTATCGGCAACTTGCCGCCCCATCATCCACCAGGATTCGGTGACGCGCTCGAACCCGATCTCTATGTGGCCGATCCTTGGGCGAGTGAAGCAACCCTTGGTCTCAATCCCGATGATAGGGTGCTTATCATTGGCACCGGCCTCACAATGGTCGACATGGCCTTGCGGTTGGAAAGCGAAGGTTTTGCGGGGCGGATGATAGCTGTCTCGCGCCGCGGTCTGCTGCCTCACCGCCACGGGCCGCAGCAGCCCTTCACTCCTATCGACGAGCGACCGCAGGCTTGTGCGTCATGGCTCTTGCATGGTGTTCGGCAACGAGCAGCTGAGGTTGGCTGGCGCAATGCGGTGGACGAGCTGCGCCGGTTCACGCAGCAATTATGGCGCGCGGCGGACCATCCCACGCGAGCCCGGTTCCTGCGTCATCTGCGTCCATGGTGGGATATTCACCGCCATCGACTCTCGTCCGAAGTCGCCGACCGACTAGTCGGTTTGATGGAGGCTGGCAGGCTGGAAGTGTTCCCTGCCGCTACTCGCTGGGCTCGATCTAAGGATGGCAGACTTGCGGTCGCTATCAAGCGCCGAGGCGCCCGGAACGAGGACGAATTGCTTGTACGGCGGGCTATCAATTGCACTGGTCCGCAAGGCAATCTTGCTGCGTCGCAAGACCGCTTGCTGCGGCAGCTGGCAGCCGCAGGCGCCATTCGGCCCGACCCGCTGCACATCGGTATCGACGTGGACGCTCAGTCGCGGACGATCGCGGCCAACGGGCGGCGGAACGAGAATCTCTATGCGATCGGCCCAATGACGCGCGGGGAGGCGTGGGAAATCGTCGCAGTGCCCGATATCCGCCAGCAGGTCTGGGCGCTCGCCCGCCGCCTCTCCAACGCGCATTGGATCGGTGGCGAGGGGCTCTAGGGCGACGACTATTCCTCCGGCAGGAAGTCAGGCACAGAGAGATAACGCTCGCCGGTGTCGTAATTGAAGCCGAGTATGCGCGAGCCGGGGGCGATGTCGGGCAGTTTTTGCGCGATGGCTGCCAGGGTGGCGCCGCTGGAAATCCCCACCAGCAGACCCTCTTCACGAGCGCTGCGGCGGGCCATCTCCCGCGCGTCTTCCGCATCGACCTGGATCGCGCCATCGATCGCCTGGGTGTGCAGGTTCTCGGGCACGAAGCCCGCGCCAATGCCCTGGATCGGGTGCGGGCCGGGCTGACCGCCCGAGATGACCGGCGAGAGCGTCGGCTCGACCGCGAACGCTTTCATGCTCGGCCATTCGCCCTTCAGCACCTCGGCGCAGCCGGTGAGGTGCCCCCCGGTTCCTACCCCGGTGATCAGCACATCGATCGGGCTATCTCGAAAGTCGGCCAGAATTTCGCGCGCCGTGGTCTGTTGGTGAATGGTGAAATTAGCGGGATTGTCGAACTGGCTGGCAATCCATGCCCCCTCTGTCTGGCTCGCGAGTTCCTGCGCCCGCTCGATCGCGCCCTTCATGCCCTTTTCTCGCGGGGTAAGGTCGAAGCGAGCGCCGTAGGCAAGCATCAGCCGCCGCCGCTCCAGGCTCATGGATTCGGGCATTACAAGGATTAGCTTGTAGCCCTTGACCGCCGCAACCATGGCAAGGCCGATGCCCGTATTGCCGCTAGTCGGCTCGATGATTGTGCCGCCCGGGCGAAGCTTGCCGCTGGCCTCCGCGTCCTCGACCATCGCGAGCGCGATGCGATCCTTGATCGAGCCGCCGGGATTGGCGCGTTCCGATTTCACCCAGACCTCATGATCGGGGAACATCCGAGCCAAGCGGATATGCGCAGTGCCGCCGATGGTGGCGAGGACGGAGTCGGCTTTCACGGAATTTGCTCCTGCAAAGTTTGCTCGGGGGTTTCTTGCAACGCTTTTGGCGGATCGAAGGTCCGGGTGTTGCGTAGCACGGGAAAGAACCGGGCCCAAAGCGCGACGGTCACGATCGCACCAACCCCACCAGTCACAACGGCTGCGACCGGTCCGATCAGGCTGGCCAGCCATCCAGAGAACGCATCTCCGCCTTCGTTGGAGGCGCTGATCGTCAGCAAGCTGGCCGAAGATACACGGCCGCGCATGTCGTCTGGGGTGTGGAGTTGCACCAGGGATTGTCGAATATAAACGCTGAACATGTCAGCAGCACCGACGATGAACAGCATCGCCAGACTGAGAGGCATGGACGTCGAAAGTCCGAAAACGATGGTAGCGACGCCGAACACCGCTACCGCGGTCAACATCTTGGGCCCAACCCCAGTTCTGAGGGGGCGAAAGCTGAACCATGTGGCGCTCACGAGCGCGCCCAGGGCAGGCGCCATGGCCAGCTGTGACAGGCCGGTCTCGCCAACCTGAAGAATATCACGGGCATAGACTGGAAACAGGGCGGTCGCTCCGGCCAGGAACACAGCAAACAGGTCCAGAGTGATCGCGCCAAGCACCATCTTGTTGTTGATGACGTAGCGCCAGCCTTCGATGATCTGGTGAACTGGCCGTTGCGCGCCGCTAATCGGCGAGCGCGGCACGTCGCCGATCAAGCTAAGAGCGGCAATCGCCACGATGAACAAAGCGGCCGCAACTGCGTAGGGCAAAAACGGCACCAACGCATGGGTATACCCGCCCAGGGCGGGCCCTGCGATCATCCCCGCCTGCCAGGAAATGGAAGAAAGCGCGATGGCGCTGGGGAGAACGGCCTTGGGTACGAGGTTGGGCGCCAGCGCTGACAGTGCCGGACCATTGAACGCGCGCGCGATGCCGAGCGCGACTGCAACCGCGAATAGCCAGGACACCGTCAGTAGGCCCTCGCGAGTGAGGTAGGCGAGCAGCAACGCGCAACCGAGCTGCAGCACCACGGTCAACCGGGCAACAGTCTTGCGGTTCAACCGATCCGCAGCGAGGCCCGAAAACGGGGTCAACAGGAAAAGGGGCAGAAATTGAAGCAGGCCAATCAACGCTAGCCGGCCGGACGCTTCTCCAACGCTCATTCCGCTGTTGCGAGATATGTCATAGGTTTGCCAGGCGATGACGAGCATCATCGCATATTGCGCCACCGTCATCGCCAGACGCGCAAGCCAATAGCAACGGAAGTTGTGGTACCGGAGCGGCGATCGCTCGGGTAAAGGGGCGGTATCAGGGACGCTCACCGCGGCGCAATGGCAAAGCCAGCCGCGATTGGGAAGCGCCGACGGTTCTTAAGACGCCGCCGTGACCGCTCAGCGCGTTCGGCGCAGGCGTGGGTTCGGCTGCAGCGTGTCAATCATTGCGAGAAAATCGTCGATCCGGATGATGCGCTCGAATTGGAATCCCGCCCGGTTTTCCCGGCACCAAATGACATAGGCTTCGATGCGGCCGACGACGGGGAGACGGATGATCACTCTGTCCCCACGCGCAAGATCGCGGGCATCATCGACCATAAAACCATGCGCGGAGAGATTTGCGATATGTAGCCGCATGTCACCAGCGCGGAAATGCTCGGCGATCACCGGATGATCCACGGGGTGCCGCGCCAGACGGCGCTGGTCGGTGACGCTGAGCTGTGCTCCTGCGCTCATGGATGACGCTTCCCTCTGTATTCTGTGCGACGAGGGGAAGGTGCATCGAAAAGGCTGATATTCGGTTAAGCAGAGCCAGGCCGCAGCCTCGCCATGGCTAACCGCGTAGGATCGCGTGCTTCTTTTTGCCCAGGCTGAGCCGTGCCTCACCTCCCGGTGCCAGCCGAATCTCGTACGCCGGTTCGCTAACGACAGCGCCGTCGAGCCGCACCGCGCCTTCGGCAAGCTTGCGTTTGGCCTCTCCGCCTGAAGCGACAAAGCCTAGTTCGGTGAGCGCCACGCCAATGCGGACGCCCTCTGCACCGATTGCCAGAACTGGCAGATCCTCGCCCATTCCTCCCCCCGCGAAGGTGGCAGCGGCAGTCGCCTCGGCGGATGCAGCAGCAGCCACCCCCCGAACAAGCGAAGTCACCTCGTTGGCCAGCACGATCTTGGCGGCGTTGATTTCCGCACCGCCAAGCGCTTCCAGCCGCATTATCTCATCAAGGGGCAAGTCGGTGAATAACCGGAGGAAGCGGCCCACGTCACGATCGTCGACGTTGCGCCAATACTGCCAGAAGTCGTAGGCAGGCAGTTGCGCCTCATTAAGCCACACAGCCCCCGCTGCTGTTTTCCCCATCTTGGCGCCGTCTGCGGTCGTCAGCAGTGGAGTAGTCAGCCCGAACAGCTCGGTCCCGTCCATACGACGGCCCAATTCCACTCCATTGACGATGTTGCCCCACTGATCGCTGCCGCCCATCTGCAGCCGCGCGCCCATTGTCTGCGCGAGATGCCGGAAATCATAACCCTGCAAGATCATGTAGTTGAACTCGAGAAACGTCATCGGCTGCTCACGCTCGAGCCGCAGCCGGACGGAGTCGAATGTCAGCATGCGGTTGACGGTGAAGTGCATCCCCACCTTCTGCAGCATCTCGATATAGCCGAGGCCGCCCAGCCAGTCCTGGTTGTTGACCATCACGGCATCGGTTGGGCCCTCGCCAAAGGTCAGCAGTTTCTCGAACACCGTGCGAATACCGGCGATATTCTCTTCGATCGCCTCATCGGTCAGCATCTTCCGGCTTTCGTCGCGCCCCGTGGGATCCCCAATCCGCGTGGTGCCGCCGCCCATCAGCACGATGGGCTTGTGCCCAGTCTGTTGCAGGCGGCGCAGCAGCATGATCTGCACCAGGCTGCCGATATGCAAGCTGGGTGCGGTAGCGTCGAAACCTATGTAGCCCGGCACCACCTGCCGCGCTGCAAGGGCGTCCAGCCCCGCGGCATCGGTCATCTGGTGGACATAGCCGCGCTGTTCCATCACGCGCAAAAGTTCTGACTGGTATTGGCTCATCGCGTCTCTCATGGAAGAGGGCGCGCGCTAGCATGGGGGAGGGGTGGTGCAAACGCTCGAGTTGAAACCGCATCCGGCGTTCCACCCGGCGAAGGTCAGCGGCGTCAGCGTACGCTGGACTCAACTGAATGATGGTCGCCTGATGCTTCGCTACCGGGTCGATGGCTGCGGCGCGCTGGTAGTGCCCGCTTTCAAGGGGCACGGGCAGGCGGACGATTTATGGAAAACCACCTGTTTCGAACTGTTTCTCTATGATGGCGAGGGGCGCTACCGCGAGCTCAACTTCTCCCCGAGCGGGCAGTGGGCGATCTATGGCTTCGCCGGCTATCGCAATCGAGATGGGGACGCCGCGCTTCGCGACCACCCGGAGATCAAGCATGAGATGGGAGACAGCGTGTTCGTCCAGACGGTGTTCGTCGATGCCGGAATCCTGTTCGGAGCAGAGCGCGCCGCGCTTGCCGCAGTGATAGAGGAGGA
>ERZ1066120.1493-NODE-1493-length-14090-cov-13.962807_pt1 | contig 14090 bp, 11 predicted proteins | sample MGYA00382767_ERZ1066120 | MGnify/ENA primary metagenome ERZ1066120 (study PRJEB33369, sample SAMEA5778350) | biofilm metagenome | biome: Industrial cooling water; feature: Water cooling tower basin; material: Biofilm | place: United Arab Emirates | collected... | reverse complement strand
AACAATGCGCGAACTCGATCAAAAAAAGACAATCGAACTGCTAAACTCCATCATGGAGTTTGAACTGGCGGGGGTAGTACGCTATACCCATTACTCTTTAATGGTGACTGGTCCCAACCGGATTCCAATTGTCGAGTTCTTCAAACTGCAAGCTACCGAATCCCTAACTCACGCCCAACAAGTAGGGGAAATTTTAACGGGTTTGGACGGGCATCCGAGTCTGAGAATTGCTCCGATGGAGGAAACCTACAAGCATACAGTAAGAGATATTTTGGAAGAAAGTCTTTCTCACGAACGGAAAGCTCTAGATTTATACAAAAAACTGCTCGATACTGTAGAAGATGCCAGCGTTTATCTAGAAGAATTTGCCCGCACCATGATTGGAACGGAAGAACTGCACAACATTGAAATTAAAAAGATGCTGCGGGACTACAGTGGTAGTGTCGTATAGAGAGCAAGTAGTGAGTGGTGAAGCAGCGGGCAGTGAAGCATCTTCGCGCCCCATTAGCTGCTTAGTAGTGAGTGTGTTTTTCAGCTGGCAATACTCATTACTAATACAAAAACTATCTGATGAAGTAATTTAGAAGATCGCAATGAATTTTAGTGCCGCTCTACCTACTTTTGTCATTACTCTACGGGAGGGAGTAGAAGCAGCCCTCGTCGTGGGTATCGTTTTGGCTCTGCTCAAGAAAGCCAAACAAAGCAAACTCAACTCCTGGGTTTATGCTGGTGTTGGAGTTGGAATCGCCGCGAGTGCGTTGGTGGGGATGTTATTCAGCGCCATCATTCAAACTCTAGGTATGATAAATCCTAAATATACCCCAGTGGTAGAGCCACTGATGGAAGCGGTCTTCAGTGTTGTGGCGATCGCTATGCTCAGCTGGATGCTGATCTGGATGACTCGTCAGGCGCGGTTTTTGAAGGCGGAAGTAGAAGGGACGGTGACAGCGGCGCTCAAACAAGACAATGGCGCGGGTTGGGGCGTTTTTAGCTTGATTTTTATTGCCGTACTGCGAGAAGGGTTTGAAACCGTTTTGTTCATTGCTGCCAATTTTCAACAAGGTTTTTTTCCTGCGATTGGGGCAATTGGTGGTTTAATTACCGCGATCGCGATCGGATTTTTGCTATTTAAGTGGGGTGTAAAAATCAACATTCGCCTGTTTTTTCAAATTATGGGCGTTTTTTTACTGCTGATTGTGGCGGGGTTAGTTGTTTCTGCACTAGCACATTTTGATACGGCTATTGCTACTCTTGCCACACTAGATCGACAGTCAGAAAGTCTGTGTTTTTATTACGAACGCTTTACCCGCAATCCCTCTTGTATTTTGGGACCGAGAGTATGGAATACCTCAAAAATTTTGCCAGACGAGCAATTCCCTGGCGTAATTTTCAAAGCTTTATTTGGCTATCGAGACGATTTATTTTTAGTCCAAGCTATATCTTACGTGGTGTTTTTGGTCACTGTAGGCGGGCTTTATTTCCGCAGTTTGAGCATAGGTGGAAGCAAGCCAAAACCAGAGCCTGCTATAACCGATCGGTCTATTCATTCTAGTAGCAATGAAACCTTGTGAACCTAGCTAGTATGGTGCGTGAAATAACGTACTATACAAAGTTTTTATTACATATGCTGAAAAATGACCTTGGCATATTCTTCAGCAGTATTTTGCTCGGCAAACTGTTTCATGCTGGCGCGATCGCCTAAACTCGTAGCATCAGTCAAAAATCGAGTCAATCCTCGAGCGATTTCACTCGGTACTGTTGAATCTACACCTAATCCCAGCTGATAGCGTTTTACCATTTCTCCCATTAAACCGTAGTTGGAACTAAGAACGGGTTTTTGGGCTGCGGCAGCTAATAGTAAAATGCCACTCATACCAATATGACGTTGGTATGGAGCTAGTACGACATCGGCAAGTTGAAAATATGCTTGTACGGTATCTTCGGAAATATATTCAAACTGCGTCAGAATTTGTACGGGGTGCGACTGCTGAACTCGTTCGATTCGAGACTGAATCGCTGCTTGTTCTGATAGATCCGCATTGCCGACAATTAAGAGACAAATTTGTGCGTTAAGATTTGATGGCAACTGAGATATCGCTTCCAGGACTTGATAAACTCCTTTACGTTCGGCTTCAAACGAACCAAACAGAAGAAAGATCTGTCTATGTGCGTCAATCCCTAATTTTGTTTTGAGAATATCTGGCTGTATTATGTCAGAAACATGGCGATCGACTTGAACTGGATCGGGTAAATGCACTGCTTCTACATGAGAATTCCACCGATCTAAATGTTTGATTACGAAGGGATCGAGATAGAAGATAGTCTTCAACTGCGGATGTTTTAACATCTGTCCCATAACAGTTTTCTCTCGATATTGTTGCAAATAACTTTTTCTAGAAGCTATGTATCCACTAAAGTCGCTATAGTGAAAAGTTGGCTTGAAATATATACCAGATAATTTGCAAGGCGATTTGAATCCTAAAGCTAGTGGAATTTGACAAGTATCTAAATACATAATTAGACACTCGCTAGCGTCTAACGCCTTAGCATATCGACAAAGTAGCTGCCATTCTTGAAAATTACGCCAAGTACGCTTTAACTTGGAATTTCGAGATTTCAGCGCCACGTCTTCTGTAGTAGATATTGGTACTATTTGAATGTTCTGGCGATCGTACTCGGTAACGAGAGCGACAACATCACTATGCTTTTCCACAAACATTGGCGATACAACTACATCGATTCTATCCTCTAACTGGCGATCGCCCCAGTATTGTACGAGATATTTAATGTATGCTGCATGATGACCAAAAATAGAAAGATCGAATAGCATCAAATTACGTTTTTTTATCATATTGTTATATGCTACAAATTATTTCTCATCAAGAATAAATCTTTTTTCTCCTGCAATTGTCCGATCTCTCTACTCGTTTTTTGCTAGTTTGGGTTACTTTTTCTTATTTCGCGATTATTTGATTTTGCCCATTTTAATTCTCCGTGCAACCTCTATATCTCATCTGATTTGAAATAACGCTATATCTCTATAGCAAATGTTTTGCTAATTTGGCATTAGTAAAATTACCGATCGATCTAAAAAATCAAGAAGTGGCGTATTTGAAGTTTCAATTCTCGCTCCCCTCTAAACCCCCTTAAAAAGGGGGGAACTTGAAATCACTTTAACTTAATTGGAGGAATTTATTTAACTAGGCAACTCCTAAAACACTAGAAAATATTTTACGAGGCATCTCAGGAGAGATTTTCTGGCTGCCATCCCAGCAAAATATTTGGTCTATTTACGGGAAGAGAAAATATTTTTTGAAAGCCAGATCGGCGTTTTTGCGGAGATTCTTTTGTTAAATTCCATAAAGTTTCATAGAAAAAGAAAGAGACTCCTGCAAAGTTATATCTACGAGTAAATTGTACTTGATTTTGAATTTGTCCCCACGGAACGTATTTACCTTTTAACCCTGATAAAATTCCGATTCCTACTGGGATGTGTTGTCGTGCTACTTGAACTTCTGGATATTGCAGTTCGCTGGCAAATACTTTGAGATCGTTACGGTAAACTTGCAGAACTAATTCTTCAACTAAGCCCTGTCTATCCCATTCTGCCCAATCTGCGAGGAAAAGATCGTAGGAAACTCTTTGAGGGTTGGGAGCAATTGAAATTATGCAGTTTGGTTTTTGTTGTTTAACTGCTTGAAATACTTGTCTCAAAAACGCAGTAATTTTATCAGCTCGCCAGCGCAACCATTCGGCATCTTGTGGATCGATAGGTGGTTTTTTCCCCTGATGTTCTTGCTGATATAAATTTACAGTAAATGGATCGTAACCAAATTCTGAAGGTAAACCGAAGTGGTCGTCAAATTGAATTCCGTCTATATCGTATTTCGTAACGACTTCTAAAATTAAATTTTGAATAAACTGCTGTACTTCAGGATGAAAAGGATTGAGCCAGACTCGTTTATGTTTACCTTCTAGCCAAATTTCTGTGTTATTACGCCTACGAGTTAGCCATTGAGAGTGACGTTTTGCTAACTCGGAATCAGCAGGAGCCATAAAACCGAATTCAAACCAGGGAATGACTCCCATTCGTTGTCGCTCTCCCTGCGGAGCAATTTGTTGATGTACTTGCTGGATAATTTCTTGTAAGATATCTCGCCCCTGTAATCCAGGTGTGGGATCGAGCGATCGCCCGATGGTTTTTGCGGCAACTGAGCTAGGATACAACGTGTAGCCCCAGTTCCAAATTGTCGGATAGATAGTATTGAAATTCAGTCGATGTAGGGTTTGGATTGCTTGACTGAGGCGATCGCGTTCAAATAATACGTCACTATCAATATTCGTCAGCCATACCCCCCTAATTTCAGCAGGGTTTGAGTTTTGTCTGGGAGAAGTTGGGAAGGCTGGGGGAGTTACAGGAGATAGGCATAGGATAACAGCTAGGCTGAGGAGGGCGATCGCTAGGGGAGCAAAAAATTTCCGGCGCATCTCGATTAGGTGAACTTACTGACGGCAAATTCTACAGTATGGGGAAAGCTATCTGTCAGAACTCTTAAAAGAATTTTGCCGATCGATAGGTTTATGCAAGTTATAGTTCTGCTGGTCTTACTGTTGGGGATACTTGTAGCTACATTCGTATTTGGCATTGTAACGAAACATTTTCTGCTATCCCTAGTTGCATTGCCACTGATATATTTCTATATAATTGCTGTACTTAAAGAATGGCGGTATATTCCTTTACGAGAGCGTAGCTTTTATCTATGTAAATTAAAACGCTATCAAGAAGCGATCGCGACTTGCGATCGATTTCTCGGACGCGTGCCTGGATACGGTTTTACTTGGTTTAACCGAGGTTTATTATTATTCGAGTTAAAACGCGATCGAGAGGCGATCGCGAGTTACGACAAAGCTCTAGATTGTGCTAGAGGATACTACAAAGGATTTCCCTATCGAGTCTGGTATCATCGCGGCTTGGCATTACATCGGTTAGGGCGTTATAAACAAGCGATCGCCAATTACGACGAATCGCTCAAATATACAACAACATACCATCGGAATTTACGTTATAAGGTTTGGTATCATCGAGGTCTGGCTTTGCAAGAATTGGGACTGTATAGGGAAGCAATTTCTAGCTATGACCGAGCAATGCAATACATGCACCGATACAAGCGGGGTTGGCAACAAAACGGAGAAAATGAGGTAGAGATTGCCGAGCCGCAGGACTTTTGGTATTCTCTAGATAATTTATGGTGTGACTGCTTGGACAAGTTGCAGTCTGTTCGCCTACGCTACGAAAAGGCGATCGCTAGCCATAATCCAGGCTCTCAATACAAGCCAGACTTCGGCGATGCTTTCTACAATCGTGCCTGCTGTTTTGCAGCCGCAGGAGATACCGATTTGGCTTTGGCGAATTTGCAACAAGCTATCTATCTCAACCCAAGTGAGTACAGGGAAAAAGCAAAGGCTGATGCGGGTTGGGATGAGTTTCGGCGCGATCGACAGTTTCAGAGGTTGGTTGTTGGTTGATAGTTGTCAATCGATCGCTGTAGACGCGCTCCGCTACACTGCGTGAAAGTCGATCGCAAAGTTGATAACTTAGTATATGGGCGCATGGCTGTGCGCCTTTACAGTTTCTCCTTGCCGATCTATGCAAGTTACAGGTGTCCATCACGTTGCGATTATTTGTTCTAACTACGAGCGATCGAAGCAATTTTATACAGAAGTTTTAGGATTTTCGATTATTGAAGAAACATTTAGGGTAGCGAGAAATTCTTATAAATTAGATTTAAGAGTCAGCGATACAGTTCAAATTGAATTGTTTTCTTTTCCCGCACCGCCGTCAAGACCGAGTAAACCTGAAGCTTGTGGATTGAGGCATTTGGCTTTTGCTGTTGACGATCTCGATCGCGCTGTTACCGAGTTAAATTCTCAGGGAGTGCAGGTAGAAGATATTAGAATAGACGAAATTACGGGTAAACGTTTTACTTTTTTTCAAGACCCAGATAATTTACCACTGGAACTTTATGAAAATTAATCTGTTTGTTCCTCTTAAAGAATGTCTAAAAAATATGGGGCGAATAGAATTCGCGGCTACACAAACGAAGTCTGCCTGCGCGGAATACAGAACAATTTTTAAATTTTGTCTAGCAGCAAAAAGCTTTTTAACTCTGGTTTTAACTTGTAGTTTGTTCTTTTTCGGTCTTAATTTGATTCCTAGCGCTGTAGCTGCACCAAGCCAGATTGCCCAAAATGCAGACGCCAGCAGTCAAAGCGATCGCTTACCTCCTAAAGTAGCTAAAGCTGTAATTGCCGATTTGACAAAGCAGCAAAATATTCCTCCAGCAAAACTCAAAGTAACTAAATACAGTCGCGAAAGTTGGTCTGATGGTTGCTTGGGACTACCTCAACCGGAAGAAATTTGCTCGCAGGCGATCGTTGAAGGTTGGCGAGTTGTGGTGTCGGACGGTAGCCAAAAATGGATTTATCGTACTGATAATAGCGGGAGGAATGTGCGATTAGAAGCACCCAAAGTTTCTAATGTCAAAATTTTCTAAAGTCAAAAATCAAAAGTTAAAAGTCAAAATTTTGAATGGGTAAAGCAGCGATTGATGCTGCAAAATTTGGTTAATTCTTAGTTAGAATTACTAATTTTTTAACGAGTAAAATTCCTAAACTAAATCTCCGATGAGAGCGCTGTTACAACTGCCAAAAACTGCTTCTGGATCGCGGTAGTATTTAAATTCTATTAAGTTATAAAATGGGTCTTCTAGGAAAAAAGTGTAGTGCTCTAAGGGAGAATCAACAAAGCGCTGTTTGGGTGTTTCTTTAAATTTGAGATGCTGTTGTTGCGATCGCTCTAATAAATTGTCCCATTCCAATTTAGAGGAAAAAATTAAACCAAAGTGTCTGGGATAGACACCACGCTGTGGAGCCAGAGGTTCTTTAGTCATATGAGCTACTAGCTGATGCCCGTAAAGATTTAAAATCAAAGCATGGTGAGTTTCACGACCGGGAATGCAGCCTAAACCCTCGATATAGAAGGCTTTTGTCTGAGTAATGTCGGTAATGGGAAAGGCAAGGTGAAAAATGGTTTGATTCATATAGTAACCCGCGTAGGATTCGTCAAAAATGGCGTTATGACTGTCTTTGGTCATTTGTTATTAGTCATTGGCAATAAACAAATGACAAATAGAAAATGATCTAATAACAATTCAAACCTCGCTCTTTTGATATTCTGGCAACATGATAACTACTAATTTATCCTTGATGCTTTCAAACCCATCGTTCCTCAATTCTGTGCTAGTTGCTGTCGGGGTGCATACAGTTTTGCTTGGTTTAGCCTGGATTGCTCCCAAAAAGTTGCTAACTCCGGCTGGACTATTGCACGCTTGGTTTTTAGGCGTTCTCTTGTACTTGAGTGTAGGTTGGCGAGGGGAATTAGTGGTCGTGTTTTACTTTCTCGTCGGTTCTGCCGTTACATACATTGGTATGGCACAAAAAGAAGCGGAAGGAATTGCTGAAAAACGTTCTGGTGCAAGGGGTCCAGAAAATGTCTGGAGTTCGGCACTGACGGGGGCGCTGTGTGCGGTGGGAATAGCGATAACTTCGTTAAGCTTCGCTAACGCGACAACCTTTATGGCTCAGCCTAGTACGATCGTATCTCTACTGTTATTAGGTTTTGTCGCAAGTTTTAGCACCAAACTTTCCGATACCTGTGCTAGCGAAGTTGGCAAAGCATACGGTCAGCGCACATTTTTAATCACGACTCTACAACCCGTGGCAAGAGGAACAGAAGGGGCTGTAAGCTTAGAGGGGACGTTGGCTGGTGTAGCCGGTTCGATAGCGATCGCGATGCTGGCTTGGGGACTCGGTTTAATCAATTTACTAGGGATAGTCTGGTGTGTCATCGCTGCTTTTATTGCTACCAATATTGAAAGCTTAATCGGCGCAACAGTAGAAGGTAAAGTCAGTTGGCTGACTCATGATGTCGTAAATTTTTTGAATACGTTAATTGGGGCGATCGCAGCCATATTGCTCGCTTTAATTTGGGCAATTGTTTAATTAATTCTGGATTGTAGGGGCGCACAGCCGTGTACCTCTACACCAAGAGATCGATCTCTTCTACCAATAACCATTTGCCAGCATAATTTAACCGCCCGTAGACCGAGATCGGTTGGTTATCGGGATAGATTTGTAGTTTTTCGTCAATGGGCGATCGCAAAGTTACCAGCGTCCAATCTTGTCTCTGCAATTCTCCAGGTATGGATATAGTCAACGTATAATCTTGCACGTCCCGATGGTGGAAAGTACCTGAAAAGTGAGTCGAGAGTTGAGAATTTTGGATTTTAGATTTCTCTTGTTCTCCTCTGCTCTTCTGCCCCTCTGCCCCTCTGCTCCCCAAACTGAGAGGGCAATCCCCACTTGCAGGATACTCTTCTGGGCGATCGAGGTAATAGCGCTGCCACTTTAGCCAGTCGGGTGACTCTGGCGATGAGTTGAATAAAGGCACGATCGCCGCCGGACAGCGCGGCTCTTGTAATAGGGCTTCTTGTAAGTCTCTTACAGGTAATTCTCGCGGCTGACAACCCCTAGAAATACACAACGCTGCTGCCATTCCAGCAGCCTGTCCGAGATTCATCACCACTGGCTGCAAGCGAGTCGCACCGTTGGTAATATGAGATACAGAAATATTCTTTTCACAGACTAAGAAGCCTTCGATCGCAGCAGGAATGAGACAATGATATGGCACGGTGAAAGGCGTTCCCGTCCAGCGTCCTCCCCAGCGAATGGATTTGGGTTGTAGGGGAAAATCGAAACCCGGGTAGTGGTGGTCGTTAGCGTAATTACCAATCGCGATCGCGCTGACTCTGCTTGCATTATCGACTGGTAAGGCAGCAACTCGACCTTCAGCTAAGGGCAAAATATCCTGTTCTCGCACGGTAGCGATGCCGACAACGCGCCGACTTTCGCGGTAATAAGGGTGGAGAGCGTATGCGCTATTGTGGTGTAGGGACGCACAGCTGTGCGTCCCTACACGATTGGCATAGGTAGGAAAAACACCCTCAGCCAAGCCGTAACGCCTTCCAAGTTGAGTTTGAATGTAATGTAAAAAGCCTTGCGTATGCCACAAACTTTCTTGCAGAAACTCAGATTTAGTACCGGTGGAGGTAATTAGCCGGTCTAAACCTTCGCCGTAGTCGTTGCCGCAAATGGGCCAGTTAAGCATGAATAAATTGCCTGGTAAGCGCCCGTAGTTGAGAAATTGTTCGGCTCCATAGCTTTCCCAGGCTCCAGCAAAAACTTCTGGGTTGTATGACGGTGGTGGAGGAATAACTGGTGCGATCGCCTCTCCAAAATCTTGCATGAGTCCTACCCAAGTGGGTGCTTGGACGGGGTATTTTGTTGTCAGCTCGTTTGGAGCAATTGGAGCACTAGGTTCTCCCCATTGCGATCGCCATTCCCAGCCCCAACGGTACGGAATCTCGGCTAAAGCCAATAGATCGCCCAATTCCGTAGCATCGATGGTTATTTTGGCAGTAACTGTAAACTCTGCGAATTCCACGCCAAGAATGCGATCGCCTTGGCGTAAAACCGCTTGCGGTACTTGTCCCATGAACCAATTCAAGTTGGGCAACTCTTTTACCCATCGAGCAAAAATCTGCGCTCCTAAGCGCGGATCGTAGCTAAAAAAGCTGACCCAGCTATGGTCTAATCCTTCCGGCTGGCATTGCTGCAATTCTCGCAGAAATGCTCCCCACAAGCCTGTTTGCCATGCTACCAATTCGTTACCATCGGGAACCGATACTCCAGCCGATGTCAGCATACCCCCCAACCAAGGAAATTCGCCGACCAGCATTGTTTTTGCGCCAGATCGCGCTGCTTGGATTGCCGCTGCGGTCCCGCCAGTACCACCGCCAACGACTAAGACATCGGTATGGAATTGAGCATTCATGCAGTTATCAGTGAGTAGTGAGCAGCGAGCAGAAAAGAACTTACAATTTGCCAATGACGAATGACGAATGACAAATGACCGCTCGCTATTGCCAAATTTTAATCGTCCGATCTTTGCTACTGCTGACTAAAGTTTGACCTCTAGGGCTGGGTGCGATCGCTAATACCCAGTCGGCGTGAGCTGCTAGGTTGTGTAGGAGTTGTCCCGATTGCGGCTGCCATATTTTAATCGTGCGATCGAGGCTTGCACTCATGAGAGTATTGCCATCAGTGCTGTAAGCAATAGCAACGGTTCTATGCTCATGCTCTGCTAGTGTCCGCAGTTGCTCTCCAGTTTGCCAGTTCCAAATCTTCACGGTTTTATCCCAACTCGTGCTAGCCAGCTGTTGTCCGTCGGGGCTAAAGATAACTGCTCTAACTGCATCAGTATGCCCTGTCAGCGTGCGTAGTAGTCTCCCTGTGGCTAAATCCCATATCTTAATCGTGCGATCGATGCTAGCAGTAGCTAAAGTTTGCCCGTCAGGACTTACGGCTAGGGAAAACACTCGGCGATCGTGGGCTGGGAGCGTGCGATGCAGTTGTCCGTTCTGGGCGTTCCACAGCTTGACAGTTCCATCTTCTCCAGCACTAAAAAGAGTCTGTCCGTCTTGACTCATAGCAACAGTCCATACAGGTCCCCCATGACCGAGTAGCCTGCCTAAGGGTCTGCCCGTTGTGACATTCCACAGCCGCACCGTTTTTTCGCCACCGCCGCTGACCAAAATTTGCCCATCTTGACTCAGAGCGATCGCCCGTACTGTATCTGTATGTCCGGTAAGCGTGCGCCGTAACTGTCCGGTTTGTAGATCCCATACCTTAATCGTTTTATCGGCACTACCACTGACCAACGTGCGTCCATCTGGGCTGACAGCGATCGCCCAGACTGAATCTGCGTGTCCGATTAAAGTTTGAGTTAAGGAAAGGGAGTTAGAAAGCGTATTCGAGGCGATCGTGGCAATTTGCGCTTTAGGCGGCGCGGCTGGTGGCACGACTTTCGAGCCCGGTCGGAAAGCATAATACAAGCCTAAAATTAATCCCAGCGCCGAAGCAATGCCAATTGCCATTCCCAACCACAACGCTATCTGTTGGTGTCCTCCAGTTGATGTTCTTTTCGACTGCGTACCCGATCCATTCGCTGCAGATTCTTTGTAGCTAACAGAATTTGGCGCAGAATTTGGCGCAGAACTGCTCGAGGTGGGTGTTGGTTGTAACGGAGCCACTACAGGTAGGAGTGGTTGGAGATCGGCTAGTACTTCAGTTGCTGATTGGTAGCGCTCGGTGAAATGGTAGCGCACCATTTGATTCAAAATCGCTCCCAAAGCTAAAGTCACATTCGTAAGATGCTGCCAAATAACTTCTCCAGTATCAGCATCCTCTAGCAGCATTGTTGGTTGCATTCCAGTCAACGCTTGAATAGCAATCATTCCTAAAGCGTAAATATCGCTGTTCGGGCGGGGACGACCTCGGCTTTGTTCGCTGGGCATATAGCCTGGCGTACCAATCGCCATTGTCGCTGGAATCCCCATAGCAAAGTTGGCATTGGTTTGTCCTCCTGCAGTGACTACCTGCGTCCATGCCTGTTTGACCGACCCAAAATCGATCAGGACCAACTTGCCGTCGCTGTCGCGCCGAATTAAGTTACTGGGTTTAATATCGCGGTGAATTAGCCCGTGGGCGTGAATTACTTCTAGAATCGTAAGGACTTCCTGTAAAAAATTGATGACTTGAGTTTCACTCCAGCGTACTCCTGGAGCCAAAAGCCGATTCAGTGGTTGTCCGTGAATGTATTCTAGTACTAAATAAAATTGTTGCTCCAGCTCAAAATAGTTTAATAGTTGGGGTACTTGAGAATAAGTACTTAATTTTTCCAGAGCTGCGACTTCGCGGGTAAATACACGCCGTAGAGAGGACAGGGAACTAGTGCGATTGGATGGTCCTGGCAAGAGATGTTTGACAATACATGCTTGCGGTGAGGGGGTAACGAGATCTTGTGCCAGATAGGTCTGACAGTAATCGCTACTACTGAGGATTTGGACGATCTGGTATTGCCCTTTGATAATTTCACCTAGCATTGTGGCAGTTGCAAAAGCAGTGGCAATGATTGGGCGTTTTTAGTGTTAGTTAATCATAGCGATAGCTGGCGATTCTGGCGATGCATCTCTCTGTCGATCGCCGTAATATAACCAAATCTCATCACAGTTCCAAAATGATTCTAGCTTGCAACAGAAGGCAGGGGAGAAGTCGGAAGTCGGAAAAGCAGAGGAGATGAAACGACTCTTGTCTCCTATCTTCTAATAACTGACAACTGATAACTGCTACATTCTAAAGTGCTGGATTAATGACTACAAGCTATGAAAGCGCAGGTATTTCGCGGTGTGGATCGATTGAGTTATGAGGAACTACCCGTACCAGCTATTGAACCGGATGAGGTATTGGTGCAAGTACGGGTTGTTGGCTTATGTCAGTCAGATATTAAGAAAATCCGCTATCCCCTCTACGAACCACCCCGCATTTTTGGGCATGAAACGGCTGGAGTCGTTGCTGCAGTCGGAAGCCAAGTTAGCGACTGGCAAGTAGGACAGCGAGTGGTAGTGATGCATCATATCCCCTGTATGCGTTGTCGCTATTGTTTGAACGATAATTTTTCTATGTGCGAGGTCTATAAAAATATCTCTACAACGGCTGGTTTTGTGCCTAGTGGTGGTGGATTTGCTGAATATGTTAGAGTGCCTGGTCACATCGTCCGTAATGGTGGCTTGATTCCGATTCCCGATCGCGTTAGCTTTGAGCAAGCGAGTTTTGTCGAGCCAACTAATTGCTGTCTCAAGGCAGTTAAAAAGGCACAAATTACCGCAGGACAAACTGTATTAGTAACTGGTGCGGGTCCCATCGGACTGATGTTCGTGATGTTGGTTAAATACTTCGGTGCAAGGGCGATCGCTACCGATTTATTACCGTCGCGGATCGAAAAAGCTTTACAATTGGGAGCTGAAGCTGCTTTCGACGCTCGCGATCGCGACTTAAGCGCTAAAATTCAAGCTGTCACAGACGGTTTGGGAGTCGATACAACTCTACTTGCCGTCCCTAGCGAAAAAGCGTTTGCCCAAGCTCTCGACTGCACGCGCAAGGGTGGTAAAATTCTGTTTTTTGCCGAATTTCCCGATGAGGTTGAAATTTCCCTCAATCCCAATATTCTCTATCGCCGCGAAATCGATTTACTTGGCAGTTATAGTTCTTCTTATCGTCTGCAAAGCCTTGCTGTCGAGCTTGTTTTCAATCGTCGCATTGACGTTGATGCTTTAATTAGCGATCGCTATCCCCTACAACAACTATCAGCAGCTGTAGAACGAGCTGTCAATCCCACACCCGACACCTATAAGATTCTTATCTATCCTTGGTAGGAAAACTAAGTGTTTTTGGACAAGGGAACAAGCAGTTTTACTACTCCCTTGTCCCAAAAATCTATCCGACTAACCCAGATCTGAGGGCGCGGACTGCGGCTTGGGTGCGGTCATCGGCGCAGAGTTTGTTCAGGATGTTGCGGACGTGGGTTTTTACCGTACCGACGGTGATGTATAACTTTTCCGCAATTACGGCATTACTGCAACCTTCTACAATCAGTTGCAATACCTCTAACTCCCTTTCGGTGAGGGGGTAAGCAGCTAACATTTGGTCGTAGTCTTCATCAGCTGCGTGGATAGCAACAGTTTTGTTGTCTTTGTCTTCTTTACTGACTTCGGCAACTACAGCAGCAGGAACTTCAGCAGGTGTGGGTTTGACTTGCTGTAACACGATCCGAGCGATCGCCGGATCGATCCAAGCATTACCGCTGTGGGTGACGCGCAATGCTTCTAGTAAATTATCGAAACTAATATCCTTCATGCAATAAGAATCAGCTCCCGCCGCAAAAGCAGCTAGCACTGCCTCTCGATTGTCTCGCAAAGTCAAGATCAAAACTTTGGTATTGAATCCTTCTCCCTCGCCTGCGGCTGCCTTAATCTCTCTAGTTAGTTCAATGCCATCTTTATCGGGTAGACCGATATCTACGATCGCAATATCGGGATGGAATGTTTCCAATAACTGCAAACCCTCGCTAGCAT